>FUWD012814779.1_pt1 | contig 23525 bp, 23 predicted proteins | sample 1063281 | NCBI WGS metagenome assembly FUWD01 (sample SAMEA79048168, study PRJEB19326) | metagenome | biome: marine | reverse complement strand
ATTTAACGCGACCTGTTGTTGTAGACATTGTGTCTCCTAAAAATTAAAAAGTACCGAAAAAAATACCACTTTTATATAACTAGAAAACCGATTTTAATCAATCAACAACATATAAATAGCAACTGTATTCTTTACCAGTGTGCATCATTTTAACTTATTTTTTTAAAAATAGACAATAAAACTTCTATTTGCCTTCTTTTCTTTTCTTTTGACGAGAGAGTTTTGGTTTTCTTGACCCTTTATCAGAGCCACTTTCGCCTCTAGATCTTCCAGATTTTCTTTTATAGCTATTACTTCTTGAGAATTTGCCTTTTTCAAAGGGTTTCCTTTTATTTCTAGGATTATTTCTTATTAAGGCGTTATTGTTTTTATCTGTTAACTCAGTAATGTTTAGCGTTTTATTACAAACAACTGTTTTTTGTAATATTTCGAATACATCCTTTGGCATCTCATCGGGCAGGTCAACAGTTGAAAAATTATCAAAAATTTGAATTGCACCTATATATTCGCTATCAATATCAGCTTCGTTCGCAATTGCTCCAAGAATATTTCCTGGTTTGACATTATTATTATTGCCAACCTCAACCCTATATCTACGCATTGGGATTTGAGGGTAGGAACTTAATGGTTCAGCTTTTGTTGGGACTGACTTTTCTTTGGTTGAGCCCCCTTTGTTAATGATTATATCTTTTTCTGACAAAAGCAATGGCTCTTTCCCTTGAGCTATAAGTGCAAGAGCAGCAGCAATTTTTATTGGGTCAGTGCTTTCATTGGTTTTTTGGTAATCTTCCACTAGCTTTTCAAATATTGACAAATTCTGGTTACTTAAAGTTTCCGTAATTTTTTGTTTGAATGACTCTACACGCTGCTCATTAATCATCTTGGCGCTTGGAAGCTCGATTGGCTCGATTACTTGCCTTGTTACTCGTTCTATAGTTTTGAGCATGCGCCTTTCTCGTTGAGAGACGAACAGAATTGCCTCACCATATCTTCCAGCACGGCCAGTTCTTCCTATACGATGCACATAAGATTCAGCATCTTGAGGTATATCGTAGTTAACAACATGAGAAATACGGTCAACATCAAGTCCACGTGCAGCAACATCAGTAGCAATAAGAATATCAGTTTTACCTTTCTTGAATCCGTTTATTATTCTTTCTCTTTGGCTTTGTTGGATATCACCATTTATAGCTTCGGCTGAAAACCCACGGGCTGAGAGCTTCTCTGCCAGCTCTATTGTAAGAGTCTTGGTTCTTACAAATATAATCATGGCATCAAACTTTGTCACCTCAAGTATTCTAGTAAGTGCATCGAGCTTATGTACCCCGCCAACAAGCCAATACTTCTGAGTAATATTTGTAGCGGTCTCTGTTTTGGCTTTAATCTTTACTATTTTGGGTTTATTTAGAAAGTCCTCAGCAACCTTTTTTATAACGGTTGGCATGGTAGCCGAGAAGAGAGCTATTTGCCGCTTATCTGGAATCCTTTCCATGATCCATTTAATATCGTCAATAAATCCCATCTTCAACATCTCATCAGCTTCATCAAGTACAAACGAAGTCAAACCGTCCAACTTTAAAGTGCCACGTTTTATATGGTCCATTACCCTTCCTGGGGTTCCAACTACGGCGTGCACACCTCGCCTTAAAGGTCTTAGCTGGACATCATATGATTGACCACCATATATTGGCAATACATGAAAACCTTTCATCCCTCTTGCATATGTTTGTACTGCTTCAGAGACTTGTATCGCTAGTTCACGTGTTGGGGCCAATATAAGTAGCTGTGTATGCTTAGTGCTAATATCAATTTTGTCCAAAAGAGGCAATGCAAAAGCTGCAGTTTTTCCAGTACCTGTCTGTGCCTGGCCAATAATGTCATGCCCGTCAAGTAGGTGAGTTATGCATTTCTGTTGAATGGGTGAGGGTGTCTCATAACCTATACCGTCAAGCACTTTAAGTATGGACTCAGAAAGACCTAAATCAATAAAACTTGGCTGCTTTTTGTCGTTGTTTTTGTCGGGCATGAGTTTAAGTTACTGGAAAAGAGCGCAATTATACGCTACGACAGTTTCTTATTATATTTAATAGCCTTTATTTATAAAATATAATTAAAGCAAACAGGTCGGTAATAATCTTTTTTTGTAAAAGAAGGAATAGTTATTAGATCATAACCATTTTATTGAACATCCCATTGAAGGAATCTGTTCTTTTGGTCCACTGCCTGTTCTGGCAACCTGACTCATTGCTTCAAACAAATCTCTTTTGACATGCTCAGGTGCTGTATCTTTTCTAGATTCATCAAAACGGCCACGGTATTGTAGCTCTAAGTCAGTGTTGTAGCCAAAAAAATCAGGAGTACAAACGGCGCCATAGGCCTTTGCAATTTCTTGAGTTTCATCCAAAAGGTAAGGGAAAGGAAACATAAAATCTGAAGCGATTTTTTGCATATTCTCGAAAGAGTCTTCTTTATATTCTTGTTGGTCATTTGACATTATTGCTACAGTGTTTATCCCTAATAATTTGAGCTCTTTAGTGTCACGAATAATCCTATTGATTATTGCTTTTACATAGGGACAATGGTTGCAAATAAACATCACAAGAAGACCATTCTCTCCTCTGCATTCGTTTAATGTGTATAGCTTGTTGTCTACACCCTTAAGTTTAAAGTCAATTGCTGGGGCTTTAAAGTCACAAACTGGCGTTTCAGTACTAACCATTAATCATCTCCAGCTAATTATTTGAATTAAGCGCAACAATTTACGCAATAATATTTTATATAAGATGACTATTTTAATAGAGTTTGTATGATGTGTCCTGACATCATAAGTCCAAAAATATTGGGCATATATGAAATAGCGCCATTGACAGCTCTAGGTCTGCCAGCAGGGGCCGTTTTTGTTTTAGCAACATCTTGGTGAGGTAGCGCCTTAATCTGTAATTCAGTTGAATGGACTACAGGGAACTTCAAAGATGCATCAATTCGCCTTAATTGTTTTCGCATTTCTCTTGCTAGAGAACAGTTTTCGGTTTTATCCATGCGTGATATTTTTACTTTGGTTGGGTCCAACCTGCCGCCAGCCCCCATACTTGAAATTATAGATTTATCATTTTTATTACAGCAATCAATAAGTAAAGTTTTGTAGGCAATTGAGTCAATACAGTCGGCAACAAAATCTACATCCTCGTCTTTGGCAATTTTTTCAGCTTTTTGCCTATCTATAAAATCATTACACTTAACCACAACAGTGTCAGGATTAATATCGTTTAATCTATCAGCTAACACATTGACTTTGAGCTCACCAATGGTAGAGTGAAGTGCAGTAATTTGCCTATTAAGATCTGTCTTTGATACCACATCAAAGTCAACCAGAGTTAGCTTTCCGATTCCAGCTCTGCACAGGCTTTCTGCACAAATCCCACCAACCCCACCAACTCCAGCTATAAGCACATGGGTCTCAGCTAATCTAGCTAAACCTAGTTGCCCGAGTAATATCTCTGTTCTAGCACAGCTTCCAGTCATGTTTTAGTTTTTATATTAAAAAGTGAAAGTGCATTATTATCACATTGCTCAATAATTTTATCTACCGGTATTTGCTTTAATTCTGCTACAACATAAGCAACTTTAAGCATATCGTTTGGATTGTGGTGGTCGTCTGTCTCGATAAGAATAAACTCTAATGGAGTATTTGCTACTATCGACCTAAGTTTTGTTGAATTAATGTTAGTTATTTGCATTCCAAATCCAAGAAGAAACCCCATATTGGTCAATAATTCTGCCTGCGATGCGCTACCAGAAAATCCATGAATTTCGCCACTAATACTAGGAAATTGTTTTAGCGTCATAATAACTTCTTCGGTAGCCTTGACAGAGTGAATAATTACAGGTAGCTGGTGTTTTTGCGCTAAACTTAGATGTTCCTGAAAGTATATTTTTTGTTTCTTCTTGTTAATATTTAGATTAAAGTCTAGTCCGCATTCACCAATAGCGATAGGGTTATTGTTGTTTATATATTGATCCAGCATTTTAAGGTCATCAGTCGTGTGATCTTCTAGATACCAAGGATGAATTCCTAGAGCATAGTAAGCGAATTTAGTAACTGCATGCCAATTATTTTTGCCAATCGATGGCACAATACATGAATTTGTACTTTCAAGTTTCTCGACACCTGCAAAATCAATATGTGCGTGTGAGTTTAGCATTCTTTAATCCTGGCAACTGTAAGACAATATAATAACAGTCATTTATTTATATTAATAAACCTTTGTAAAAATAATGAGACTTACCAAAAGTATTAGCATAACTCGTTTGACGCTTATAGTTTCAGGTTTTATAACAGCCACATGTAATTATAAGTTTTTTGTTGAAGCGATAATAATCTACCCATTTCAAGAAAATCCTCTCTTTGTTATTTCACTATTGTTTTGGTTGTTTTCTTTTTTGTCAGTAGTGTTGTTGTTGGTTTGCTATAGATTTAATACAAAGTTTATTCTCATAGCTTTACTGATTTGTACTTCAGTTATCAGCTATTTTACTGATAATTATGGGGTTGTTTTTGATGACAACATGATTGACAATATTTTTGTTACCAATCTTAACGAGTCATTAGATTTGTTAAGCCTAAAACTTTTATTTTATTTTATTTTTTTGGGGTTTATACCGGCTATTATTGTTTATAAGGCGGAGATAACTTATAAAACATTAAATCAACAGTTATGGTTAAAAATCAAAGCGATAACCTTGCTACTTATTTTGTTTGCAGGAGTGACCCTTGTATTTTCAAAGTCTTACGCCTCATTGTTAAGGGAGCACAAACAGTTACGCTTATATATCAATCCTAGTTACTATGTGTATGCATTAGGAAAGCACATTAACTCTCAATTTAAGACTATATCGACACCCTTTAATAAGATAGGCGAAGATGCATTCGTTAGTAGACATAATAATGCAAACAAGTTAATCATTGTTGTTGCTGGTGAGACGGCAAGGGCTGATAGGTTTGCACTTAATGGATATGAAAGGGCAACAAACCCATTGCTTTCTAAGCAAAGAGTAATTAACTTTAGTCAAATGTATTCATGTGGAACGGATACTGCATTGTCAATTCCCTGCATGTTTTCTAATTTAACTAGAGAAGATTACTCCCATGAAATAGGCAAGAATACCTCCAACCTTCTTGATATATTGAGTTATGCGGATATTAAAGTTCTGTGGCGCGACAACAATTCTAGCTCCAAAGGTGTTGCAGATAGAGTAGAGTTTGAAGATTTTCGTTCTGCAGACAGAAATATGGTTTGCGATATTGAGTGTAGGGACGAGGGGATGTTGTATGATTTACAGGACTATATAGACAACAACAAAGGCAAAGACATAGTTGTCGTTCTACACACTATGGGTAGTCATGGGCCTTCCTACTATAGACGATACCCTAAGAGTTTCGAGAGTTTTTCGCCTGTATGTAAAACCAACCAATTAAATGATTGTACTGATGAGCAAATAACTAACTCTTATGACAACACTATTGTCTATACCGATTATTTTTTAAACAACACAATAGAGTTTCTGAAAAGAAATAAAGGTTCATTCAATACCGCCATGTATTATATTAGTGATCATGGAGAGTCTCTCGGTGAGGGAGGTTTATATTTACATGGCATGCCATACTTTTTCGCCCCAAAAGAGCAGACACATGTTGCCTCGATGATCTGGCTTGACGATAATTTTTCTAAGGAAGTAAAGATTGATGAGCTAAAAGATATAGCTAAAGACAAGTTATCGCATGACAGTCTTTTCCATATAATTTTAGGGTTGATGGATGTCAAGACAAGTTTGTATAAAAAGGAATTAGACTTTATTCCATATGTAGAGTAAATCAATATTAATGCCTGTTATCTTGAGTAATAGTTCTTTTAGTTTTAAGATTAGTTTAGCGCATATCAGATAGAATTATTTTAATAACTTCTTAAAGTTTATTTTCTTATGATTTATATAAGAAATTTCAGTGATAATCTTACAATAAAAACAAAAAGTGATTATAATAGTCCGATTATTCCGCATGAAGACAGATTAGATTATTATGAAAACATTCAGCGCTAAATCCCACGAAGTGAAAAGGGACTGGTTTTTGGTTGATGCAGACGGCAAAACTCTCGGTCGTTTGGCTACAGAGCTCGCATCACGTTTGCGTGGCAAGCATAAGCCTGAATACACACCACACACTGACACGGGCGACTACATCGTTGTAATTAACGCTGAAAAAGTTAAGGTAACCGGCAATAAATTTAACGACAAAATGTACCACCACCATACAGGATATGTTGGTAACTTAAAGTCTATTGCATTTAAGGACCTACAAGCCAAGAAGCCAGAAGAAATTATTAATAAAGCGGTTAAAGGTATGTTGCCTAAAGGCCCTTTAGGTAGAGAGATGGCAAGAAAAATGAAAGTATTTGCGGGAGCTGAGCATTCACATACTGCTCAACAACCACAGGTTTTAGATATTTAAGATTTAATATATTATTATGGCAAAAACAGAAACATATTACGCAACAGGCAGAAGAAAAACTTCTGTAGCTCGAGTTTACATGACCAAAGGTAGCGGTATTTTTACAGTTAATAAGCGCCCAATGAATGAGTATTTTGGCAGGGAAACATCATCAATGATTGTAAACCAACCAATAGATACCGTTGAAATGAACAACAAGTTTGACTTTAACATTATAGTAAAGGGTGGTGGAGATACTGGACAAGCTGGAGCAATCAGGCTTGGTGTTACTCGTGCTCTTATGGCTTATGACAATGACCTAAGACCTAACCTACGTAAGGCCGGTTTTGTTACTCGCGATGCTAGAATAGTCGAACGTAAAAAAGTTGGACACAAGAAGGCACGTAAGAGCGAACAGTACTCAAAACGTTAATAAATTTCAAGACTACAAAAAAAGCCCGCAAAGCGGGCTTTTTTATTGTTCAGTATTTTCTTTACTTAGATATGCCGGGTATTGCAGCACAGGAAGTGGCAACATTATATTGTCGAACCTTTCAAGCTTATTAAAGATAATTATTTTTTTAATTATCTCTACGTATTCATAACCAATTTCAGCGTAATTATCTAAACCCTCTGATAAGCTAATTCCTCTTAACGGTATATTATTGTCGCGCTTGCTTTTTCTAATTTGACGGAACACTTCATATGCTGGGTTACGATTGATTGAAAGCATATAGTATTTTACTGCCTTGTCTAGAGATGAAAATTTAGCAACCTCGTGGCTAGCGTAATTATCTCTATCCATAGGTATTACTCCACAACCTTCTCTAAAGCACCACAAACCAAAAAAGTTGTGGTAGTATTTTGCAAATCTTGACCTGCCCCAATCGGACTCCATAGCTGCTTGCGCTAGAACCAATGAAGCAGGAACAATATCAACAGAATTTAGTAGTCTTGAAGTGTCGCTATCTTTATCTATTTTGTAAAGTTTTTTCAGGTTATATATCTCTTCTTCGCTAATGCTATTGTTGATTATTCTTTTTCTGAGTTTAGTGATTTCAGTGTTGTGTTCATTTATAGTCGGTAGTAAGTACAAAAAGAAGGCTTTTTTTCTTTCTGTTATGTCTTTGTATTCTTCAAAGTTGGGTGTAAAGAGGTTACCAATCCATGCCTCAAGCCCCCAATATTCATCGGCATTAGCTATACCTATGGCAAGAAATGACGAGATAAAAAAGTATCTAAAATTCAAACCTTTCACAGGATCCAGCTATAACCTCTATATGAAAAATTTCTTCTAAAGGTAAATTCAAAAGGTGCGATTTAATTACTCTAATTACTCCAGCATGCACAATAAACAATATAGAAAGATTGTTGTTGTTTTGTTTAATTATCTTATTGAAAGTAGACAATATCCTGTTATTAAATTGGTACAAGTTTTCACTGTTCTTAGGCCTGTTATTAATTGGATCATTTTTGAATTGTTTAAGATTTTCAAATCCAATTTGTTCTGCACTCATTCCTTGCCATTCTCCCCAATTAAATTCTACTAGGTCTTCATATATCTGGTGATTTGTACTAGTATTTGATGACAAATGTTTGGCAAACTTTGAGCAACGATTTAATGGTGAAGAGGCGATAAAGTCCCAACTCTTTCCTGCCGTAGACTCCAACATCTGAGACCACCCCTTATCTGTTAACGGATCATCTTGTAGGCCACGAAACCTTCGACCACCTAAAGGCTCCCCATGCCTAAGTAGATCAACAATCATTCTATAGTTTGTTCTCTTGACATTAGATCCATTACGGCCTGCTTTGGAGTTATATTTTTTTGCACAACCTGGTAAACTTTTTCACAAATTGGCATCTCAATTTTATTCTTTCTAGCAATTGACAGAACTATCCCTAAAGCATTTAAACCTTCAACTGTAGCGCCAACATTCTTTAGAGCATCCTCCTTAGAATTATTTTTTGCAAGTTCGATACCAAACCTACGGTTTCTAGACAAGTTATCAGAACATGTAAGTACAAGATCTCCTATCCCAGATAGTCCGTTGAATGTAAGTTCATTGGCACCTAAGCTTTTCCCAAACCTAATCATTTCTGCCAAACCCCTAGTAATAAGAGCGGCCTGAGTGTTGGCACCAAAACCTAGGCCTGAAGCAATGCCAGCAGCTATAGCTAGAATATTTTTTACTGACCCTCCAACTTCAACACCAACTATATCTTCATTGGTGTAAGCTCTTAGTGTATTTGTTTGTAATATTTGCGCCCAATATTCACGAGTTTTTTTATCTTTCGATGCTACCGAAAGAGCCGTTGGCTTTCCAGAAGCTACCTCATAGGCAAAGCTTGGTCCGGATATAACGCAACTGTATTGATCTTTAATTATTCTGTCAAAGGTTTGATGTAAAAAGCACTGATTGGTTGTATCGAAACCCTTGGTAGCCCATGCAATTTGTTGGCTAGGGTTAAGATGTGGCTTTATAGATTCAAGTGTTGTTGCGAACCCATAGCTGGGTACAGCAATAAGAATGCACTCAGAGTTTGATATGTTATCAGCCTTGCAAGTTAGTTTGATATTGCCAGAATAGTCTACTGGGAGTGCTGGGTGCCTTGGGTAAATAGATGCTAACTCATCCTCTGCATATACCTGAAGATAAACAACATCAAAATTTTCACTAAGCGCAATTGCCAATGCGCTACCCCATGCCCCTGCACCAACTACAGATAAACAATTAGCCATTAACAATCTCCTCTAGGAGGCCAGATTGGTTTGTAGAGTATAGTTCTGTGTATCCACCAATATGATTCCCATTAATATATATTTGTGGCACAGTATTTCTGCCAGTTTTTTCAATCATTTCATCCCATAGGTGCTTTTTACCGTCTACATTTATTTTTTTAAATGGCACCCCTTTGCTTTCTAATAGTCGGTATGCCATCTGACAATATGGGCAACTATCAGAACAGTACATAATATTTTTTTTCACGTTACTTATGATTTCTTTATTGGCATATTCGCTTTTTCCCATGCCTTAATGCCGCCCTTTAAACTAAAAACCTTTTGAAAATTATTGTTACTTAGCATGCCTGCTGCATGTATAGACCTATTGCCACTACGACAATAAACAAGAACACTTTTGCCGTTATCTAGTGTAGAAAATTTGTCCTTGACCTGTTTGAGAGGGATATGTATATCATTACTTATAAAGCCGGATTTTCTCTCCTTATCTTCCCTAACATCAATAATTAACAAGTCATCGTTGTCCATTAAATTAATGGCACCGTTCACATCAACCACTTTATATTTTCGAAATTTTTCACTAATTATGCTAACCACAAAAAGGCCAATTAATATTGCCAAAGTTCCAGTAATAAGTAACTGATCATCAGCAAATAAAAAGTTTATTAATTCCATAGTAATTTTCCTTTATTTTTTATTGTTTAAAAAGTTTTCAAGCATTTGGTGGCCATACTCTGTGAGTATAGATTCTGGATGGAATTGGACACCTTCAATATTAAATTTTTTGTGTTTAATGCCCATTATTTCATCTATATCTTCATTGCTATCTTGAGTCCAAGAGGTAACTTCAAAGCAATCAGGGAGGCTTGTCTGTTCAGCAACCAGAGAATGATAACGGGTAGCGTTTAAAGGGTTAGTCAATTTTGAGAATACCCCATTGCCATTATGATAAACAGCAGAAACCTTGCCATGCATAATTTTTTTTGCGCCAACTATATTGCCGCCAAATGCTTGAGCCATTGCCTGGAAACCTAAACAAACACCTAACATAGGTATCTTTCCAGCGAAATGCTTTATGGCTTCGATAGAGATGCCGGCCTCATTTGGAGTACAAGGGCCGGGAGAAATAACTAAATAATCAGGAGAAAGCTTATCAATTTCTTTTATAGTAATTTCATCATTTCTATGTACAGCTACATTTTGACCTAGCTCTCCAAAGTATTGGACTAAGTTGTAGGTAAAAGAATCGTAATTGTCTATCATTAAAAGCATAAAACTTGTCTTGATTAATTAAGATGACTATTTTACCGCTAAAAAGGATGCGAAGTTAAGACACTGAAAGTGACAAATACTTTCACTAAAGCCAGCTATTTTAAGTCTATTAAGGTGAGTTTCTTTACTATCGGTGACCAATACATTTTCTATTAATTGTCTTTTTTGAGATATTTCCAGTTCACTATAACCGTTCGCTCTTTTAAAGTTAAGATGCAGTTTACTTATTTGTTTTTGTTTTTTGTCGTCATCGAAGTGAATTTTTTCAGAAATAACTAAAACACCCCCATCAATAAGACCTTTGAAAATATTATCAACTAGTGACTGTCTTTTTTTTAAATCAATGAACTGCATAGTCAAGTTAAGTACTACTATAGAGGCGTTTTCAAATTTTATGTCGTTAATATCACTACAAACTACCTCAAAATTAGACAGCTTACTTGTTAAGTTTTTTTTACATTTTCGTGCCATCTCTATGGCATTATCAACAGCAATTATTTTGTTATTTTGATGGGTATTGTGCAGTCCTAGAGCCAAAGATGTTGCCCCAGTCGATGCCCCCAAGTCATAGAAGTTTGAGTTGTCTTTTGCGTATATTTTTACGATTAGGCCTATCATCTCTAGCATAGTTTGATAGCCAGGTACGGACCTATTAACCATATCATCAAAAACGTCAGCAACTTTCTTGTCAAAAATGAAATCAACTAAGTCAGTATTGTTCGAAAATATCTTGTCACGCATAGAGTTGTTCAAGAAAAATTTCACTAACCAAAAGCTTGGTATTGTTTATTTTAAAGGTAGAGCGTCTAGCCCAAGAATTATTGTGTTTTCCGACTTCGAGTGGGCCACGTTTAATTGTAGGGTCGTTAAAGAGGATTTCACCTAGGGGCTTTGAGCCAATCGAAAGCAGATCTTCCGTGTCAGAGTTTACTGGAATTACAGATCTTGCAAAAACGACAGCCGTACTGTCTCCTATAAGTTCAACCTCCCTGATAATAAATTTATCAGTTGAATTATCGAGTAGAGCCAGCTCACATGGATATGGCTGGTTTAGTTGTTGGGATATTACATTGACTTTAAAGTCCTTGTATTTATCTCTAAGTTTTGCGGTAAGTGAGCGATTATCTAGTAGCCACTCCACCACAATGTTTGGAATACTTTCGATTTTATCGAACAGTCTCCATTGAAATTTTTCTGGGTTAAACATAGAGCATTTATTTTACAAGATAGGGGTATTTATGTTGTGTAGATATATATATTTATGCGTTAGCGTAGCTTCTTTTATCTTCGTCAATCCATCTTTCAATTAATTTTTTCTGATCTATATTATCAGAGTTGATAATCAATTGAGAGTAATAGTTAACCTGATTTAGAAGGTAACCATCCCTAACTATCTCGGCAATTTTCATGTTTGCAATGCCGGCCTGCTGAGTTCCTAAAACCTCTCCAGGCCCTCTAAGTTCCAAGTCTTTTTGAGCTATAGTAAAGCCATCATTGGTTTGCCTTAATATATCAATCCTCTCAGTGGCATTCTTACTCAATGGTGGCTGATAAACCAAAATACATATACTGCTCTGATTGCCACGGCCTACACGACCCCTTAACTGATGTAGTTGAGCTAATCCAAGTCTTTCAGAATTCTCTATAACCATTAGTGAGGCGTTAGGCACGTTTACCCCAACCTCAATAACGGTAGTTGCTACTAGAACATCAATCTCTCCAGAAGAGAATTGAGACATAATTTTAGATTTTTCTTCTTTACCCATCTTGCCATGAATTAGAGTGACAGATAAGCCAGGCAAACTTGTTTGCAAATACTCAAGAGTATTGTTGGCAGATTCTGCCCTTAGCGCTTCTGATTCATCTATTAATGTGCATACCCAGTACACTTGAGATCTGTCAATACAGACCTGTTTGATTTTGTCTATTATCTCTCTTTTTCTTTGATTGCTTATAGCTATAGTTTTGGTAGCAATCCTGCCAGGCGGTAATTCGTCTATAGTAGAGCAGTCCAAATCAGCATAAGCAGTCATGGTAAGTGATCGAGGTATTGGAGTAGCAGTCATGACTAATTGGTGTGGTGTATTGTGCGCCTTTCTTGCAAGTAACAGTCTTTGATGCACACCGAATTTATGTTGTTCATCAATAACAACTAATCCTAATTTATCAAAATTAACGCCTTCTTGAAATAATGCATGAGTGCCGATAACAATTTGAGCTAAACCTTGCTCTATTTTTTGCTGTTCTTCTTCCTTCTCTTTGTGTGATTGAGAGCCTATCAAGAATGCTATATTAATGCCAAGAGGTTTAAGGTAATTCGAAAAGCTATCCAGATGCTGTGATGCGAGAATTTCTGTTGGTGCCATAATTGCCGACTGAAAGCCATTCTCAATTGCCTGTAGGCAGGCAATTACAGCAACAATGGTTTTGCCAGAGCCAACATCTCCTTGCAGCAATCTTAGCATGGGTTGTGGAGAGCTTATATCTGTATTTATCTCATTTAAGCAGCGCTCTTGTGCTATTGTCAAGTTGAAATCTAGAGAGTTTATCAGCGAACTTGATAGTGATTTTTTTATCTCAAAGGTGTTTGACTTTATATTTTTTCTTTGTTTTTTTAGGATAAGCAGACTTAATTTTTGTGCACACAACTCTTCAATTATTAGTCTTTGTTGACAGGGATGCTTAAAGTTAGTTATTTGCTCTATATTTTCATCTTCATTTGGGTGGTGTAGAGTATTTAGGGCCTGTTTTAAGTCAGGCAAGGAGTTCCCTGGTAAATTTGCTAGATTATCATTGATGTTAGATTTTTGTAGAGTTTCTAATGCAATATTTATCCACTTCTTTAATTGCAATTGACGAACCCCAGAAGTTAGAGGGTATATTGGGCTTAAAGTCTTTTCAATAAGGGTGGATTGTCCCTTTGAAATTAATCTGTACTCTGGGTGATACATCTCTAGACCCTGTCGGCCAATTTTTATCTCGCCAAAGCATTGAATTAATTCCCCCCTTTTTAGCGCAATTTGTTGATATTGACTGAAATGAAAGAATCGAACTAGTAGTGACCTATTTTCATCATCAGAAAGATAACATAAAACCTGTCTCTGCTTTGACGGTATAGATTCAATTCTGTCAATTACAAGCTCAACTAGTGCTTCTTCGCCCACTACTGCATTATTTAGAGGGGTAAACTTTATTTTATTTTGGTAACGATATGGCAGGTGGAATAATAAATGCTCTAACCTGTATACACCTATAGAGTTTAATTTATCAGCAGTTTTTGGCCCTAATCCGTTTAATGAAATAATCGGATCAGATAGTGATCGCACTTTCCTAGTAACTGTACTGCTCAGAGTTGACTATCATTACACCATCCATTTCAATCTGTGCACCCTTAGGGAGTTCCTTTACTCCTATAGCTGCACGAGCAGGGTAGGGCTCTTCGAAGTATGTCGACATTATCTCATTTAGGATTGGGAAGTTTGAAAGCTCTGTCAAATAAACATTTAGTTTGACTATATCGTTTAGGGTGCCACCCGATGCCTTGCAAAGTTCGGATAAATTTTGGAATACCTGGTGTATCTGTTTGCTTATATCACCCTCAACAAATTCCATAGTTTCAGGTATAAATGGCACCTGTCCAGATAAATAGATAGTTGTGCCTCCAGAAACAGCGACGGCTTGTGAGTATGTTCCAATAGCGGCGGGCGCTTTATCGGTAGAAATTATATGTTTTTGCATGTCGGTTTATTTTTGTTTAATAGCCATATTATATTAGGGATAAATTGTTTTTTGGAACAAACTATGACAAATGAATTGTAAGGTTATTACAGTTTAAGTACCAGGTCTTTTATTGATTTATAAGCTAATAGAATCAATTGCAATAACTAAGAATTATTACCCCGGAGTAATTCCGCGTAGCCTTTCAGAGCGTCGCCTTAGTAGCTCCAATACAGTTAATAGGATTATTGATATTAAAACCAACACACTTGCAACAGCAAGGATGGTTGGAGATATCTGTTCTCTAATCCCTGAGAACATTTGTCTAGGAATTGTTCTCTGCTCAACATCTGCAATAAATATTACTGCTACAATTTCATCTAGCGAAGTAATAAATGCAAACAGTGCTCCAGATATCATTCCAGGCATTATAAGTGGCATGATTACTCTTCTAAAGGTAATCCAGCCGTGGGCCCCTAGACTTTGTGAAGCTTTGATAAGGTTAGTATCAAAGCCACTTAGTGTGGCAGTTACAGTAATAATTACGAAAGGTATTCCGAGCGTTACATGGGCTAAAATCACGCCTGTATATGTTTTAGCTAGGTTTATACTTGAGTAGAAAAAAAACATGCCGCTAGCAGTTATAACTAGTGGCACAATCATAGGAGATATCAATAGACTAGTTATTGCCGCCTTGTAAGGCATTTCTGATCTTGACAAGCCTAGTGCAGCTATAGTCCCTAGAACCGTTGCTATAACGGCAGACATTGTAGCAATGAAGAATGAATTGCGAGCAGAACGAATCCATTGAGCATTGTTCCACATATCGTTCCACCATTTTTCAGTGCCATTAGGGTCAAGCATCCCGTTATATACTATATCCTCATACCACCTTGTTGAGAATGCGCTAGGGTCAAGGCTTAGCATTCCCTGAGTGAATGTGAAGTAAGGTTCAGCATTGAAAGACAGAGGTATTATTATTAGTACAGGTGTTATTAGGAAAATAAAAATAAAGGTACAAATGGCTACAAAAACATAATGAGAAATGTAGTCAATAGTGCTCGCAAATACAGGCAACGGCTTCATAAAATATAGCGGGATCGAGAACAGAATGATGAATGCAATTGCAGGAATTATTGAGCCTAATAGAAAATATATCACTACAGCAATAGCCAATAAGGCAAATATTCCATTAATTTTTTCGCGATTAAATAATGCCATTAATTTCTACTCCATCAACCGAACTTAAGATTATCGATACCGATAATTTTGTTATATAGCCAGTATAGAATCAGTACCGTAACAAGAAGAATAGTTCCTAAAGCAGCACCTAGACTCCAGTTAAGAGATTTTTGTATGTGGTAAGCTATAAGGTTAGATATTAATAAACCATCCTCACCGCCAACTAGTGCAGGTGTGATGTAGTATCCTATAGCAAGTATAAACACTAATAATGTTCCTGCACCAAGGCCAGGAAGAGTCAATGGAAGGTAAACCTTCCTTAGAGCATAAGATTTTTTTGCACCCATCGATAGTGCAGCCTTCATATATGTCGGGCTTATAGTCTTCATTACAGAGTAAAGCGGCAAAACCATGAAAGGTAAAAGAATGTGGACCATAGCCACAATAGTTCCGGTCTGATTGTAAATCATCTGAACCCTCCCATCGTCAGATAGGAATCCCAGGAAAACAAGTATATCGTTAATCACCCCTTCAGTCTGAAGAATAGCAATCCATGCCGTTGTTCGAACCAATAGTGATGTCCAAAACGGCAATAACACAAATATCATTAATAAGTTAGATTGACGCAAAGGCAATATAGATAGAACGTACGCTACCGGGTAAGCTAATACAATACAGATTGCAGTTATTATTGCTGACAAATTTATAGTCTTGATAAAATTTGACAGATAAATTTGGTAGAGTTTATCAGCCTTTACTATGTCACCTTTTTCGTTATATTTTAAGTCCATAGCCGCAAGATAGAATGCAGGCGTTATGTCTTTTGCGTTCCTTTTTAGGCTTAGCCATAGAGCTGGATTTTTCCATTTTTTATTTACCTTGATTAGAGATTTTTTGAATGGAGCTTTTAGCTTTTTGGCTTTACGTGCAGTAGAAGTAAAAAGACTTCTGCTGCCTGGAATGTCATAGTTAATTCTAGTTGCAAGGTTTCCAACTGTTTTACCTATTTCACGATTTTTTTTGGCTATAACCAAGTCCTCTACAAAAATTTTAAAGACTGATTCAGGTGGGAGGTCTTTGCCATCCCATTGCTGAATGGCAATAGCGAAGTTTGGTACTACATTTGAAACTGTTGGGTTATTAACGCTTCTCCAGAGCATTTGCCCTATAGGCATTACGAAGCTTACTATTAAGAATATTACAAGGGGCATTGTTAATAGCAGTGCTCTCTTTTTTTGTACAGCAGTAGCTTTTGCTAGTCTAGCCTTTAAAGAGACCCCGTCCTGCTCTAATATTTCTGTAGTTGATGACATTTTAGTTTAATAAATGTAAAAATGTCGACAGGCTAAATAACACCTGTCGACATAAAACATTAATCTATCTAATGTTTATTTAGTTAGCCAACCAAGCGTTAAAGCGTTCGTTTAGTTGGTCCTGGTTGTCAGCCCAAAACTCGAAATCGTTCTGTAGAGCGTTTCCAAAGTTTTCTGGAGCTGTAGGCATATGAACAGCCATATCTAGGTCTGGCTGGTTATGGTAAGAGCCAACCAATGCCGCAGATGACTTACGTACCGGACCATAAGATATCCAGCTAGCTTGATCTGCTAGAGCCTGAGTACCTGTAGAGAACTTGATAAAGTCAAGAGTCTCAGCCATATTTGGAGCGCCCTTAGGTACTACCCAAAGGTCTAAATCCCAAACCTGACCATCCCACATAATTTCAAAAGGCTTGCCTTCAGCAGCTACAGCATTAAATATACGTCCATTGTATGCTGTTGTCATTGCAACCTCACCATCAGCTAATAGCTGTGGCGGCTGCGCACCAGCCTCCCACCAGACTACAGAGTCCTTTATAGTATCAAGCTTATCAAAGGCCATCTGGATTCCGGCATCTGTATTAAGAAGAGCGTATACATACTTAGCAGGTACACCATCAGCCATCAATGCCATCTCTAGGTTTGGCTTAGGTCCTTTTCTGAGGCCACGCTTACCAGGAAATTTCTCAGTATCAAAGAAGTCGGCCATAGTTTCAACGCCACTCATCTTAGATCCATCATAAGCAACAATAGTTGACCAAACGATATTACCTACAGCACAGTCTGTGACCGTTCCAGGTAAGAAGTCGTCAGCAGCAGAACTACCGTCAGCTCCATCTGGAAGTGTGCTTGCATCTATCGTTTCAAATAGTCCTTCATCGCAACCACGTACAGCATCAGACAACTCAACGTCGACAGTGTTCCATGTCACGTTTCCTGCCTCTACCTGTGCCTTAACTTCAGCTAATCCACCGCTATAGTCCTCAGAGACCACAGTGTTTCCGGTAGCAGCAGCCCAAGGTTTGTGGTATGCCTCTACTTGAGATTTAGTATAAGCTCCACCCCAAGAAACAGCGGTAATTGATGCTGCCTGCACAGAACCAGCGACTACCGCTATAGATACAGCACTAGTAAATAGTGCTTTTGATATTATTTTATTCATATTACTTTCTCCTTTTGTAGTAATAAGTAAAAATGCTTGCTCTATCCATCAAGAGCAAGACAATCCTCCGACATCCATCCAATATTTACCTCTTTACCTTCTATCAAAGATGTATTATCGGCAGAATTAGGAACTTTGACGATAAAATCGTCATCTCCACACACACTAAAGCGTGTACGAATATGGTCACCATGGTAGATTAATTCTTTTACCATAGCAGAATATGTGTTAGGTGTTTTGTTGTCTTCTGGAGAGATAAAAATCCTTTCAGGTCTTAGCGATAGGGTAGTTCTCTCACCAACAGAACTTACATTAATTTTGGTTGCAACAACGATATCCCCAGAGTCAGTCTTGACTGTGGCATTTTCACCATTGATTGCCTCTACTGTACCCATTAGGCGATTATTTTCTCCAATAAAGTTTGCCACAAAGGCATTATCTGGGCGTTCATACAGTTTTGATGGGGATGCACACTGCTGCACAACTCCGTCATCGAAGACCGCAATCCTATTAGACATTGTTAGCGCCTCTGTTTGGTCATGGGTAACGTACATAACAGTTAAACCAAGGCTCTCATGAAGGTGTTTGATTTCGTACTGCATTTGTTCACGTAGGTTTTTATCTAGTGCACCAAGCGGTTCATCCATTAGTACAAGTTCAGGGTCAAATATAAGTGACCTTGCAACGGCAACTCTTTGCTGTTGTCCGCCAGAAAGTTGTGCCGGTCTGCGATTCCCAAAATCACCAAGCCTAACCATATCAAGAGCCCTGTTTACTCTTTCTTCTCTTTCGGCTTTGCCGATATTTCGTACTTCTAATGGGAATGCGAGGTTTTCAGCAACAGTCATGTGAGGGAATAAAGCATAGTTCTGGAATACCATTCCTATACCTCTCTTGTGTGGAGGTACATTATTGATTGGTTTGCCGTTAAGGTAAATGTTACCATTTGTTGCTGGTTCAAAGCCTGCAAGCATCATAAGGCAGGTAGTCTTGCCAGAGCCGGATGGACCCAACATAGTAACGAATTCACCGTGCTCGACGTCAAGATTAAAGTCCTTTACAACAAGGATTTCTCCGTCATAGCTTTTTTGTACATTCTCAAATCTTACAAGTGGTTCATTTGTGCTCATATAGTTTTTAAATATTTAAAAAACAAAAAATCACATCCATATCAATTATTTATATGGAAGCTTTAGCTATTTTAGAAAATTAAATATTAGCTACACAAGAATAATACTCCAGTGCTGACTAAAAAGTCAACAAAATTATGAAATTATATATTTTTTAGACAAATGACTTAAATTATATTAAAGCATAGAAAATATTATATTTAAAAACATATAAAGATTATTTGTTGCAATGTATTCTATAAATTAACCGCTATGCTGGTATTAGAAAAAGCATAAAATTATTGTTTCATAAAATATCAGTCTATAGTTATTTATTATGACTAAGCCAAATAATATTAAAGGTAAGTGGGAATTCTGGATTGACCGTGGAGGCACCTTTACCGACGTAATTGGAAAGACTCCAGATGGCAACATTGTCAGTCATAAGTTACTAAGCGAAAACCCCGAGCATTATGAAGATGCCGCTATTCAGGGTATCCGTTACCTATTATTCTTGGGTGCAAGTGACAACATACCAATGGATAGAATTAAGTCAATAAAGATGGGAACTACGGTTGCCACTAACGCTCTTTTGGAGCGTGAAGGTGAAAGAACCTTGCTGGTTATTACTAAGGGGTTTGGAGATATATTGCGTATAGGCTATCAGCAAAGACCAAAGATTTTTGCTTTAGACATTCAGTTACCAGACATGCTCTATAGCGATGTCGTTGAGATCGATGAACGTATGGATATTGATGGCAATATTATTAAAGAGCTCGACACAAATCGGTCAAATGAAAAATTGCATGATGCATTTGATAAAGGTTATCGATCTATTGCTATAGTGTTGCTGCATGGCTACCGACATCAGGAACACGAGTCACAATTAAAGAGCATAGCTGAAAGTATTGGGTTTGAACAGATTTCAGTGAGTCATGAAGTTAGCCCGTTGATGAAAATTGTGCCAAGAGGGGACACAACGGTAGTTGACGCCTACCTATCACCTATCCTCAGGCGTTATATCAATCAGGTCGAGAGAGCCTTAGGCAGGGCTGGCGAAGAGAAGGGAAAGCTGATGTTTATGCAGTCCAATGGCGGACTAACTGATGCTCGATTTTTTCAGGGTAAGGATGCAATATTGTCTGGTCCAGCTGGAGGTGTTGTTGGTATGGTGAAGACTGGTAATAGTGCAGGCTTTGAAAAACTAATCGGCTTTGATATGGGTGGCACCTCGACAGACGTGTCTCATTACTCTGATGAATATGAGCGCACACTTGAAACACAGGTGGCAGGAGTACGTGTCAGGGCGCCTATGATGTCAATTCATACCGTTGCCGCTGGCGGCGGCTCTATCCTACATTTCGATGGTGCACGTTATCGTGTAGGCCCAGACTCTGCTGGCGCTAACCCTGGCCCGGCGTGTTATCGAAATGGTGGCCCACTAACCATAACAGATTGTAATGTCATGCTGGGCAAGCTAAAGCCAGAGCTATTTCCTAAAGTTTTTGGACCTAATGCCGACCAAGAGCTTGACACTAAAATTGTCGAGGAAAAGTTTATCGCACTAGCAGAAGAAATATCTTTGGCAACCAAAAAAACAGTAACACCTAGTGATGTTGCAGAAGGCTACCTTTCGATTGCTGTCGAGAGTATGGCGAACGCGATTAAAAAAATATCGGTAGAGCGTGGTCACGATTTGAGTGGCTACACTCTGTCTTGTTTTGGCGGCGCTGGTGGACAGCATGCATGTATGGTTGCCGATAGTCTCGGCATGAAACGTATTTATCTACACCCACTTGCTGGGGTATTGTCTGCGTTTGGTATGGGGCTTGCAGATACTCACACTATTAACGACTTGGCAATTGAATCTTGCCTAGATGAAGAACTTATAGATACGCTTAAACATAAATTTACTAATCTAGAGTTACAAGGTAAAAAAGAAATGACTGACCAAGGGCTTGATGGGGAGAAGCTGCAATACACTCGTCGTGTATATCTCCGTTATCAAGGTTCAGACAGCTCTCTAGCTATTCAATTTGATGATTATTCTGCCCTAAAGCTTAACTTTGAGAAGATCCATAAGTCTAGATTCAGCTTCATTTCTCCAGAAAAAAAACTAATAGTTGAATCTATACAGTCAGAGGTGTCTTGTGAAAATGAGAGAACTGAGCCTGACAAATCTCGCCCAAGCCCAGCAACAAGTAAGGCTATTGCGTTACTTCCGGTTACAGTAAATGGCAAAGTACACCAGACACCGTTTTATCGTCGTGACAATATTGCTAGTGATGAGGGCATTAATGGTCCAGCAGTCATAATTGAGCCTACCTCAACGATTGTTATCGAGCCAGGCTGGCAAGCCAAGGTTCGCCCTGACAATGATATAGTGATTGAGCGTATCGAGCCGATTGTTAGAGATAATGCAATCGGCACAGATGTTGACCCAGTGATGCTAGAAATCTTTAACAATCTATTTATGAGTGTAGCAGAACAGATGGGTACGGTACTCGAGAACACAGCATCTTCAGTTAATATTAAGGAGCGACTAGATTTTTCTTGCGCCCTATTTTCTGCTGACGGAAACCTAGTTGCCAATGCCCCACACATACCTGTTCATTTGGGTTCGATGAGCGAATCGATTAAAACTATTATTCGTGAGAACTTTAATACCATGTCGCCCGGAGATGCGTTCCTTATTAATGCGCCATACAATGGCGGAACACACTTGCCTGATATTACCTTAATAAAGCCAGTTTACGATGAAAACAATGAACAAGTAATTTTCTATGTAGCAACACGAGGCCATCATGCCGATATCGGAGGCACAGTTCCAGGTTCAGCTCCAGCCTACTCCAAACACGTTAAAGAGGAGGGCATACTGATTGACAACTTTAATTTGGTCTCCAAAGGCATATTTCAGGAGAATGAGATTTATAATATTCTTAGCTCTGGGGAGTACCCAGCAAGAAACATTAAAGATAATATCGCTGATTTAAAGGCGCAAGTTGCGGCATCAGAGAAGGGTGCTCAAGAGCTTCTTAGGATCGTTAGAAATTACGGACTCGATGTTGTTCATGCCTATATGCAGCACGTTCAAGATAATGCTGAAGAATGTGTTAGACGCGTAATAGATGTTCTAAGTGACTGCAGCTATACATATAAAATGGATGATGGTAATCAAGTTTGTGTGACGATTAGTGTAGATAGAACTGAACGATCTGCTACCATTGATTTTACTGGTACTAGTGACCAACATCCCAGCAACTATAACGCACCAAAGGCTATTTGTCAGGCAGCGGTGTTGTATGTTTTTCGTTGTATGGTTGACGATGAAATTCCTTTAAATGCAGGTTGCTTTAGACCGCTTAATCTAATTATTCCTGAAGGCAGTATGATAAATCCAGTTTATCCAGCTGCGGTTATCGCCGGAAATACCGAAACCTCTCAATATATAGTGGACGCTCTTTTTGGAGCACTAGGTGTGGTTGCAGCATCTCAAGGTACTATGAATAACTATATTTGGGGAAATGATAAAGTACAGAATTACGAAACGATTTGTGGCGGCTCCGGTGCTAGTGAAAAACAGAGTGGCTGCAGTGCGGTACACACACATATGACGAACACTAAATTGACAGACATCGAAGTATTGGAGTTGCGTTTTCCAGTTCGTATCGAATCTTTTTCAATTCGCCAAGGGTCTGGTGGTTTCGGCCTCAATATGGGTGGTGAAGGAGTTGACAGACGCATGCGCTTTTTAGAATCAATGACGGTAAACATAATTGCTGGACACCGAATCGTACCTCCTTATGGCGTTGCTGGCGGAAAGCCTGGATCCATCGGTGAAAACTATGTTGTTCACCCTGATCAAAGTGTCACTAAGCTGAGTACTAAAGGTCAAATTGAGGCAAAAAAAGACGATATTTTTGTACTCAAAACACCTGGAGGAGGAGGTTATGGAGAGTACAATTAAATCACCCTAAAGAGAAATCTTAATGTGGACACTTGTTCGTTGATATTCTTTATTTTTTTAATGCCAAATACCGCCTCATGGAAATGAATGACCTTGTAATGTATCCGAAAGGATAGCTACCAACATGTACCAATTTGGTAAAAGGGAAGTAGGCGAAAAAGAAGAGTGAAACGATAATGTGAAGCTTGTTAATAAATGGAGCGCCTGTCATCATCGAAACGTCCGGTTGTAGTGTAAAAATGCTGCTAATCCATGGACCTGCCGAATAAGATATTCCAAATACCATTTCAACGGCTGCCTGGTAAAGTCCCAAGCCATCGATAACAATCAAAAACAGCAGAACGATGTAATCATCTGGCGTACTCATAGCCTTTACCTGCGGGATGACAACTCTTCGGACAAGAGCCCATGTTGCTCCGTATAAAAAAAGAATTCCGCCAGCGAGTCCGACCCATCTGAAAAAATCGACCCAGAAGGTAAGCTCGTAGGCGCCACCAATGAACCCAACGAGGTGCGCAACAAACAAGATTAATATACCCCAGTGCAGACACAAAGATGCAGGACCTATGGAGG
>FUWD013248566.1_pt12 | contig 23594 bp, 22 predicted proteins | sample 1063281 | NCBI WGS metagenome assembly FUWD01 (sample SAMEA79048168, study PRJEB19326) | metagenome | biome: marine | reverse complement strand
CAAATATTAGAATATCAAAAACAAATGTACTAAAACTAGCTACGGGAGGAAGGGCGAGATGGAAGATTGAGAACGAGACTTTTAATACGCTGAAAAATTTGGGATACAACTTTGAGCATAACTATGGTCATGGGAAGAAATACTTATCCACCGTCTTTTGCCTGTTGATGGTGTTAGCCTTCCTAATAGACCAGGTCCAGGAGGCCTGCTGCTCAGAGTTTCGGAAGTGTAAGCAATGCGCGGGCACTTATCGGAATTTATGGGAAGAGATGCGGTTTTTGTTCAAAAGAGTGAGGCTCATAAACTGGGAGACTTTCTATTCCATTCTTACCGGAGAAAAGAAGCTAAACACGTCCTAACACAAATCCTTATCTCTCCAAATTTTTCAGCGTCACTCCATTCTTTACAGCCGACCAATTTGAAACACAGGACCTAGTCTTAGGTTACCTCTACCCGTCAAACATTTGTTATGCTTATTTGTTTAGCTTACTTTACCTAGGCCTACTCTAGCGGGAACAGCTGTGGAGATGTTGAGAAAGTGCTCGCTTTTTCTAATCGTCCTTATCGTTTAGTAAAACATGACACAGGTGAAGCGCTTAAAACTATGTGGTCAGAAGGCAAGAACTCCTTTGCTGAAGATCCTCCGAACGCTACCGTGATTATTAATCAACAGCTTCAAACCATTGTTCTACTTAATATGAATGTGGTAGGGGATCAAACAGTGTTTACTATTCGTGCAGACGGGCCTCAGTCCCTTGTTGAAACTTCAGGTTTAACACAGTTGTTTATTGATCATGGGCCAGAGTTTCCTAGTAACCCATTTGAAAGTGGTACTGCGTGAGAGCTGGTATAGTCGATCTGATTTACATTGATAAAATAGCTCTATAAAAAGCTTGGTTAAATTCTTTTATTTTTCTCAGCAACTCTTTAACTTTATTTTTGAGGTTTGCCCAACATTTTTCTATTGGATTTAAATCAGGAGAATAGGGAGGCAAAAACAGCAGATGACATCCAGATTCCTCAATTAATCTTTTAGTTTCTAGTGATTTATGAAAACTAGCGTTGTCTAGTATAAGCACTTGCCCCGGCTGGAGTTCAGGAATTAAAACTTCTCTTAACCAAGCATTAAACAAATTCGTTTCACAGGTTCCTTCAAAAGTCATCGGTGCGAAAAAATGATTTCCAGATAAGGCTGCAATGATGCTTTTTCTAACAAAGCGAGTTCCTGACACTTCTCCCATAACTTTTTCTCCTCGCTTTCCTCTCCCATATTCACGAAAAATATATCGATTCACACCACTTTCATCTAAATACACTCTTTGATGTTTTGGAATTTTTTCAAGCTCTTCTTCAAACTTTTTTCTTTTCTCGCCATCTCTCTCCTTATAGAGAGTAGTTTTTTTTTTCGTGTGATTTTCAAGCGCTTAAGCGCTGAAAAAATCCCCTGAGTACTCATTGAAAAATGCTCCCCAATCTCTGACAAAAAATGATCTGGATGCTCTTCTACATATTTAATTAATGCTTGGTCATCAATCTTTTTATAAGCATATTCTCTATGTAAAGCTTTGACGCTTCCTGTTTCTTTTTTTCGTTTTGCCCATCGAAAAACTGTAGCAATCCCTATTCCAAATAAAGCGCTAGCTGCGTGTTTATCAGGGTTTTTACTCAGATGTTTTAGAACACTTTCACGTAAATCTAACGAATAACATTTAGGCATTTCTTTTCTCCCGTTTTTGAAAAAGAATATACCAGAATATCAAATAAAAAGTTAACAACTATAAAGGGAACTTAATGGCAAGCGAAAGCGTCTCTTGTTAGTTTGAGAAGAGAGTATAGAGAAATAAAGAAAGCCCTAAAAGTTGGAAGAATTAGAAGAGTCAACCTCTCGTCAAAGACGAGGCAATGACCTCTTTATGTAAAACCGCTTCTTGAGTAAGGATGGCGGATCCCTTCAATTCCATTTTGTTTTAAAGCGTAGTAAAAGTAGCGTCGAACACCTCCTTTTATTGAAACAGAATCTCCCAAACCTCCCCACAGCCAACTTGTCCACTTTTCAGTATACTGCCAGAGCCTCTGAATAGAGACTCCTTGCTCATAAAGCCGGCGAAAGTTATCTGAGAAACGTGAAAGAGCTATAGGGCTTGCAGTGAGCTTTTTTCGGGGACTTAGATGATACCCTAAAAAGTCGATTCCTTTTTTAACCCGGCCTATGTCTTTTTTATCTGGATGTATAGAGAGATTTAACTGATCTAAAACCCGATACATCTGAAGAATTGCTTTTCTTAACTGCCATCTTGTTGATGATAAAATGACATAGTCATCCATGTAGCGTATGTAAATAATCTTGTTCTTTTTACATAGCCTATCCATAACTTGGTCCAAAGGATCTAAATAAATGGCTCCCAAGAGGGGAGAAATAGAGCCGCCTGCTGGAATTCCTTTGCATCCACAGGTTCGTACATAACATTGTAGAATATGAATAAGCCTAGTAGGTGTCTTTCTAACTTTAAGAAGCTGAAAGAGGACTCGATGATCTATGCTACGATAGTAATGTTTAATATCAAATCTAGCAAAAAAACCTGGAGAATTAAAATTTTTATTCAATTTGAGAATGCCCCTCTTAAGTCCACCCATACCTTTAATATGTGTGCAGTTTCGACTTAAGTACTTCTTAGTATGAAGAAATAAATCTAAATAACATCGATATAAAAATGATTTAGAATCTTGGGTCCACCTTAAGAATAAGAGTCCTCTTGAAGTCCATCGTTCAAAATAAATAAGCATGAAGACCTATCTAGGAGTTGTTAAAAAAAACAGAAAACCTTTTGCTAACAATTCCCTTTTTTGATTTAGTCTAGTCCATTAGACAGATTAAATTAAGAAAAGTATGAAAGTTACTGATCAAAATCATCATTCTATATGGAATTATTTCTCGGATTTTTCAAACCCTGATTTTTTTTCCAATCCCTTATCGTTAAGAAGTCATAAGTATAAAAAACAATCTAATGAGAAGTTTATTTTTGTTCATAAACTCATTAGAGAAAACAAACTTAAAAACCTCTACAGGCGATTAGACGGGCTTTATCACTCGAGCCTTCTTTGTTTTGAAAATCAAATTGTTGAGGGCCGAATTCAAGCTGATCTTCACCCTAGAGATGAGCAACATTGGTTTATCCAATATTTAAAAACAAAAACAAATCATTTTTCTGTAGAAGAGACCTGGCTCTTTATTTTAAATTATGAAGAACGAGAAAAATATGCAAAATATCTCAATCAGGATGAAGACTTAGGTGCCTTCGAACTTTTTTTGCATAACTATTTGATTCAAGCCCTGCCTGATACTTATTTGAAAGAGATCTTTCTAATTGCATATGAAAACCCCATTGACAGACAAGCTCATTTGGAAAAGTTCTTTGAATGCTTACAATGCACGCAGGTGAGATCTTTATTTGACGCCCTTAATAGAGAAAGCGTTGCTTATCAACTCTGGACCGATTATTGCCAAAGTAGTTTGAAGGAAATGAGAAATTCTCAAATTAAAGAAGTTATTTCTTTCATTCCCTCAGAAATAGAATGTTTTGCTTTAGAAAAATTATATCCCTGTGAAATCCTAGAGGTTGTAGATCAAGAGCATGATGAGAAGAAAAAAAGACTCTTAATTGATAAAGTTTTAAAAAATGGAAAGACTTGGTGGAGCTCTTTTTCTCAAAATGAAATTAACCAGACTTACTCTTTGCTTCTAGCCTTAAAATCTTAAAATGGAATTCCTATGTGGTATGCTCAAGCGATTGCTCCTATTCTAAACTTATCTCCGTCTCTTTTGGAACCTATCAAGAACATCACTTTAGATAGTAGATGTGTTCAAAAAGGAAGCCTTTACGTTGCAATTAAGGGAGAGAAAGTCGATGGACATTTGTTTATAGACCAAGCGCAAAAAAAAGGTGCCGTCGCAGCTTTGGTTCACAAAGGCTATTCTAAAAAGCACCCAGGTCTTTTACTTATCCCTGTCGAAGATGTAACGCTTACCCTCCAGCAGATAGCAAAAAAGGTGATTGAATTTTGGAAGCCTACTGTAATTGCAATAACAGGCTCAATAGGTAAGACCTCAACAAAAGAGTTTATTTTTACATTATTAAACAAAACACTCTCCATCCACAAAACACCTGGTAACTTTAATACCCAATTGACTCTTCCCATAACAATATTGAATACGACAGAGCCAACTGACTATTTACTTTTAGAAATGGGGATGGATCAACCTGGAGAGCTAGATCGACTCATCGATATAGCCCCACCAGATATTGCTGTTTTAACTCAACTCGCTCACGTTCATCTTGAACCTTTTAAAACCTTTGAAAGGCTTGCTAGAGAAAAACTTAAAATATTTGGACATGCAAAAACTCAGATTGGCATCTATAGTATGGATATGCCTTTTGCGCAGTTAGCTTATGTGGAAGGGAAATTTAAAAAATTGACCTGCTCCTTAAAAGAGCCTTCTGCACACTACTTTTTAAAAGAAGAAAAGGATGAGCTTTCTTTTTATAGACAGGGGCAACTTGTCTTAAGCTTTAAACCTCCTCTCTTTGATTCGAAAAGCCGAATTAATTTGCTTTTTGCTCTAGCTCTTGCAGACACTTTAAAAGTGCCGACTCAAACAATAGCCAAGCAAATGCAAATTATTCAGTTTCCAGAAAAAAGAATGGTGCAACTTGAACAGAATGGAATTTTTTATCTTAACGATTCTTACAACTCTTGTGTCGAGTCAGTTGAAAATGCCCTTTTAAGTTTATCTCAAAGAAAAGGGAGGCGCATTGCTATTTTGTCTGCAATGGTTGAACAAGGACAGTACAGCACTGAAAATCATCAAAAAATTGCAACCCTAGCTTTAAAGCATTCTGATCTTTTGATCGGCTATGGAAAAGAAATGCAAGAGATGATTCCCATATGGAGAAAAAGTGGTAAAAAATGGGCATTTTTTTTATCTTATCCACATTTACTCGCCTATGTGTCAAAGTTACTGAAACAAACTGATGCCGTCCTTATAAAGGGCGCTCGAAAACATGCTTTAGAGAGACTCCTCAATGATATTACTTCTCGTTAACTATTTGAAAAACTTTTATCACGTTCCTCTAGTTTTTGAATCGTACTCCTTTCGAATGAGTTTAGGTGCTTTGACCTCACTTTTAGTGACTATTTTTTATGGGAAAGTCTTCATTAAGAAACTCTATGAACTCAAAATAGGACAGACCATTCGTAAAGAAGAGTGCCCCATCTTAGGGGAGCTTCATAGAAAAAAAGAAGACACTCCCACTATGGGAGGAGTACTGATCCTCTTTTCAATGCTTGTTTCCCTTCTACTATGGATGGATTTGACTCAACCCTTTACAATTATTTTAGCATTAACAACCCTTTTCTTAGGGATCTTGGGAGGTATTGACGACTACCTAAAACTCAAACATCGCAATTCTAAAGGACTCTCAGGTCGAAAAAAAATGATTGCACAAATAACGTTTTCTCTTCTTTTAGCATTTTATTTGCTAGGACCTTTCTCTGCGCAATACGGCTCCTTTATGTCGTGGTTATATATCCCTTTTATAAAAGGACCTTTAATTCATTTTACAGGATTTTACGTGATCTTCTTAGCCCTTCTTTGGCTTCTTGTAGTTTGTGGTTCATCTAATGCAGTGAACTTAACAGATGGCTTGGATGGGTTGGCAGCTGGAAGTCTCATTATGGTGGCGAGTTGCTTAGCTGTTATAGCTTTTGTCTCAAACCACTTTCAAATCTCAAAGTATTTAAATATCCTTTATCTAGAAGGGAGCGGTGAGATTGCGATCTACCTATCTGCTCTTGTTGGAGGGTGTTTAGGCTTTCTTTGGTATAATAGCCACCCAGCTCAAGTCTTTATGGGAGACACGGGTTCTCTGCCCCTTGGGGGCATCATAGGCGTTTCAAGCATCTTATTGAGACGGGAACTTCTCCTAGTTATTATTGGCGGTATATTTGTTGCTGAAGCCCTCTCTGTCATTTTACAAGTGGGAAGCTATAAATTGAGAAATAAAAAGAGAATCTTTAGGTGCGCACCTTTGCACCATCACTTTGAATATATAGGATGGCCGGAGACCAAAGTTGTACACCGCTTTTGGATCATTGGTTTTCTTCTCTCCGTAATTGGTATTATTTCAATTAAATTTCAATGAATACAAACTATCAAAATCAAAAAATACTCGTTTTGGGTATGGGGCTAAGTGGCAGGTCCATGGTCTCTTTTCTAAAAAAAAGAGGAGCCTTTGTTCTAGGTTTTGATGATCATGTAAAGATTGAGAATCCCCCTTGCACCGTCTATTCCTCAATTCATGAGGTCCCTTTTAAAGATCTCGATCTCATTGTATTTTCTCCAGGTGTCAAAGGAGATCATCCTGTAATTTTAAAAGCTAAAAAAGAGGGGAATCTTCTTCTTGGAGAAATAGAACTAGGAGCTCGTGAGCTAAAAAATCCTTGTATTGCTATTACAGGAACTAATGGGAAGTCAAGCGTCACCGCCTTAATCACACACTTGCTTAATTGCGCAGGGAAGCCTGCCTTAGCTTTAGGAAACATTGGGATACCTCTAACTTCTAGGGTTGATGAAATCAAAGATCAAATTTTAGTTTTAGAGCTTAGCTCTTACCAAATAGAGGCTCTAAAGTCCAAATTTATTGACCTAGCTCTTGTACTGAATCTTACCCCTGATCACCTTGATCGATATAAGACCTTTAAAAACTATGGATCCTCTAAATTTCTCATTCAAAATGCTCTTAGAGAGGCTGGATCCTTTTACATTGAAAAGGGGCTGAGTAAAAATTGGGAAGATTTTATTTTCTTTCAAAATCTTAATTTTTTCAACTCTTTTCTAGAGGATCTTTTAAAGCGAGTTATGCTTGATCAAAAAAGCATTCTATTTTTTACACAAATGAGTGCCTTAGAACGATTGAATTGCTCCGCTGCAATTGCTGCTTGCAAAGCATTTTCAATAGAAGATGAAGCTTTAGTTCTAGGTATTCAAAGTTTTAAAGGGCTTCCTCATCGCTGCGAATTTGTAAATACAATTAATCAGGTGCACTTTTATAATGATAGTAAAGCCACAAATAGTGCGTCTGTTATAAAAGCTGTGACTTCTTTTAGGACTCCTCTTTTGATGATTATGGGTGGAGAAGATAAAGGACTTGATTTTTCCTCTCTAGTCCCTTATTTTAAAGATAAAGTAAAAAAAATTTATGTGATAGGTAAGGTTAAAGAGAAAATGCAAAGAGACTTTAGCTCTGAGTTTGATGTTCAAACCTGCCTATCTTTAGAAGAGGCCCTTAAATTGGCCTATAAACACAGCCAGCCTAAAGATACAGTTCTTCTAGCGCCTGCCACCTCTAGTTTTGATATGTTTCAAAATTTTGAACATAGAGGAAATGAATTTAAAAGGATTGTGAATCAATTAGAAGGAGAACAATCATGAGTCGTCGGGACACTATTATTATTGCGGTTTTAATCAACGCATGTTTACTCGTTATTTTATTTGCTACCGCAGTAACTAAAAAGGAAGATGTTCCTTATTCTTCTCATAAAGAACCGGCGCTTGTTCCAAAAGCTTCTGCTATCAACATCGAAGATGTGGAAAGGGCTCTTGTTAAAGAGAGTTCGTTTTCTCAGTCAAAAGGAAAACTTAATAAACCCGTTTTGCCTCCTCAAGTTCCAGAGTTTACCCAAGCTAAAGCTCCAGATCCAAAACCTCCTGCTCTTGAGAAAATAGCTATTAAGGTTCAACCTCATATCCAGATCACAGTGAAGCGCGGAGATTATCTAGATAAAATTGCTAGAGAAAATGAGACCAAAGTGGATGAGATTATGAAACTGAATCAACTAACATCTACTCAGCTTAGAATTGGTCAAGTTTTAAAGATTCCTTCGAAAGGAAAAGATGAGAAGAGTAATGCTTTGAAGCAAGCAGCTCCCCAGCAATATGTAGTAAAAAGTGGTGATACTCTTTGGCAGATTGCTAAAAATCATAAGATGCAAGTGAGTGATTTATTGAAAATGAATCACATGAGTAGCGATAGTGCTAACCGTCTGCAACCAGGGGACACCCTACTTGTGCGTTGAGGTGCGATTTGAAAAAAAAACTCTCATGGCAGTCCTTTGTTCTCTTTGTATGTGTACTCTCTGTCTTTGTCTTAGGACTTGTTATGGTCTTTAATGCAAGTTCAGCTGATGCTTTAGAACGTAGCATGTTCCATAAAACACACTACGCTCTAATCAGGCAGCTCTTTAACTTTTGTGTTGGAGTACTTATTTGTCTTCCTTTCTGGTATGTCGATTACAAAGAATGGATTAAAATAAGCCCCTTGCTTTTAGGCCTCGTTGTTTTAGCACTACTGTTGGTCTTTGTACCCGGGGTGGGCAGATGCGTGAATGGAGCTAGACGTTGGATTGTCATTGGAAGTTTTGTAGGGCAACCTTCAGAATTTGTAAAGGTCGTGATGCCCCTTTTTTTTATTTATAAAGTTGTCTCTGAAAAACAATCTTCTAAAGACCTTCTAAAGACCTTTTTTCTCATTCTTATCCCCCTTGTCCTTGTGTTAGTTGAGCCTTCAAATGGATTAACCGCAATGCTTGGAGCAACCTTCTTGGTACTGCTCTTCTTAAGTCGGATCTCTTATAAATGGTGGCTGTGGCCTATCTTGGCCTTTACTCTTATGGGAACCACTGCCGTTATCAAAGTTCCTTATATTCAAGCTAGAATCCAAAGTTACATGCATCCTGAGCAAGATCTACTTGGTCGAGGGCACCAACCTTTTCAATCTAAAATAGCTACAGGATCGGGCGGCGTTTTAGGTAGAGGACTGGGAAAAAGTATTCAAAAACTCAATTACCTTCCTGAAGCTCAAAATGATTATATTGCAGCAATCTTTGCAGAAGAGCTTGGATTTATCGGAATGAGTCTGTTGATTTTTCTCTATATGTTTATTGGCTTTTTGGGTTTTTCAATAGCCCTTAAGGCCCAAGATGCGAAAGCTGCTATTTTAGCTGCTTCTTTAACCTTTTCACTTTGTCTGCAGGCTTTTTTAAATCTCGCCGTAGTTTCTGGACTCATGCCCAGCACGGGTTTAAATCTACCTTTCTTTAGTCAGGGAGGAAGTTCCTTACTTGCCAATATGATTGTAGTCACCCTTCTACTTAATATTGCAAAAACATCAGCCGGGGAAGAGTCCTTAGTATGGCTAAAAAAATCCTAATTTCAGTAGGTGGAACAGGGGGACATGTGTTCCCCGCAGAAGCTCTGGCAGAAGAGTTGAGTCAAGAGGGCTTTGAGTTGCTTTTTGTAGGCGCTAACCTCTCAAAAAACCCCTATTTTAATACTCACAAATTCTCCTACCTAGAAATTGAAGCGAGCTCTCTCTCTTTAAATCGACATTGTTTTAAAAATGGATGTTCTATTTTGAGAGGAATTATGCAAAGTCTTAAAATTCTTAAAAAACAGATGCCCGATGTCATCATTGGCTTTGGAAGCTTTCACACACTGCCTCTTTTGATTGCAGCTTATCTTTTAAAAAGACCTTTCTATCTCCACGAGCAAAATGTGCAGCTTGGGAAGGTTAACCGGTTATTTGCGAAGCATTCAATAGCTCTAGCCTCTAACTACCCTAAAACACTTCCCGATTTCCCTAAGAAAAATAAGACCGTAAAAATGCCTCTTAGGTTTTGGAAGCAAAAGCTACCTAGTAAGAAAGAGGCTCATCAAAATCTATTTCTTGATCAAAATGTGACCACAATACTTATCTTTGGAGGTTCCCAAGGAGCTTCTAGCTTGAACCGTTTTTTTCTAGAAAGTCTCCCTTTTTTAAAAGAAAAAACCTTTCAAGTGATTCATCTATTAGGTTCTTTAGGAGATGTAGAAAAAACTAGGCAAGAGTATTTGAAATGGGGGATTAACGCTTATGTCAAAGATTATGAACACAACATGCTTATGCTACTTAAAGCTGCAGACTTTATCATAAGTAGAGCAGGAGCTAGTAGTCTCTCAGAACAAGTCGAACTTGAAATTCCTTCTCTATTGATTCCTTATCCATATGCTTCTAATCATCAGGAGCATAATGCAGATTATATGGAGCTAGTTGTTAAAGGGGGAATCAAATTGATGGAAAAAGATTTAAATGCTAGCTTATTGGCAAAGCTCATTCAGAACTTTTTAAGTGATGAAATTCGAGGCGAATATATTCAGAATATTAAAACTTATAAAGAGCAGCGAAACATTCCAAGTTTTGCAGACTTTATAAAAAAAGAGATCGCAGTTTATGACAAAAAATAAATTTCATCTAATTGGTATCGGGGGCATCGGAATGAGCGCCTTAGCCAGACTTTTACTTGCCCACGATCACCCAGTTTCAGGGAGTGATCTTTCTCAAAATGGGGAAATAGAAAAGCTTAAAAAAGAAGGCGCGCAAGTCTTTGACTCTCACGCAAGCCAAAATATTCAGGGAAACGAAAGCACCATTGTTTACAGTACAGCTATTTCTGATGATAACCCTGAGATAATCAAAGCTAAATCTCTTAAATGCCGTCTCTGGCACCGCTCTGAGCTTTTAAATTATCTCATGGAATCTTATCACTCCTTAGCTGTTGCAGGGACCCATGGAAAGACCTCGACCTCAGCACTTTTAACTCATGTTCTTCTCTCTTGTAATGAGAGCCCTACTTACGTCGTAGGTGGTATCTTAATGAATCAAAAGACAAACAGTCAAAAAGGCAAGGGGAAATACTTTGTTTTAGAAGCTGATGAAAGCGATGGTTCTTTACTTAAGTATCATCCATATGGGTCTATTTTAACCAATATGGAAGAAGATCATCTCGATTATTATTATCGAGATCTCTCTCACATTAGAGAATGCTTTACTCAGTATATTGGTCAGGTTAAAGAACCCAATGTGTTTTTCTGGTGCAAGGATTGTCCTAATCTAAGAGAGCTAAACCCAAAAGGTTTTAGTTACGGATTTCATTTAGAGAGTGATCTCAAAATCACCTCTTTTCGACAAGATCAGTGGAGCACTTACTTCTCATTAGAGTTTCAAGGGAAACGATATGAAGATATAGAGCTCTCTATGATAGGAGAGCAAAATGTCTTGAATGCAGCAGCAGTTTTTGGGCTTTGTTTACAATTAAATATAGAAGGGGATGGAATCCGAAAAGCATTTCAGTCTTTTCAAGGGATTCGAAGAAGGGGAGAGAGAATAGGCACTTGTCAAAACATTGAATTTGTGGATGACTATGCTCACCATCCAACTGAAGTCGAATACCTATTAAAAAGCATTCGAAAGTCTTTCCCTCAAAGGAGAGTTATAGCTCTCTTTCAACCTCATAGATACTCGAGAATGAAGTATTTTCAAGAAAGCTTTTCCAAAGCATTCAAGAAAAGTTCAGAGGTTTTGATGACAGAAGTTTTTGCAGCAGGGGAGCCTCCTCTAAAAAACTTTGATATTAAAGAATATGCAAAAAAGATTGAAAAAGAATCTTTAGTCCCGACCTCCTTCGTTCCTAAAGAAGAGCTTGTTGAAACTCTCCTCAAAAAACTCAAGCCACATGATGTGGTCGTCACAATAGGCGCAGGTGATATCACTCGTTTTGGGCGAGAAGCATTTAAAGCCCTTCAAGAAAAACCTGTGAAGCTGAAAATCGGAGTCATCTGTGGCTCAAGATCTCCAGAGCACTATATTTCTCTCAACTCTTCTAAGTTCTTTATAGATGCCTTAGATGCGAGTCTCTATGAGACTACTGTTTTTAAAATAGGCCTCGATGGAAATTGGCAAATAGAAGGGAAAAAAGAAGAAAACGGTGAAACTTTATCCAGTACAGTCTTTGAAAAAATTTTGGCTTGTGATCTTTTTATTCCTATTGTTCATGGTCCTCATGGAGAGGATGGTATGATCCAAGGTTTTTTACAAACACTAAAGAAACCTTATGTGGGCCCCAATTATATCACTTGCGGGTTCAGTATGAACAAGGTTTGGACAAAAGCAGTGATTGAAAAAGCAGGTATTAAAGTTGCAGGGTCAGAATGGTTTACTTACAAAGAATGGGTAAGTAGTTCCAAAAAATGTATCCAGAAAACAGAAGAAAAAATCCCTTATCCACTAGTTGTGAAACCCGTTTCTCTAGGCTCTAGTGTAGCAGTTTCTTTTGTAAGAGATAGGTCAGACTTTATTGAAGCTGTTGAAAAAGTCTTTGAAGTTGAAGAAAATGTTCTTGTTGAAGAGAAGATAAAAGGTCGAGAATTTGAAATTTGTATTTTAGATCACGATCCTCTTATTTGCCCAAGGCCTGGAGAAATATGCTCTAAATCTAGGCAGTACGACTATTTAGCTAAATATAGCGAAAACCCTATTGAAAAAATTCCTCAAGCAGACCTTAATCTCAAACTCATTCAAAAGTGCCAAGTGATGGCTAAGAAAGTTTATAAGGAGATTCAAGGGAAAGGGTTTATTCGCATAGACTTCTTTATCAATCAAAAAGGGGACCTCATTTTTAGTGAAGTCAACCCTATACCTGGATGCACACCCAAAAGCCTGTTTCCTAGAATGCTAAAAGCACATGGACTGACTTCCAAAGCTATTGTCGATCAAATGGTCATTAACGGACTTTACTATCATAGACTTAATCGTAAGGTGAATTTGAAGACTCATCTCTTTACTGAGGCTATTCAGCATGTCTCTTCGTAAAAAAGTAAAGCCTCTCTATGCCTTTGCGGCTATCGTCGTTTCAGTTTTATTTTTCAGGACTTCCTTTTCTCTTTTTCATACCCAAAGTCGGAAGATCAATTTTTATAAAACTCAAGAGAGTCACCAAATTCATCAAATTCTTCAAAAAGGTCCTGTTAAAGAAGCTCTTAAAACAGTTCACTTATCAGAACTGCTAGAACTCTCTATTGATCAACCTCGAAATATCTTTGCGTTTGATTTACAAAGAGCTGAGCAGCTTTTATTGAGTAGTGGAGTGATATCTTCTGTACAAGTGACTCGAAAGCTACCAGACACCCTTGAAATTGATTATGAGATAAGAGAGCCTATTGCTTATCTCACCGACTATTCCAATACTGTTTTAGATCAAGAAGGGGTTATTTTTCCTCTAAGTCCCTACTTTACGCCAAAGATCCTTCCTAAGATCTATTTGGGTATTGAGGTGGATCCTTTTATGTATGGTAAAATAGAACATGAGAAGATGGACTTAGCTTTAAAAGTCTATGCATTGACTGCAGCTCTACACTTTCAAAAGGGGCTCTTTGTCGACCAAATTGATGTGTCTCACATCAAATGCGAAAGTCTTGGAAAACAAGAGATTGTCCTAACCCTCTACGAAACTCTTGGAAATGAATCTTATATCCGCTACTTGAGACTCTCTAAAGAAAACTATGAGGAAGAATTTGCCAATTTTTTAAATTTAAAAGCGATGAACCTGCCTAAAAATCTAGTCGTAGACTTGAGGATGTTCCCTAACGCTTATTTAACTCCTTTAGATCTGAAATGACACTCTTAAACTTTCAAGTTGTTCAATGTTGATTTCATTTACATAATGATCTCTAGTTCAACTGCAAATCTTTTTAACAACGTCTATTTTTGCATCTTCATTGGTTTGGTGCCTTAGTTTTAAATTGGAGCCTAAAAAATTGGATCTAAATAAAAAAAGCGCCTAATCAAGTAGGCGCTTTTTCGTCTGTTTTATAGTACAACTAATTATTTAAGGTGAGCTTCTACAGTCTTTTCCCATTTTAGATCATCAGCCTCATTGAGATTGCTATTATGCCATGTTTTAAGAGCGTTATAGGCAGTCTCATCTTTGATTTCTAGGCTAGGAGCCGCTGCTCCTTCTCCTCTAATCCAAACTGCAGAGAGAATAGCGTCTTTATCGGCTGCGTCTCTATGATAAAACTTGATAGTATCTGCATATTTCACATAAGTGTCTGCAATCCTTTGAGGAAGAAGAGCTGCTTTTTCAATAATATCTTCATCGGTTGTTTGGATAAATTCCTTATCTCTTTCTTTTATAGAGGCGACACGAACAGCATCTGGAGCTGTAAGGTGAATGAGAGTAATTTTATAACCTTGGTCTTTCAAAGCTTTAAATCCGTAATGTGTCTTATCACCTGTAGCAGTAGTTCCGTAGCAAAATGAAATACCTTCTTGCATGAATCTAGCGTTCATTAGGTGGTGGATTGCATTCGATGCTGGTCGCCAATCCGCATAGGCCGTTTTCCTAGCAGCTTGCTGACCTTCCAGAGTCTCGCCATCTGTTTTTTTGATTTGAGTTTGGTAAGTTCTTGTCATTTTTTTGAGGGAGACGGCATCGGGATCTGAATAACCAAAAATCTCAACCTGACCTTCTTGTATCTGTTCTAAAAGAGTTGTTTTTCCAGCTCCAGGAGCTCCTGCAGTAATGATAACTTCTCGTCCAACACTCAGTCCCTGACTGCTCTGATTAGCAAAAATTTCATTAGCATCTTGTTGAAGTTGTGTGTATTCATCTTTTGTATAGCGAACTTCTCTTCCAAAGCCAACTCCATCGCACCAGCTTTGTAAGGTCTCTTGAGGAACAGAGTAATTAAAACCATCGGACCCTTGATAAACTTGTGTTAGGTCATAAAGATTTATTTGAGAGGTTACTGCTGTTGCCATAGATTCTTCTCCTTGTAGTGAAGTTAGTAAAAAAATGGACAGAATGTAAAAATAAGTTTGAAATTTTTTCATAATATCCTAGCTATAATAAGATTCAAAGAGAAGATTATAAACTGATAGGTTATAAACATTCAAGGGGCAAGAATATAAAGTAAATACAAATTCAAAGTGTCCTAATGGCGTTGTTGCTTTAATCAGATCTTAAGGCGACTCTTTCTGAAGTCAATTAATTTTTTTAATTTTGGAATTGAAGAGATCTATTCAAGGCGTGTAAACGAAACTCAATTTCGGCTTTTTGATTCTGATATTTTTTGTTGTTAAGTCTATTTCCAAAAAGGCTTTTTAGTCTGGAAAAAGCCGTCTCTACAAGGCTTCTTCGGTGGTATAGTCTAAGCTTTTTCCAGAGAGCAAAGCCTTCTTCATTATTTCCAAGCCCTCGAATAGCTAAAATATCTTGGTTTCGGGACTCCATATAGGGTTCTTTTCTAAGTATTCCTCCTCTACGAGGAGGAATACAGGGATCTATTTTTTGGTCAGTTAAAAATTCACGAACACTACTGCGATCATAAGCTCCATCAGCTAATACTTTTGTCACAGATTTTGGGCTTTTCTCTATGAGAAAAGGTAAAGCTGAACTATCAGAAGTATATTCATCAGAAACTACAGCAGCTGTAACTTCCTGAGTTCTTTCATCAAGGGCAATATGCAATTTAATCCAAGATTTTCGAGTTCTAGATCGATGTACTTTGTCCTTCCACTCTCCCTCTCCTAAAATTTTGAGACCTGAAGAGTCTATAATTAAATCAGTAGGTCTTCTCTGGCTCAATTTAGGTAAGCGAGCTGCTGCCTCTGCAGCTCGCTTACAGAAAACAGTATAATGAGGAGAGCGTTGATCTTTCTTCATGAGCTTAATAAGCGAATCTAAAAAACCTTGTAAAGCTCTTAGAGTACAACGGTAAAAAGTCTTTAAAAACCAACCAGCTTGGATAACAGAAGAAGAAAAAGCGGGCCGACCCCGTTTTTTCTTCTTCACAGTCCACTGATTAAAAGTATCTTCCTCAATCCAAAGAAAAATGTTTCCTCGATTAACCAGTTTTTTGTTATATTCTTTCCAGTTACGTTTAACGTAGCTCATCTTTGGACTCCTTGTTATCGTTATCAGGAGTCCATTTTCATTTATACGCTTATTTTCTTAAATATTTATTTGTCTGAATCGGCCGATCCTGATTAAATCAACAACGCCTGTCCTAATAATATTTTTATTTTTAAATAGGATTCGAAAATGACGTGCACTTATATTTTTTGGACAACAGGTTCCCTCGAAGAAGCAAAAGAAATTTCAAAAGCTCTTCTAGAGAAAAAATTAATTGCTTGCGCAAACATCATTCCTAAAATTCATTCACTTTATACCTGGAAAGGAAAAGTTCAAGAAGAGGATGAAGTTAAAGTCATCTTCAAAACAAAGAGCTCTCTCTTTGAAAGCATAGAGAAAGAGATTTTAGAAAGGTGCTCTTATGAGACACCTGAAATCTCTAGCGTCCCTCTAGACCAAGTCCACAAACCTTACATAGAATGGCTTAATCAAACAGTGTTATAAGAAATTTACTTAATAGGACTATTTCTAATGAAAAGAAAATAACAATGTTTATTTATCTCTATTTCCGTAAAGCCCAATTTTCTCATTGCTCACACTTGTCTAGATCTAAAAAGAAGTTTGTAGAATAAATAAAAGTTGCTTTAAGTATTTCAAAACAGGAGCGTTAGGGGATTAATGAAAACACGGGTACTGCAGTAATAGACGTCGATGTAACTTTAAATACCCTGACTTATAATGATAACACCATTGTGAGAGGGACTGCTGCTTCTGGCGGAGCGGGTACTCTTACTGTCAACTCGATAGTAAACAATGCAACTTTTGGTGGTGGTAGTACCATTCTTACAGATTTCCAACTAAACGATGAGGGAGCTTTTTTTGCTTTTGGCAGCGATTCAGCAACTATGACCAATAATAAAGCCTCTTTTATCCAAAACGTTTTTGTACAATCAGGGCAAGGAAGAAATCTCACCGTGAATGGAGATACTGCCCTGGTCTTGCAAGATGCGAATAATCTTAGAATACCAACACTAACAGCTGGAACTGATACAGGGCTTACTCTAACTGGTTCTACGTCGGGCGAAAATGGGATAAATAATGTCGTTCTAGAGGGGGACGCCCAAACGTTTTTTAGTACTGGGTCAACAGGAGATTACTCTTTTAATATAAGTGGAACAGGGAATCTTGCTTTTAATTCCAATTTTGCAACAAGCCTTTCAGGAACAAATACCTATACAGGGGGCACCATTTTTTCCGACAACCCTACTCTTACTGGAACCACTCTATCTCTGCAAGGCGCAATTAATGGAAATAATGTTGCCCCAACCCTTGATTTTGATCAGGCATTTAATGGAACCTACGCTGGGGTTATGAGTTCAAATCTCCTTGTTGAAAAAAATGGAATCGGTACGGTTACTTTTTCTGGAATAAATACCTACACAGGAGCTACAACCATTAATGCGGGGACTCTATCTGTCACCGGTGCAATTAATGGAAGTAGTACAACAGGTGTGACCTCTAATGGAACTTTAACAGGAACTGGGTCAGTGGGGCCTGTTAATAATTCAGGTACTGTTACAGCAGGTCTCGCTGCAGGAGACACGTTGACTGTCAACGGAGCTTTTGATCAATCCACTAATACTGCGATTTTTAAGTCTTTAGTTTCCGATGCAGCTGCAAGTCAGCTCAGTGTCACAGGTACTGCAACCTTGAAAGGAACACTCGAACTCGATGTCTCCCCTGGAGCTTACCCTGCAGGAACCAGCTACTCTGTATTAACTGCAGGTACACGAACAAATACCTTCGATACCCTTGTTGATAATGATCCTACGGGAGGATGGGCGGCCTCGTATAGCGCCACTGATGCCACTGTTTCTAATGCCAACCAATCTGTGATAATCCCCTCTAATTTAAGGCTTTCTAGGAACTCACAAGACATGCAAAATTACTACTTTGGAAATCCAAGTGTAACCTTTGCTACCCAAGATTTAACAGATGTTGCCAATACCATTCTGAGTATTTCAAATGCCCAGGCTTATTCAGAGGCCCTTCTTCGTCTCACCCCGATCACTACGGCCGCTAATGTTGCTGCAAGCTACCAAAACGACCTTCAAATGGCTATTGTTCTAGATAGACAGTTTGCAAGTAATGTTAAAAACTCACGTCAGAAATCAAAGCAGCAAAACCAACAAAATGAATGCTTAAGTTATGGAATTCCTCATACAGGGGCTTTTCTACAGCCTATTATTTTAACCTACAACCAAAGACAAACAACAGGCTCTTTAGCAACAACTACTCAAATTCCTTTTACCGCACTGACGTATGGAATAGGTGCTGGCTATGAGCACGTCCTAAACAATAAATTTGTGTTTGAGGGAGGCGTTGGGTACACCCACTCTAACCTTTCTTGGAAAAATAACTTTGGTAATTCAAGATGGAGTGCTCTTTATTTTGCTCCCTTCTTTGGCTGGTTTAATACCCACTCTTTTGCCAACATTATGGTAATGGGAGCAATCGATTTCTACACCACGCATCGTCGAATTCAGTTTACATCGATTAATCGTGTGGCTAAAAGTCGCTACAACAGTTATGACCTCTTAGTCCGAATGAATGGAGGTACTCGCATTCATTGTGAGAATAACCTTTGGTTTCAGCCTGATTTGACTTTAAACTATCTAACCGTATTTAGAGATCAATATCAAGAAAGTGGAGCTGGTGATTTAAACCTCAATGTCAAGCAGCATACTAGCTTTATTTTACAGCCAAGTCTCCGTTTTCGTTTTATTTATGAAACCTACCTCACACCTAACTTTTATTGTGCTCCTAACGTCTACGTAGGTTATCTTGCAAACGTCCCCTTTGATAAGGCTCAGATCGAATCAAGGTTTACTCAAGCCCCTTCCTCTCTTTTCTTTAATGTAGTAGGAACAAGGAACGTAACGCACCAGTTGATTTTAGGTCTTGAATTTTTTGGTCGTCGCACTGATAAACTAGAAATCACATGTAACTTTGAAGCCGATATTTTCAGTGACTTGGAAGTCTTAAGCTTAAACACCAAAATACAATGGCTTTTTTAAACTTAGGGCTTATTTAATGGCTTTAGATCTAAAAAGAAAAAGCTAATAGCTTGCGTAAACATCATTCCTAAAATTCATTCACTTTATACCTGGAAAGGAAAAGTTCAAGAAGAGGATGAAGTTAAAGTCATTTTCAAAACAAAGAGTTTTCTTTTTAAAAATATTGAAAAATAAATTATAGAGCGATGTTCCTATGAGACACTCGAAATTTCTAGTGTCATTTTAGACCAAGTTCATAAGCCGTATATGGAATGGCTTAGTAAGACGACTCTTTAAGGAGTTTATCCAAGAGAGGTTCTCTCATAGTTCTGTAAAAAAATTGTAAGGTTTTGTATCCTATCTCTATTATTAGAGTCCTATACTCTTAATAAAAAGACCCTTAGAGGAGAGTGAAATGAAGATTTGTAACACGACAATTGATCCCTTTTTAATTACTTGCAAAAATGGGTCAAAAAAAGAACTTGCTGGCGTTATTCAACCGAAAGCCTGGTTAGATGCTGAATCGATTGTAGCCGGTAAATGGACTATTGAAATACAACGAAAAGTTGACGGGGTTCTGACTTCTGCTTCTAGCCTAAAACCTCCTTGTATTAGATTTGATTTATCAGAAGCTACAGATTCTTTAAGATGTACTTTAAGGGATGTATTTGACGTGAATCCAAGATTCCCTCGACAACCATTCCCAGGCTATATCTCCTTTATGGATCCTTGTGTAGTAGGAACAGAGGGAACGTTTTCGAAGGAAGAGACTCGGACTATAGGTAAACTAGGAGAGTGTCTACAGATAGTAACTGACTTAGGTTTTAGAGCTACTTGGTTAGGTGAAGAAAGATACGAATGTTCGAGTTGGAGAGTGCCTGATAACCAATTTAAGAGAATTTGTGACTTAATTCAAGGCACTCCGGCTCAACAAAGTCAACAAGTCTAATATACAATATTTTAATGAAACGGTTCTGTTAAAAAATTGTAATTTTTTGTACCGTATTTGTATTATTCAATTATTAGAGTCCTATGCTCTTAATTTAAAGACTCTTAGAGGAGAATGGAATGAAGATTCATAACACGACAATTGATCCCTTTTTAATTATTTGCAACGATGTGTCGTCAAACAAAAGATGTACTCAGGTTATCCAACCGCAAGACTACTATGAAGCTAAACCAAGTGTAAATATAAAGTGGACTCTTGAAATACAACGACAAGGCGACGGGGTTATGCTAAAAAGAGAAAGCATAGAACCTTCTTGTATTAGAGTTGAATTATCATCATGTAAAGATTCTTTAACATGTACTTTAAGCGATGTATTTGACGTGAATCCAATATTTCCATTAGAGGTTCCAGCTTATCATCTATCAGCTGTGGGTCCTTGTGTAGTAAGAACAGAGGGAACGTTTTCGGAGGTAGGGGATCCTGCTCTAGGAAAATTAGGGGCGTCTCAAAAGGAAATAAAGGGACTAGGTTTTACTGCTATTTGGTTAGATACAGATCAGTACGAATGTTCGACTTTCAGAGTGCCTGAGGGTCAATTTGACAGAATTCACGGATTAATTTATGGCATTGGGGTTCAACTAAGTCAAGAGGCCTAAATATAGAGTACGTTAATAAGGTTCAATTTAATGAACGTATCTCCTCTTAAAAAAAAGTAAATAGCTCATAAAGTACGTGAAAAAATGCATGCTTTTCTGTTTAATTCAGATTTTTAAAGCGTAGCTGTGTATTTCCATCAATCTCTATGCTCTCTAGGAACATGCTAAGTGGCCGGATCCAAATATCTTGCCCATCATAAAGAGCTTTATAGACGACACATTCTTCTAATGTTTCGCTATGGCGTCCAACAGAAAGCACTTGATAACGTTTTCCTGAATAATGCACGTAAAGAGCGCCTTTTTGAAGGGATTTAGCCTCTTGAGAAAAAGGCTTTAGAGGTTCTCTTGCAGATTTAATATTTGTAGTTTCCATAAGATAAGAACTCCTTTTAGTTAGAATTGAAAAGCTCTTTTAAAGGTTCCTCAAAAAGAGAAAGCGTATGCTTTGTAGAAGCGTTAGGCTCAGAAAATATTCTGCTATTCTCCTCAAGATCTTTGATAGCTGTGAGCTCAATCCCTTTAGATTTATAAATCTCTTCAGAGTTTAAAAATTTGCCCTCTATTTTTTCAGTCCCATTATGGAGATAGAACTGGTAGGGGTTCTTTTTATACTGTGGACGAAAGGAGAGAATGAAGGCAGGGCCTTTAGAAAAGATGGAAGTGCCTTCTAACATTTTTTTAGGGTAAGATATTTGGAGAATATCAAAGAGGGTAGGAAAAATATCAACGTGGGAAGTAAGCGTTTGGACCTCTTTTTTTTCAAAACCCTCTGGAAACTTATAAAAAATAGGGACGTGTGACTGAGGTAGGCAGAGGTCTGTCCCATGAAAGTAATGGCCATGTTCCATGAATTCTTCACCATGATCACCTGTAATGACAATGATTGAAGAGTCATAGAGGTTTTCAGCTTTGAGGTGGTCACAGAAATTTTGGATTAAAGAGTCTACATAACAGATGGAGTTGCGATAGCGGTTCTTAGTCAGTTCGAGCTGTCCCTTTCCTTTATTGGTATAGTTGAAGCTTTTCAAGTAGGGTTTAAAAGGGGGTTCAAAATCCTCTGTCCAATAGTAATGGTGGTGGGTGGAATCTAGAAGAATTGTCACATAATGAGCATCGCCTTCAACAAACGAAGAAACGAGTTCCTTGGACTTATCTAAGACCATCTGATCTCTTAGTGCAACATCAGGACACAAATGTTTCGCTTCATAGATTGTATCTAAAAGAGCGTAGTCTTTTCCAAAGATAACTTCTCCAATATTAAAATATCTGAAGAACGAAGAATGAAGTGCATCTAGCTTGTAACCGGACTTTTTGAGTGTTTGCAGGGGGAAGCTTCCTGTTTTGTCACCATGGTCTCTTAAAGTGATCCAGTGGTGAGGATAGAGTCCATTGTAGATTGAAAATAAAGAGCAGTGAGTGACGTTAGAGTTTGAAGCAGTTAAATCAAACTTAGGTGCTTCCTCTTGTAAACTTGTTAGAAAAGGGGCCGTTTCACGAGAGAGGTAATCTGCTCTTAAGGATTCTATTACAAAAACAAAGATATGAGGCTTTGTACTTAATGTAGGGGAAGTATTTTTAAGAGCTACCTGAAACTCTTCAGGAGTAGGAGGGGGCTTTAAAGAAGCAGTGAAGAGAATTTGTTCGCCTTCTGTTTTTAGGAACAGGGGGTAGATGGGAAGAGCTGTGATTAGTGATTGAGCAGTTGATACAGGCAATTTTTTTTGAATAAAATGATCGCTAGTATAACAGATGCCTAAAGAAGAAAAAGAGAGCGCTAAAGGAAGGAGTAAAGAGAACTTCACCTTTTTTGAAGGGAGGCGTTTATAACCCCAAACACCCAATAGAGGAAGCAAAAGAGTGAGTAGAACACTTAAAATAAAATAAAAAGGTTTTACGTCAGCGGCTTCCAGTGCCTGTGGAATTTGACGAATACCATCAGAAAAAAGAACACCTAAAGAGCCATCCATATGAAGGTTTAGTAATTGAAAACTAAAGTAATCAAGCGTCGATAAAACACAGATTAGAAAAGAGACGTAAACTAAGCATATATAGAATATTTTTGGAAGTAAAGTGCGCGCCATACTATGGACTAAAAGAAGAAGAGAGAAGAAAAACAGTGTATAAGAGAGGGGAGCTAAAAGAGAAACGATAGGAAAGGATCGAGTAAATAAAGTTTGAAGTATAAAGTAATAAGTAATTGGGATTAGAAAGTAAGAGAGGTTGTGGTCCTTTTTCTGGGAGACTCTCTCCCAAACAATCCAGCTCTTTTTGAGAAGAGTCAAAGTCTTTTTTGGGAATTGGCCAAGGGTTTTTCGATCAAAAAAAAGAACTACTAAAATAAGTTTCAAAATGACCCAAGCTGCAAAGACAGCTAAATAGTAAGCGTTTCCTTCTTTTCTCTCTGGGATAAAGAAGCGCTTCAAAAGAATGGGGCCCAAAACCAAATAAGTAATAAGATCTGTTTGAAAAAAAAGTTTTCGAGATTCTAAGTTTGCTTCTTGAGTTAGATAATTAATAAAGGCTCGAATCAGAGTGAAAATCAAAAAAAGATCATCATAGCGAGTGCATATCGAGCAATTATTGCAGACTTTGATTCAAAAAAAACAAGGTATGGGTGTCTTGAACACCAGTTGAACATGACAGTGAAACCGCAAATTAAGGAACTTAATAAAATAATCGGATGTAGAAAAAAGGTTCTTCGTGTCATAGTTTCAGTTATTTAATTGATGATAAAATAAAGCAATTAATGAAAAAATACAAGGGAGTCTAAACATTATGTTTTTCCCAAAAAAATATTTTATGATAGGGTTAAATTAATTTAATTAAGAATGTTTTTCAATGGTTAAAACTCACTCAGAAGAAGAGCAAATCAAAAAAATCCTGAAAGGGATTTATCAACCTGAATTGCTGAAAGTTCAGGAGCCTCAACAGAAACGTAGGAAAGTCTTACTTCTCGCAGGACCTACTGGTGTTGGAAAAACCTCTTTATCGTTGAGGATTGCTTCAAAACTTAAAGGTGAAATTATTTCAGCAGATTCTATGCAGGTCTATCGAGGGATGGACATTGGAACTGCTAAAGTAACTTTGCAAGAGCGCTCTTTGGTCCCTCACCACCTTATTGATATCTGCGATGTAAGAGAACGTTTT
>FUWD013342417.1_pt3 | contig 23598 bp, 27 predicted proteins | sample 1063281 | NCBI WGS metagenome assembly FUWD01 (sample SAMEA79048168, study PRJEB19326) | metagenome | biome: marine | reverse complement strand
AACTTTGAATAACAAAGTCGACTGCTTGAGGCAGGGTGATCCAGAATCGGGTCATGCGTAAATCTGTGATCGGGAGTGGCTCGCCTTTGGCGGCAATCGCGCGGAAGAAGGGAATAACTGAACCGCGGCTACCCATTACGTTTCCGTAGCGAACGACCGCCAACTTTGTTCCATACGCTTTGCCGTAATGATTACTTGAGATGAATAGTTTGTCCGCGGTGAGTTTAGTTGCGCCATAAAGGTTGACGGGTGAGGACGCTTTGTCGGTTGACAGTGCTACAACCTTCTTCACGCCGGCTTCCATTGCCATGCGGATCACGTTTTCTGAGCCAAGGACGTTGGTCTTGATGTACTCCATTGGGTTGTACTCGGCGGTGTCGACTTGCTTGAGCGCTGCTGCGTGAACAACGAAGTCAACACCGTGCAGGGCCAGTTTGAGTCGGTCCGCGTCACGGATGTCACCCAAGAAGAAGCGGACCCGTTCGTCGTCGCCCCACTTTTGTTTCATCTCGTATTGCTTGAGTTCGTCGCGCGAGAAAATCACAACTCGGCGAGGTGAGTGCTTGGTAAGAACGGTGTGCAGGAACTCTTTGCCGAATGACCCGGTGCCACCGGTTATCAGGATGGAAACGTCCTTGAGTGGGGACTCAATCGACATACATTGCCTCCTGTGTGACGCGCGGGTTCGCTCTATGTAAGCGCTCCCACTCTATCGGGTTCACTCGCAGTCTCGACCGGTTTGGGGCTTTGGACGACCTTGATCGGAGTGCTGGGGCGTTTGCGGCTTGGTGGCGGGACGAATCCACGGGCCAGGAGAAGGAAAATCAAGGTGGTGCTCGCAGCGATGATTAGTCCGATTGACCATTCAGCCATGGCGTCGGTGCCAGCAAAAATGTAGTGGGCGGTTGCGAATGGCCACGCGAAGTAGGCAATCAGGTGGGAGCGTTTAAAGAACGCATTGCCTTTCTTACCGAGCTTGGTGCGAATCCGACCGATTATTGAGACTGGGATCATGAGATACAAAGCGATGGTGCCCAAAGCTGTGGCGAAGGGTTGCCACGGCGCTGTTCCCGGAATCAGAATTTGCGAGATAGAAAAACTCACAACCGGATCAATCAGCAGGGTGCCGATGTGGACGGCGAGTGCGAGAAGTGCAAGTGAACCGACCCACCGGTGCATGTGCAGCAGTGCCACTGGTGTTGCTTTCGTGCCGAGCAGTCGAGTGCGCAGGAATAAACCCCAAAAAACAACGACGGTAAGTAGTGCCCACGCGGTAACGCCGCTAGCGCGAATTAGTAACCAGGTCCAGGCGATGTCATTCATGTGAGTTAACTCCTGCTTCAGTAACGAACTAATTGAACGAACTAATTAATTGATGAAAACGCTGGTGCAGGCACCAGGAAATGAGTGAGGCCGCGATTATTAAGGAAGTGAGTACCTTCTGCGTAGCCAAGGACGAGTGCTGCGGTCGCATAACTTTCTGCTTGCCACCCGGACGGTGCAACTACCGTTGCTTGGATCAGATCGGTTTGGCTCATGGCTCCGGTTCGTGGATCAATCACGTGGTGCAGGCCGTTGCCCCAAGTTCTTTTGGCGGTGGAACTCGTCGCTACGGCGAACCCACCCACTTCACTTTGGATTGTTCCCAAGGTCGCGCCTGAACCTGGGCATTGGTCATTTGCGACAGAGATGCGCCAATAGTCGTCCCCGGGGGTGCCGGCAACTACCACGTCACCTCCGATATTTGCGAGAACTCCTGTTGCGCCGGCTTGCATAAACTCACGACAAATAATGTCGCCCGCAAGTCCTTTTCCGATTGCACCTGGATCAAGTGCGACGCCCGCGTCAAGTGTAAGAACACGCCCTGTTAGGGAAACACCACTAATGGATCTGAAACTAGGGATGTGTGTTGCCGGGGTGAATTCACCGAGTTCAGGGAAGTCAACGCGGTAGCCAAGAGCCTCAATGACTCGCGCCATTGTCGGGTCGAATAGACCGTTCGTGATTTTTGTTGCTGACAACATTGAACTAATGAGCTCGGCAAAGTCAGGTGAAATCTCGATCGGGCCGAGGCCGGCCATTGAGTTCGCCCGGGAGAGTTCACTGTTGACCCGAAAGCGACTCCACGATTGTTCGAGAATCTCAATCCGTGTTAACGCGAGTGCAATAAGTGACTCGCATAATTCAAGCTCACCCCAGACCTGAACTTCCAGGTCACTGCCCATGGCGCGGAAAGTGGAGATCGCGTGACCTGCCACGCCTCGAGTGGTGGACTCAGTATCTACTTGATCTACTTGGATGCCGGTGAGCATTAGGAACTCTGTGACTTCGATTGAGGCGCAGGCTTTTCTTTCTGCACCTTCGGTGCTGGTGCGGCGGCAGGTGCTGGCTTTGTCGTTGTGGCAGCCTTGGGTTGGGCTACTTCTTGTACTTTGCTCTTGATTGTAGGGAGCTCTTTGGATTGTGACTTTGTTGCTGCCGCAGCGAGTTTGTCCCGATAGTCCTGTAATCGAGTTGCTTCCGCCGAGAGCGCTTCAGCGTAGGAATCAAGCTGGTCTTTGGTATAGCCGTCGGAACTTGTAGTCACCTCGATGGTTTGTTCAGTTGTTACAGTTGCCGAATCTTGAGCTGAAGCATCCTGTGCCATGCGAACTGCAACCATGCCGGCGACACCGACACCTGTTGCAACCGCAAGGCTTGCCGAAAGCATCTTGGAGTTACGAGAAGCACCTGTTCTTCTTGCCGCTTTTGCGGGGGTTGGATTAGTCATCGTCGTGATCTTCGTCATGATCTTCGTCGTGATCTTCGTCGTGATCTTCGTCGTCATCACCGTGCTCTTTTTCATCGTTGTCATGATCGTCGTTGTCATACTCGTCGTTGTCATGATCGTCGCTCTTGGTTGAGCTTTCATCGGTCATTCCCGCAGTGGGTTGTGGTGCGGGAGTATTGACAACCCAGTCGAACACAACTCCAGTGGAGGCATCCACATAACCGGTGACGACCGAACCGTCTGGCCGTGAAACGGTGACAGCAAATGCACTAGCTCCGCTGCGTTTGGTCTTCTTGACCCCGGTCACCGAACCCTCGGTGGCCAATTGAACAGCGGCTCGTGCCTCTTTCGCAGAAATCGTGTTGGTTTTTGGCGTCGGGACCGGCTGTTCTGACGGAGAATTACTGGGAGTTGGATTGGCGGTTGGGGCCGCCGTTTCTATGTTCAAAGCGGGTAATTCGGCTGCTTCGAAAACAGGATCTGGCTGGCCCTGCGCAACCATGATGATTGGCTGTGTCGGGCTCGAGGTCTCAGCTGTTGCGGTGACCATGGCTATTCCGGCAAGCGACCCGGCGACAATTACGCCTGTTACTGCGACTGTTGTTGCGATAGCACTATTCCTTTTCATGGATTAACAGTGACATGGTGATGGTTAGGACAATGTTCACCAAGGTTAAGTACAGGTAAGGATTCGTGAATTTTGCCAGTGCCGTGGCAACATATGTACGTGCATGTTCTCGTGGTTGAAGACGATCCAGCGATCTCAACACCACTATTGGCTGGCTTACAGCGCAATGGAATTGAAGCGACGTGCGTTCACCTGGCCGCATTGGTCATGGATGAGTTGCCAGGAAAGGACCTCGTAATACTGGATTTGGGCTTGCCCGACGACGACGGACTTTCGGTTCTGCGAGCGATTCGCAAGCAGTCGGATATACCCGTGATCATTGCCACGGCCCGTGGAGACGAGATGGATCGAGTGATTGGCCTAGAGATTGGCGCCGACGACTATGTCGTCAAACCTTTTTCGGTGCGTGAGTTGGCAGCCCGGGTTCGCGCGATCGCTCGACGTCGCGTTGTTGAAGCCCCCATTGTTAGCGGTTCAATCAACCTCGACCGGAACCGTCGCGAGGTGAGCGTTTCGGGTGAACTCATTGAGTTGACCATGAAAGAATTTGAATTGCTTTCGGTGCTCATGGAAGAACCGGGACGGACTGTTCCCCGGCAAGAGTTGTATTCCAGAGTGTGGGATCCGATCTGGATCGGCAGCGGTAAGACCCTTGATGTTCACGTTGCCGGTCTGCGAAAGAAATTGGGTGATCCAACCTACATTGAAACAGTGCGTGGGGTCGGCTATCGGTTCGTGGACCCCCAATGACTAAACGGCTCTTGATCGTCATGGCGACTCTCGTTGCCGTTGTCTCCCTTGCACTGGCAATTCCGCTGGCGAGAGTGATCACAGATGACGAACTTGAGAGTTTCATCGCAGGGCTTCAAATCCAGACACTTGCAGCGTCCTCGGTAATGTCTTCTCAACCTGATGTTGATTGGCAGAGCACCGCGGATTCTGTTGCTCAGGAAACTGGGGCACGAGTAGTGGTGGTTGACTCCGATGTGAACTTGGTTGCCGACAGCGGTGGGTCAACACTTGATCGCGTATTTCAACGGCCAGAAATTCAAGATGCACTTGCAGGTGAACTCGCGTCCGACGTGAGGTTTTCACAGACGTTGGTGAGTGACCTGAGATACGTCGCGGCACCAATTGTGCAGAATTACGAAATCGTGGCCGCCGTCCGACTGTCATTGAGTGAAACAGAGGCTTATGAACAGGCTCGAATCGCCCAGTATTGGCTGGCGCTATTTGTTGCAAGTGTCGTTACGGCTGCCGCTTTCGTTGCCTGGTTGCTCTCCCGTTCAATCGCCAAACCAGTTATTGCGTTGACCGAGGTTGTGGACGAACTTCCGACTGACCTTGGCGTTCGAGCTGACGAGAAATCTGGACCAGCTGAAATTAGGCAAGCGGCAGCAGCGCTGAACCAGACAGCTTCAAGGCTAGAGGGAATCGTGGCACGTACCTCCCGGGTTGCAGCAGACGCATCGCATCACCTGCGGACCCCACTCACTGGAATTCGATTACGGCTTGAGGCGATCTCAGATCTGAGTGAACGTCAGGACGTGCGATCAGATGCGGACGCTGCCATTGCCGAAGTCGATCGACTCGGTCACCGGATTGACCAGATTCTTGCTTTGACGCGAGCGGATTCAGGCGTGACTTCACAAATTACCGAATCATTGGGCACGATTGTGTCGGATCGGATCGAAGCGGCAACTGTGCTCGCTGCTGATCACGATATTGAGATTGTGAGTGACTTAGCGCAGTGCAATGTGGTTGTTCCCGCAGGAACCAGTGAGCGGATCATTGACGAACTGCTCGGTAATGCATTGAGCTATGCACGCTCCTGCATTCACATCACCTTGACTCAAGTTGAGGGAAAAGCAGAACTCAGCGTGCGAGACGACGGACCCGGTTTAGCAGCCGGTTCCAACCCCGATCTGCTCTTTGAACGTTTCTACCGCGGAAGTGGAGCGATCGCTGGCGGTAGCGGATTGGGTCTAGCGCTCGTCGCCGAAAGCGCCCGAGCGTGCGGCGGAGATGCCCGAGCGTTGACTCACACGGACCCCACCGGGCTTGAAGTTATCGTCTCACTTCCCTGCGCTGGGTGAGCTACCCTTAAGTCATGGCAACTTCAGTGAAAGACTCCCGAATCACAGTTTGCCCCGCATGCAGTACTAAAAATCGTGTTCCGGCATCAAGTAAGGGAACACCAACCTGTGCACATTGCAAGAAAGCATTGCCGTGGATCGCTGACACCAGCGACGCCCAGCTCGCTTCCGCCTTGGACACCAAGCAGCTGGTTCTCGTAGATCTGTGGGCTCCGTGGTGCGGACCGTGCCGAATGGTTGCGCCCATCCTTGACAAGTTAGCCAGCCGTTATGCCGGTCAAGTAAAAATTGTCAAGATCAACGTCGACGACAACCCCGCGTCCGCTCAGAAGTACGACGCAAGTTCGATCCCCACCCTTGTCATGGTGCGCAACGGCCAGGTCGTGGACCGAGTTATTGGTGCACAGCCCGAGCCGGCATTGGCCGCGAAGATAGACCAGCATTTGAGTTCACGCGCGTGAGAAAGAGCGCTGACCTTGTTGTCATTGGCGCAGGTGTGGTGGGTCTGGCATTAGCAAACCGCTGGCTTGAAGTTAATCCAACCGATTCTGTTCTTGTGTTAGACAAAGAAACTGGTTTAGCCCAGCATGCTTCTGGCCGAAACAGTGGAGTACTGCACGCGGGTTTTTATTACGCGCCGGACACACTCAAAGCCCAGTTAACTCGTGACGGAAACGCGATGTTGCGTGAATTCTGTGCTGAGGCAGGCATAAAGGTTAAGAATCCGGGCAAGGTCGTCGTGACAACTTCAGAAGAACAACTTCCCGCGTTAAACACACTCCATGAACGCGGCGTGGCTAACGGCGTTGAACTGGAACGAATCGACGAGTTGCAACTTCGTGAATTAGAGCCACTGGCTCGAACGGTGTCCGCGGCACTGTGGTCACCAACCACGGGCGTAGCCAACCCAGCCGAAGTTGTTGCGGCACTTGCCCAACGAGTACGAGATCGCGGTGGGGAGATCCAACTGGGCGCCCGGGTCGTGAGTGCCGAACCCGGTTCCATCACTTTGAAAAACGGTGACGTTATTTCATGCGGTCATTTAATTAATGCCGCAGGGCTCTACGCCGACACGGTCGCCCACTGGTTTGGTGTTGGGCTGGACTACCGCATGTTGCCTTTTAAGGGTTTGTATTGGTATGGCAATTGGCCGGTGGACACATTGCAGCGGCATATTTACCCCGTACCTGATTCCCGAAACCCTTTCCTTGGTGTTCACCTCACCGTGACCGTTAATGGGCGCGCCAAAATCGGGCCGACCGCAATACCCTCGCTCTGGCGTGAGGACTACGGAGTGGTCAGCGGATTCAACGCCCGCGAACTCGGTGGCGTGGCCCGCACATTCCCTCGCTTCCTCACCAGCAATGAGCACGACGTCCTAGGTTTGATTCGCACGGAGCTACCTAAATATTCCCAAAAGCATCTGGTCAAACAAGCCCAACGACTCGCTCCCAGCGTCCAACCGAAAGACTTCACAGAAAAGGGTCGCCCGGGAGTACGAGCCCAACTACTTCATGTGCCAACAGGAAAATTAGAGATGGACTTTGTGGTGGAACCAGGCACGAAGTCAACGCATGTTCTTAATGCCGTCTCGCCCGCCTGGACAAGCTCACTGGCATTCGCCAAGTACGTTGTTTCTGGCATTGCCGGTTAATTCCCTGAAGTACATCAAAAAATCTCATAAATATCGTTTTTATGTCGCAATGTGATTGAGACGGGTGACTAACGCGAGGTAGGGTTGAGGTCACTGCTTTCCACTTCTCAAGTTAGAACGGTGAAATAGGGACATGATTCGCACGGTAATGGTCGTTGAAGACGACGACGCAATCCGAATGGTCCTTCGCACGAACCTCGAGGACGAGGGGTACCGGGTACTTGAGGCGGTGACCGCCGAGCAAGGGCTCGTGATCGTGCAAGACGAACAGCCTGACGTGGTGTTGGTGGACCTACGGCTGCCCGGGATTCATGGGCTGGATCTGGTTCGGTCCCTTCGTGCCACGAGTTCGGTACCCATTGTGATTGTGACCGCCCAAACTGATAGCCACGACGTTGTTGCTGGGCTTGAAGCCGGCGCTGACGACTACGTGACCAAGCCTTTCGTGGCCAAGGAGCTCATGGCTCGGATTCGCACCCAATTGCGCCGGGTGACCCAGGAAGACGACGCTACCGAGTCATTAGTCTGTGGTCCGATCGAACTTCGCATGGACACCGCTGAGGTTGTTCGCAATGGTGAAGTGATTCCTGTTTCGCGCATTGAGTTTTATGTCTTGGCCGAGTTGATCGGCGCGCAGGGCCGGGTTTTGAGTCGTGATCACCTGCTGCGCAAGGTGTGGGGGTACGGCAACGCGGGAGACGGCAGGGTTGTTGACAACTTGATTTACCGTTTGCGTAATAAAATCGAAGACGACTCGGCAAACCCCGAGTTGCTCCTGACCGTTCGGGGTTTTGGTTACCGAATGAAGGCTTAAATGCGTTTCGGCCTAAGAGCCCGAGTCGCGTTGGCATTTGGCTTGCTCTCGCTAGTGATCGCTGGCGCAGTTTCTGGGGCGACCTACTCCGTTGCTCGCTGGTATCTGCTTAATCAGCGCGAAGACTTTGCGATCACCCGCGCGGTGCTTGACTCACGTTCGGTCGCCGCTTCACTGACGGCCGGGTCTACGCCTGTTGTCGCGCTCGAACAGGTTCCTTCCGTTGGTACGTCCCAGCCCATGGTTCAGGTGCAGGGGATTTGGTACACCTCAGGTGTGACGGTTCCGCCGGATGCTTTGCCAGCGTCGCTTTTATCGGTTGCAGCCAAAGATGGTGGCGCCCAGCAACGCACCACCATCGGCGACGAACAGTATTTACTCGTTGCGATCCAGCTCGACACCGGCATTTATGTTGAAGTATTCCCGCTGCGCGACCTTGACCTGGTGCTCACGATTGGTGGCTGGTTGCTCGTTGTTCAAACACTTTTCGCGGGAATTATCGGCATCTTTATTGGGCGTTACACATTCGCACGCATTATTCGCCCGCTGCTTCGCTTGGGAGCTGGAGCTAGACGGATCGCAAGTGGTGAATTCTCAACACGTATTCCGCTTACGCGCGACCCAGACCTTGACCCGATTGCTGCTTCATTTAACGGCATGGCTGAGTCGGTTCAGTCCCGCATTAAGCGTGAACAACGTTTTAGTGCCAACGTTTCTCACGAGTTGCGTTCACCTTTGACCGCTGTTGTTGGAACCGTTGAACTACTCGAACGCAATCTTCTTGACTTACCTGAGCGTGAGCAACGTCTGATTGGGACTCTGCAAACTCAAACTGCGCGCATGTCGCAAATGCTGCTGGATTTGTTGGAAATCAGCCGAATTGGTAACGATGATCCATTATTGAAAGAAACCGTGAGTGCCACGACTTTATGTCTAGACGCGATCCACGTCCGTGGTTTGTCCGAGGATTTGATTGATGTCGACGACACCGACGAGCATTTGATTACCACCGACACGCGACGCTTCGAGCGAATTGTTGGTAACTTGATTGACAACGCGAATCGTCATGGTGGAGGTGTCACCGCGATTCGGATTGCCCGCACGAGTGACACTGACCCGGCACATATCGTCATTGCCATTGAAGACGAAGGACCAGGGATTCCACCAGACGAAGTACCCAAACTTTTTGAACCTTTCACCCGTGGCGAAGATGCGAAGGAAACATCAGGTGCAGGCCTTGGTCTGGCGATTGCAATTGAGCAGGCGCATCTGCTCGAAGTTGAATTGCGCGTTGAGAGCGTTGAACCGCACGGCGCACGCTTCGTTATGGAGATCCCGGTTGCCGACGAACAAGAAAATGGCGACCTTCCAATGAGCGCTCGTGAAGCTGGTGTCCATGAACATGAATAGGTGTTGGCTTAATCGAAATATTTCCCTGCGTTGTGTTGGCGCTTGGAGCGCGACGGCGGCCCTATGTCTGGCATTGGTGTCTTGTGGTGTTCCCACCCAGGAACTCGCCCAACCCTTGGCCAGTGGCGTGATCGCACCACCCGCCGTGCCGGCGATTCCAAGTCCGAGCCCGACTGATTCGCAGAGTGTTGAACCAACGCCCGTTCCGTCTGAGGAAGCGGTCAAGCTGTGGTTCGCGGGCGATGCTGGCTTAGTGCCGGTCCTTACCCCAGTAACCCCGGCAGAGAGTGCGGAGGCGATTGTGGCAGGACTGGTCGCAGGTCCCCCCGAAAATGAACAATTGCGCACGGTGGTGGTCGACCCGCTTACCGGACTTCCATTAGTCTCGGTCTTTACCGATCAACCGGTGGAGACCGCGATCCCAGGCGATGTGAATATCGCACTTTCACCAGAGTTTGCGACGCTTCCGCCCAATGAACAGGTGCTGGTGCTGGGTCAGGTCGTGTTGAGCATCACTGGTGAAGGCCTAGGAACCGTGGCATTCGTTGATCAAAGCGGGTCGCCCGTTGCTGTGCCACTGCCAGATGGTCGACTCCTTGATCGACCGGCAACAGTCTCGGATTACGTGTCCCTAGTCGCTTAAACCTTCATCCCTCAAGCAGCGAGGATGCGGCCCATGCCGGTGTAGCTACGGCCCCACCAGGAACCACTGATCGGGCTAACTCGAACTTTGGCGCCGGCATTAGGGGCATCGATCATTTTTCCCTTGCCAATATAAATACCAACGTGGTGAGCACCCTTCTCAAAAAAGAACACCAGGTCGCCAGGTTGCGCTTTGGCTTTCTTGACCTTGGTTACGTGGCGGTATTGCGCCTTGGAGAAATGCGGGAGGGTTTTTCCGGTGACCTGTTTGTAGACAAATCGCACCAGGCCCGAACAGTCGAAAGCATTGGGGCCGGAGCGGCCGGCACGGTAGGGGTCACCGATTTGGTTGCGAGCGACCTTCACGATCTTGTTGCGGACCGTACGAACTTCGGCCTTCTTTTTGGCAACCCGGTTGGTTTTGGTCAGCCGTTTGGTTTCGTTCTTGGTTGCAGCCACAGCACGGACTCTGAATTCACCGGGTGCTGCCGCTCGGTCGGCGGACTGAATTACCGTGGAGCGCTTGGCCAGGGTCGGTGTGCTTGCATGGGCGGCGATTGACGTGACGGTGACCAGGGCCATCACGCTTATCAGCATTGACGTGAGCATGGAAAGTTTCGAAATTCTGGTGAATCTCGAGAGGTCGTTTACCGAGCCCAGGGAAGTAGGTTCGGTCTTCATGGTGCGAAACATCTGATCTCCTCGCCCCCGTTGGAAGTTTGTGGTTGATCCCAATTTGATCCCAAATTGATCCCAGCCACTCGGTCAGAAGTAGGACGCTATGGTGCTTTGAAAGATAACGGAAATGTAACGTTCGTTTATCGGACGGCTGTGCAACAAGTTTGTGACATAAGTCACGAGTGCTTCCTCATAGATCGTTGGGACTAAAGTCCCTTGAGAAATAGAGGTTTTTGATCGTTCTGGCCACGAGGTTCACGTGGTCGTTGGCGCGGTAGTGGTCGTCGGCACGGTTGCACAGGTAGGCTCAAGCCCGTGAATCAGCCAGCCGAAAACCCCGATACCTCACAGCGATCAGTTGTCGCAAAAGGCATGATCTTCGTGGGGGCAGCGACCCTTGTGGGCAACGGAACCGCCTATTTGCTGAGCATGGTTTCGGCCCGAATCTTAGATCCTGCTGATTTCGGGGCGCTTGGGGCGCTTCTCGGCCTTTTGGTGATTATTGCGACCCTGGGAATTTCCACCCAGGCTCTCACCGCTCGCAGGGTGTCCACGGCTCGGCAATCTGAGCGCAAAGATGTTGAAGGTCAGGCGATCAGGCTTTCGGTTTTTGTTGCTTTCGCAATCTTTATCGGTGCCGCGACAATCGCGTGGCCGGTGAGCATAATTTTCTCGATCCCAATCCTGGCTGTATTCACAGGCGTTGCATCCCTTGGTTTCGTCGTAATCGGGTCGGCCGCCATGGGAATCGCGCAGGGGCGTGAGGAACACATCAAGCTTTCCGTTGCCTTTATTGCAAATACCGCGGGCCGAGCAGCCGGCGGAATAATCGGAGTCGTTGTTCTGCAGAGCGTCACCGGCGTTGGCTTTGGAATTTTGATCGGTTGCGCGGTAGGTGCGGCGATCGCATATCAACTTATTTCGCCTAAAACATTTAGTCTCAAACTGACCGATGGAATCGGGATCGAATTCGGCCACATTGCCCACGCATTAATAGTGCTTTTCACCCTGACAAATATTGACGTCCTGCTCGCCCGCATATTCCTCACCGAGGATCTCTCTGGGGAATACAGCGTTGGAGTCCTGCTCGCCAAGATCGCGTTCTTCCTGCCAAATGCAATCATCATTGTTCTCTTCCCCAAAATGAGTAGTGGAGATTCACACAAGGCCCTATATATAGCGACGGGCCTAACCGCGATGGTCGGTGTTGTAATCACGCTCGCCAGCCTGTTCGCAGGTGATCTGATTATTGGAATCCTTGGCGGCTCGCAGTACCAGGACCTTGGCTCAGAAGCTTGGCTATTCGCGCTTGAAGGCTCAGCATTCGCACTCGTCCAAGTCCTGCTCTACGCACGCCTAGCCGCTCAAGATCGACGCGCGGTGCTCGCGGTCTGGGGCGCACTTGCTGTTCTGGCCGTCATAGTGGTCGGCTGGCGTCACAACTCCGTCGCTGAAATCGTGACAAGTGTCGTTGCCGTCTCTCTGGCGCTCACCGTTGTCGGGTTCATCCTCGATCGCAGGCAAGCGACCAAGGTTGGCATTCCCATTGAGGCTGCCGAATAGCGCGTGGGATCAAATAATGAGCGTGCCGCGCAAAATACTGTCGGCACTGTGGGTGCTGTCACCGTCAAAATGCTCGAGTGAAATATCCACGATTGGGAAGGCTTCAAGGTCAATCCCAGCGGGCAGCGGGAACTGCCCACCTTCGCTCGCGTCCAGCATTCCCACTGAAATCATGCTGGTTGCATCCGGTGCGAGCAACCACACTTCGTAGAAACCGTCGGTTGCGGGCAAGCCGGAAGCTTGAACGTTAAGGACCTCGCGCCCGTCAATCTGTTGCACGGACGCTGAAGCAGGATCTTTCACATCACGTATTGGATCAAGGCTTGCTTGAGCAACGACTGTCGCCCGCGCGCTGCTGTCATCGGTTGACACCGCAAAGTAGGTACCGAGGCCACCGATTAGCACGCCCACACTTGCGGCAAGAGCAAACATGCTGCGGCTCTTGCGGCGCACGGTGACCGTGGCAGCTGGGTCAGTTGGGTTAGCTGGGTTCGTCGAGTTAATTGCAGACCCTGCGTGAGCGGGTGAATCCGCGTTCAATGCGGATTCAATGTTCTCCCACACAAATGCCGGGGGAGCAATAGGCCGGTCTTCAGCGTCGATAGAGCGAGCAGACGCCGCAATAGCGGTCAACTCGTCAACCTCGCTTTGACACATGACACATCCGCGAATGTGGTCAAGATCAGCTGGTAATGCACTCTCGCCAAGGGCGATCAGTGCCAGGGTGTTGGGGTCAATGTGTGACACTGTTCGCCTCCAATCTAGTTTTCAGCCGATCAAGTGACCGACGGATATGGCTCTTTACTGTTCCCAACGGCAGGTCGAGAACACTAGCAATTTGTATGTGGGTTAAGTCGTTAAAGAACGCGAGTTCCATAATTTTTTGTTGTGGGTCACCAAGTCTGGCCAATTCATCGGCTAAAACAACGCGGTCAACAACAGTTTCAATTGAATCTGTCGCAACCTGGTGCACAGTTTCGGCATCTACTGATTCAACTGTTTCTGAGGCTGCTATTTCAACTCTGGCTTTGGCAGCGTAGAAGTCAGCAATCTTTCGGCGACAAATCCCGAGTAGCCAAGCGGGCAGGGCTCCTGAGTTCGGGTCAAATCCAGCGCGACCCTTCCAAGCGGCAATGAAAACAAGTTGGGTCACGTCGGCTGCATCTTCTGCGTTTCGAGTTGACCTCAACGCGATCGTGTAGACCAAGCTCGACCAGCGTTCGTAGACTCCACGCATTGCGCTTTCGTGTCCGAGTGCGAAAGCTTCGGTTAGCTCGCGGTCAGCTTCCTCTTTCACAGACTTCGACCTACTAGCCCACGAAGCCCCCGAGTCACTCCGAAATGTTTCATCGGATTTAGTGTGCATCAAAATCATGATTTTGGCGAATCTGTTGCGGGATTTGAATCGGACAAAACTGGCTTTGCACTGACAATTATGTTGGCCTCGTAACCCACTCCTGGTTCATAGAAGCCAATACACGAGATCAACGTCAAAGTTTCAGGACCGGTTTCTCGAAAGAGCTCACGCATGGGCAGTTTGGTTTTCTTGATGCTCTCCACGCCGGTGACCTCGTAGGAGACCAACTCGCCCGCCTCATTTGTCACCGAAACGGGGTCTCCCACGTTGAGCCGATCTAGGTCATAGAAGGCTCCGATTCCGAAGTTTCGTCCGTCGCGGTGGCCAACAATCACACTGGATCCCAGACCGGTTCCGGGAGTGGCTCCAAATCGATACCAGCCAACCTGGGCAATGTCCTCTGGGATCACAACCTGCCGGTCTGAATCGACGCCAACCGGCACGACCTCGGAGACGAGGTCGAGGGCTGGAATCTCCAAACCAATGGGAGGCGAACCGGTAATTACTTCCCGCTCCGGAACAACCTGCCCGATCCGGGGTGTTGTTGCTGCACTCTGTTGAGTTGTGTCACGTGAAGTTGTGTTGGCTTCTGTATTTGCGCGGGAAGCGCCCGTTGTTTCTAGTTGAGCTGAATCTGTGGCGTTTGACTGGCCAAGCCCCGCCCCGATGAACCAGATTGCAGAGGCGATCAGCGTGAGGACACTGACTCCCAACACAATGTGGGCGGGGCGGGGCTTGGTAGTCATGTTGTATTTAGTGTGTTCAATTGTTATGCGCGGCTGCGGTTCAAGCGAACTGCTGCACCGGCGACACCTGCTGCGGCGACGGTCATGAGACCTGCTGCAAGAAGTGCCGAGTTGGTTCCGCTACCGGAAGCTGCGCCGCCACCGGCTGGGACTCCGCCTGGCATTCCGTCAAGACCGTCAATTGTCTGGACTGCGAGTGCGAGGTTGCCAGCTTCTGCTGATCCCCATGCGTACACGATTGTGTTGGTGCCTTCGGTCAGATCAAGATCTGCTGGGCCAAGGGCAACGGTGTCAGTCCCTGCGAGCACAACATCTGCCGTGTAGGGGCCTGCTGGTACGTCAATGACTGCCTCGTCTGGGTTCACCAGGTCGGACACGATTACGTTGCCGTCAGCGCGAATGTCAACTGCTGGTGCTGCTGCAATGTGACGTACGGTCAGGCGGGTGTCTCCGGCCATTACTTCGCTGATGTCGTTGACGTAGACATTGAGTGCTGGTGCACCCTCTGCGTCAAGGTTCGCCGTGACCGTTGCATTTGCACCGGCTGGAACTTCAACGCCCATTGCTGACAGGACTGCATCGCTATCTGCTGGGGTTGCTCCGTCGGCATACACACCGAGGTCGTAGCTTCCGGCTGGAACGGTCAGGGTCTCGAGGGATCCTGGGGTGAAGTTGTCGATCAGCATTGCGTCGCCCGCGTAGACGTCTACTACGTCAGCGCCCGAGCCTGCTGGAATTGCGTGAAGTACTGAAACGGTTGCATCGTCTGCTGCCATTGCTGGTGCGGCAAACAGGCCTGCTGGGACGATCATGGCACCGGCAACGATCGCGGATGCGCGTAACCGGGTCTTGGTTCGAGAGTTTTTCATGGCTTCTCCTAGTTATTGGGGCATTTCACGACCGGGCTTTTTCCGAGCGTTACCCCCCTTACCGGTGAATTGGCAGCTTTGGATGCAGCAATTGAAAACTTTTTTTCAGCGTCCTCTATGGTTAAGGCGCTCACTCACCAGGCGAGGTGGCAGAGCGGCCGAATGCAGGCGCCTTGAAAGCGCCCGAGGGGAAACTCTCCGGGGGTTCAAATCCCTCCCTCGCCGCAACCCCCCAGCCGACTTTCCCAGGACCTGGGAAAGTCGGACAAAATGGCACGAACTCGCGCCATTTTTGTCCGACTTATCCGTTCCGCTGGTTCAAGCCTCCACCGCGGGCACAGCCTCCCTGTGGGTTTTGGAAGCTGCTCATCGGAAAATATTGGATCTTTAAACTGGGAAAGTCGGCGTTTTTTGCGCTTGCGGGGACAGTATTTGACGTACTTTCCCAGTTCCTGGGAAAGTCGGCGGGGGTGGTTACGCTTGAGAACGTGCTTTACTTGGTGCTGCTCGTAGTCATCGACATTGTGGTCGTCGCTGGGATCTCCATTGGAGTTGGCGCATGGGCGCCGCGCTGGAGCGGGGCTTGGCTCACAAGAGATTTTGGCCCGCTGCATTTTGCCCCCTGGGAGTCCCCCAAGTTTTTTCGCGCACTCAAGACCCGGAAATTAGCCGAGCGACTGCCTGAACTTGGTTCGGCATTCGGCGGGAAAGCAAAGAGTGAACTCCCCGGGCGAGACGCGGCACAGATCGATCTCTACCTCATTGAATTACGCCGAGCCGAGTGGGTGCACTGGGTCTCGCTATTTAGCTGGGTCCCACTGGCATTTTTCAACCCGTGGTACCTGACTCTGCTATTCATGGTGATTCAGATCAGCGGAAACACGTCGTTCTTTTTAATCTTGCGGGCCAATCGCCTGCGACTCGTGCAGATTCGTCAGCGATTGGTCTGAGCGACGTATTTGGCTAAATCGTCGAAGTGTCGATCACGAACCGGTATTTCACGTCACTGTTGACCACCCGGTCCCAGGCTGCGTTGATGTCTTGGGCATCGATAATTTCAATGTCGGACCCGAAACCGTGCTCCGCGCAGAAGTCGAGCATCTCTTGGGTTTCTTTGATCCCACCAATATTGGAGCCGGCCAAACTGCGACGGGCGATAATCATGGAAAAGGTGCGCAAGGACAGTGGCTCTTCGGGTACGCCCACCATGACCATGGTTCCGTCGAGGGCGAGTAGGGACAGGTAGCGGTCGATATCGATTTTTGCTGAGACGGTGTTGATTATTAAGTCGAATGAGTAACGCGCTGCTTTCATTGCGTCTTTATCCGAGGAGAGCAGGAAGTTGTTGGCGCCTAGCCGCTTGGCGTCGTCTTCTTTGTGGGCGGAGTGGCTGATCAAAGTGACCTCAGCGCCCATTGCGTGAGCGATTTTGACGCCCATGTGACCCAGACCGCCCAAGCCAACAATGCCAACGCGAACACCTGGGCCGGCGCCCCAACGATGTAGTGGCGAGTACAGCGTGATGCCCGCGCACATCAGTGGCGCAGCAACATCGAGTGCAAGGTTGTCTGGGATTTTTAGTCCGTAGTTCTCGTCAACGACAATTGCGGTTGAGTAACCACCGTAGGTTGGGGTTTCCTTGTCTGCCTCGCGGCCGTTGTAGGTCACCGAAACGTGACCTAGGCAGTACTGCTCAAGGCCAGCCTTGCAGTTGTCACACTCGCGGCACGAGTCAACAAAGCAACCAACACCGGCGTGGTCGCCCACCTTGAATTTTGTAACAGCAGAACCAACTTCGGTGACAACACCCGCGATTTCGTGTCCGGGAACCATGGGAAAAATTGCCTGGCCCCACTCTTCTCTGCCTTGGTGAATGTCAGAGTGGCAGATCCCAGAAAATTTAATGTCAATCAAAATGTCATGTGGGCGCAGGTCTCGACGTTCGATCGTTGTCGGCTCGAGCGGTGCTCCGGGGCTTGGTGCGGCGTATGCAGAAACCTTCACGTGACTTCCCTTTTTTGAGGTGTGCCTATTGCTGGGGCAGTTGCCAAACTCTAGAACCGCCCACTAAAGCCGCGGTGTTAGGAACAATAACAACGTCGTCGCCCAGGCGCGCGATTGCAGTTGGTGTAAGTGCTCGAGCATTACCTCCGCCGAGGTAGAGCCGGTCCCATAAAAACACGGGGCGCAACACGTCGACTGCTCGGGCAACCCTGCGAGACCAGAGGGCGTCGCCGAGGCGTTTGCGTTCATGCTCACCTATATATGTGTCATAGGAAAGCCCCCAACGAACGGGTGACTGCGAGAGTTCTAAGTGAGGCGCCAAAACACCGCCGTCAAAAATTGCACTCCCCAAACCGGTGCCCAAAGTGAGAACCAACTCTAGACCGGATCCAGCGATCACCCCAGCCCCGTGAATTTCAGCGTCGTTGAGAACGATTGTGGGCATATTCCACGCATTCGTCAGGGTTGTACGGGCATCAAAATTTTCCCATTGCACAACCAACTCGGGCAGGATTTTGGATCGGGGGCCAGAGCGAGTGATGTAGTGCGGGGTCGTAATCACCACACCGTGCCGGATCATGCCGGGCAGGCCAACGGTCGCGCGTTGCGCTGACGGTAGTTGTGCCGCCAAATCCAGCAAGGTTGAAACAAAAAGTTCGGTGGTGAGTGGGTACGGGGTGGGCACTCTGATTGGTGCGCTGCGCATGGTCCCGGCTTCGTCGAGCACGGATCCTTTAATCCCGCCGCCCCCGCAATCAATTGCGAGAGTGTGAATATCACCGCCCATGACCGGCAAGTGTGCCCTAATTGTTCAGGCATTAGGCTAAGCGGGCTGCTTTCGGCTCTTGTTCTGGTGAAAAAACCGGCACGTGAATTGGAATTGGCGTGGAGGCGTCGCCTAGTGGTCTATGGCGCCGCACTGCTAATGCGGTTTGGGTTTATACCCATCGAGGGTTCAAATCCCTCCGCCTCCGCCGTCTATTTCGTGGGTCAGTAGACTCCCGGATCGTACGTGTACGTGTACGTGCTTGGCGCCCGTAGCTCAACGGATAGAGCATCTGACTACGGATCAGAAGGTTTGGGGTTCGAATCCCTACGGGCGCACTTTTTAGCATTTGCGAGACTTTCCCAGTTCCTGGGAAAGTCGGCCATTAAGCACCGCAAAACTCGTAATTTTGGCCATCTCATCCAGGTTGCCTATCCAGATTGATGCCATGATTTCGCTATCTGAAGTTGCAACGAGAATGGCGGTCGTGTCACACTCGTGAAAGCGATGGGAGTTGGCATGTCAGAGAAATTAACTTTCGGTGAAGACCACTCAGAAGGTGCTGCCAAGGCCTGGGGGTGGGTGACCTCGCAGACTTGGACCGCTTGGAATCTAGATGTTATTTCGGTTGCTTCGATAAACAAGTCGGCCACGCTTTCAGCCTCGGGGTACGACTCACTAAGCCCATCTTCCACCGATCATCTGCGCGAATTGCCTGCGAAGTGTGGCTTCAATGAGGTTCGGTACCTGACCGCGTCCCATGATCCTCGATTGGTTCTGAGCGAGTGTCCAGATTCCACACTGCTCGTTGTCGGTGCGCGTGGGAAAGGGCTAATGAAGGCGCTGCATATTGGCAGTACAACGGAATGGCTTATGCAATGCCCCAATACTCCCTTGCTGATAGCCCGCAGCCCGGTCCGAACCGAGCGGATCTTGATGTGTATCGACGGATCGACACATGCAGATGCCGCCGTTGAGCTCCTTACACATTTTCCATGGATTGACGCGACCAACATCAGTGTTCTGTCGGTCATCGAAGCGGACAACGACGTACGAGCGAGTGTCGAAGCTGCAGCACTGCGACTCGAGGCGACGGGAGCGAAAGTTGAAATCCGGATCGTTTCACCTGACCCGGAGTCAATCACCACGAATGCGCGCGCCTCGATCTTGGAAGTGAGCGAACAACTTCAGCCTGACCTGATAGTGATGGGAACTAGGGGGTTGACGGGTTTGCCGCGGCTGCGGGTTGGGTCGGTAGCCAGTGCGATTGCTCGTCACTCGGGCTCCTCGGTGCTCTTGGTTCGGGACTTGCATGAAGATGATCAAGGTGGAGTTTCCTTGGAAGGCCCTTGAGCGAGCCCGAGTGTTTACCGCCATGATTGCGACGTGGAAAATTCGAACCCAGAGACGTATCAAGATCTGTTGAACCGCGGAAAGCTGATTTATCCGGGTGTTCGGATTGGTAGACCAGGACGGGCACGTACGTATTGGTTAACAATATTTTTGATGAGAGTGTTGAACTTCCGTTGGTCGGTCAAGGTTTCGGGTGCGCAACACGTTAAGCGCGGGCCGGCAATCTTGGTGGGGAATCACGTGGACGCAATGGACCCGGTTGCAATCGTGATGAAACAGTGGTGGCGCGTAACGGCCTTTGCGAAAGTCGAAGTCTTTGAAAGTCGTGGCGCCGCGTTCTTCCGTTGGATGGGGCAAATTCCACTACGTAGAGGCGACGAAGAGTCCACGCGTTGGGCTCTCGACGAAGCGCATCAACTGTTGCAAGACGGAAGCAAGCTGGGTTTATACCCTGAGGGAACCCGATCCCCGGACAAGAAGTCGCTGCACAAAATACACAGACGGGTCTTGATCCCAATCCTTGAAGCTAACCCGAGCGTTCCGGTGCATACGATCACAACCGTGTATGGCGCGAAAAAATTTGGTCGACACAAGGTACGCGTTTATCTCTCCGAGCGGTTGCACATTGATCTGACAACTATGACCGGAGCAGAAGTTGTTGACGTGATTAAGAACGAGATTCTCTCGGCCGGTGGAATGAATTACGTGGACTCATTTGCTCGCGAAATAAAAGAACGCGCGCGATCTTCGGTACAACCTGAATAAGTGCTGGAGTTGGGCCGATTCGTTCCCCGTCCGCGTAGATCATTGAATCAGGTGACTCAATGGAGATTTCTGAGCCTCGATAGGTGTGAACGAGTGGGCTGTTTACGTGTCGCCCCGAGTAGATGAGTGGAAAGAGTCGAAGCACTGTTCTGCGGGGAGCGGGGTCAACCCAGGTGATATCTAACAAGCCGTCGGTCATGTCTGCCTGTGGACAGATTTTCATGCCTCCGCCGTACTGTCCACCGTTACCGACCGCGATCAAAATTGCCGAGCCGGTTCGCTTTGTTGAATCAATTGTCACCGTGTAATTGTGCAGTGGGAACGCGCGTAGTTCGGCGAGTAACGCGAGAATGTAACGAGTGGTACCGCGAAAGTGGGTCATGCGGTTTGCCCGCTCGTTGACGTCAGAATCTAGTCCCGCTGAGATCACTCCGAGGGACCACTGTTGTTTTCCTTCAACAGTGATTTGCGAGGCATCGATAGATTCGAAATCGTGGTGGTGAATTGAGTACGCAAGTTTCTGAAAGAATTTTTGATTTGTTTTCCCGGGGAGCCCAAGTGATCGCGCAATGTCGTTACCTGTCCCGCACGGAATGATTCCTAGTGCAGTGTTGGATTCAATGGTTAGTTGAAGAACGTCATGTACCGTCCCGTCTCCGCCGCAGGCCAGTACGACCGTTGGTCGTGTTTGGCAGACTTGAGCTGTGACCTTGTGAAGTTGCTCGCGAGTCGTTGGCAGGTGCAATGTCACGTCGCAGCCGGAAGTCGACAATGTGTTCTGTGCTGCAATTGCGACATCGCGTGCCCGGCCACCACCTGCTCTGGGGTTGGCGATGATCACGACATGGTGTGTTTCCACACTTAAGTAAACACCAAGCTTGCTCGTAATTGTATGGAATAGCCTTGGAACATGACCCAAGATTCTGCACCTCTGGCCCGCGCAATGTTGACCGCAATTGACTGCAACGATCCGGTAGGCCTGGCAGAGTTCTATGTACCGATTGTTGGAGGGCGAATCCATCGATTTGAGTTTGGTGCCTCAGGGGATAGCGGTTGGGTTGAGCTCAGGGACGGAGACGTTCGTTTACTGGCGTTTCAAAAGGTGGATGACTATGTAGCCCCTACTTGGCCAACTGGCGGTCTCCCGCAACAGATGCACCTTGACTTTGAGGTAGCAGACCTCGATGCGGTTGAGGAGTTCGTAGTGGCGCTCGGTGCCGTCAAGTCAGCCATTCAACCTGGGACCACGTTCAGGGTGTTTCTTGACCCCGAGGGGCATCCTTTTTGCCTTGTAATGCCTGGTGCGTTAGACGAATAGAGGAGTTATGGGAATTCAAAGACTCAATCACGCAGTGCTTTATGTGCGAGATGCTCAGAAAAGTTCGGAGTTTTATTGCGGGGTCCTCGACTTTCGAGAGGTATCAAATCTGGGTGGTAGAGCGATCTTCCTACAAGCTCGAGACAGCACCAACGACCACGACCTAGGGCTGTTCACTCTGGGCAGTGGGGCGGGAGATAGTGGTGCCGGCCATACTTCGGTTGGCCTGTATCACCTCGCTTGGGAGGTGGACACACTCAGTGAACTTCAGCGGATCAGTGAAAGACTGCAACAAGTGGGTGCACTTAGCGGTGCATCAGATCACGGAACAACGAAAGCTCTCTATGCGCGAGATCCAGATGGGCTTGAGTTTGAAGTCAGTTGGTTAGTGCCTGCAGACTTGTTGCACCTTGAACCGGGTGGCATGAAAACCGAGCGGTTGGACCTGCAGGCAACTATTGAAAAGTTTGGCGAACAGACATTCAGTGGTGTGGGGGTCTCGCATTAGTAGGTCGGTTCAGTCCGTTGGTGTTCTCGCGCCCGGAATTCCTTGCCCATCGTTGTAGTTCAAGATTTGTTCCGCTGCCGAATTAATGGTGGAGCCTTGAAAGGTGGGCACAGTCATTGGCTGTGAAAACTCTTGGGTTGCGGTTTGTTGGTTTACCGCGTTCTGCAGTGCTTGTGCGGTTTGTTCGTAAAGGTTGCCGGTCGCTACTGCAGGAGCGTCTCCTAACACCTTGGTATTTGCCTGGGTGATCGCGTCGGTCACCTGGGTATTGACCGCATCGGATCCGTCGATGACAACTGCTCCGGTGCCTGTTGGTAGTGGATCAGCCGAGGAAACAACCTCCATCCGGATTGAATCACTCGAAGTCCACGCTGGGTAATTGAGTGTTGCAATAATCGGCGAATTCCCGGGAACCATCAGAGCGACATTGGGTGGATTCTCAGAGAAACCAAAGAGCTGCCACAGCGCCACCACAGACTCTCCATTAACTTCGATCGAAGCCCGATTAGGGCGTTCGGTGAAAAGCTCAACGCCAGAAGGGTCACTGAAGGTGACGTATTCGGTTCCATCGCGCTGCTCGGTATTGATCTCGGCATTCAAAGCGAACATCCAATGCGCTTGGTCGTCGGAGGCGATCGCCGAATCAAGCCCTGCTTCGCTGGTTGAGCATGCAGTGAGCGCGAGCAGAGCGGTAACAGCAACGGCAAGTAGTCGTGACTTCATTCGTTGAGGTTAACCCAACGGTTTAGTCACTCATGCATAAGAACGTGAAATGTGTCCCGCTTGGCGGAAAGAGAAGGTGAAATAGATCCGCTTGGCGGGACGAAGCAGGCACACTCAGTGCATGGAATTGTTTCAGCATGTGATTGGTGGCAGCGAAGTCCCCTCAATGGACGGCCAGACCATGCCCGACATTGACCCGTACACCCAGGAGCAGTGGGCCGATGTCGCACTTGGCGGTCGAGCTGATGCGGACAAGGCCGTCGCGGCTGCTCGAGATGCTTTTGACAACGGTCCATGGCCACGCATGGGGTTTGATAAACGGCACAAAATATTGCACGCGTTTGCCGATCTGATGGATGAGCACGCGCATGAACTTGCCATGGCGGACACGAGGGACATGGGCAAACCCATCACGCAGGCGTTGCATGACGCTGCGCGCAGTTCGTGGAATGTTCGCTTCTTTGCTGATCACGCGCTCATGAGCATGGCGGACACTTATCCCATGGATTCGGGCCACCACGCATATTCCACTTACGGTCCGGCGGGTGTTGTTGTTGCGATTTCTCCTTGGAACTTCCCGCTCATGATGAGTTCGTGGAAAGTTGCGCCTGCACTGGCTTGGGGGAACACGGTCGTGCTGAAGCCGGCTGAAGACACACCAGCGTCGGCGACAATCTGGGCGCGACTGGCCCTTGAGGCGGGTATCCCGCCCGGAGTTTTGAATGTCGTGCACGGATTTGGTCCCGACTCGGTCGGTGAAGCGTTGACCCATCATCCTGATGTCGACCGCATCACTTTCACCGGCGAATCAGGCACAGGGAAAATTATTAGTGCGGCGGCGGCGGCGAACTTAATTCCGGTGAGCTTGGAACTAGGTGGGAAGGGCGCAAATATTGTTTTCGATGACGCTGACATTGATAACGCCGTCAACTGG
>FUWD012820343.1_pt1 | contig 23689 bp, 21 predicted proteins | sample 1063281 | NCBI WGS metagenome assembly FUWD01 (sample SAMEA79048168, study PRJEB19326) | metagenome | biome: marine | reverse complement strand
CTCTTTATTGCTATTTGGGTTTTGTTTCCTAGCTTGAGAGCTATTGCGATTCCTATTACGGTTTCTATTGCGATTCCTATTACGGTTATAGTTTGAGTTTGTATTTTTTGGTTTAGTAGGAGTGCTGGCAGGCTGACCTTCATTAAATAACAGCTTACTAACCTTTTCAAAAAAAGATAATTCCTTTTCAGGAATCCTATCTTTAGGCCTGTTAGTAGCAATTGCTGGTATTTCTGCTTGATTTAATAGCCCATTTTCAGCGACATTTTGCTGTGTTTTAGATATGCCTTGATAACTCTTGTGGTGCGACTTTCTTAGACCTTTTTGTTTAGTTATAGTGTAATTAGGGAACTGCATATATGGGTTAGGTAGCAATGTAATTTGTACCTCATGCTTGCCTTCTAAGTAATCAATGTCACCTCTCTTTTCGTTCAATAGATAGGTGATAACTTCGACACAAGATTGAACTGTTATACGACCAGTTTTTTGCTTAGCTGCGTTACAACCGTCCTCCATTCTTCTTAAAATGTTAAGTGCCAGAGTGGGTATGGTAGGAGTAGTGCCACGTCCATGACATTGAGGGCAAATCTTTTCAACCGATTCGGTAACAGAACTCATTAGTCTTTGGCGAGACATTTCTAGAAGTCCGAACTGTGAAATAGTGCCTATCTGTACGCGCGCCCTGTCAGAGCCCGTTGACTTTTCCATTAAGCTTTCTATTGACTTACGGTGTGCCTCAGACGACATATCGATAAAGTCAATAACAATCAGGCCCCCTATATCTCTTAGTTGTAGTTGCTTTGATATCTCCTTGGCTGCCTCTATGTTAGTGTTGTATGCTGTCTCTTCAATATCAGAGCCCTTTGTAGCTCTGGCAGAGTTTATATCAATAGCAGTAAGCGCCTCAGTTGAATCAAATACGATTGTAGCTCCAGAGCTTAGTGTGACCTCCCTATTAAATACATTTCTGACCTGACTCTCAATACTCATATGGTTGAATAGAGAGTGCTCACTTACATCAAAAAACTTTACCCTGTCAAGGTAGTGTGGAAGCACAAAACTTACAAAATCCTTGGCCTCCTTGAATGCATTAAGGTCATCAAAAATTACACTATCAGTATCCGCCCTAAGATAGTCCCTTAAGGTGCGAACTATAATATTGCTTTCTTGATAGATCAGAAATGGGGCGCCCCTTTTTGCCGCCTCACTATTAATTGAAGACCATAACTCAGATAGGTAGTCTACTTCCCACTGAAGCTCAGCAGCACTTTTACCTGCGCCGGCTGTACGAATAATCATCCCAGCCTTATCTGGCATATTCATTTGTGATATAACCTCTTTGAGGGCTTGACGGTCTGAAGAGCTTATTTGTCTAGATATGCCATTACTTTTTGGATTGTTTGGCGTCAAAATCATATATGCGCCAGCTAAATTCATAAATGTGCTAAGGGCGGCGCCTTTATTTCCCCGCTCCTCCTTTTCGACCTGCACGATTATCTCTTGACCTTCCTTCAGTACATCAGAAATAGAGAGCTTATCACCCTTTGGTGTGGCCCCATTGTAGAGCGCATCAGCAACCTCTTTAAATGGCAGAAAGCCCTGTTTGTCTTTGCCGTAATCCACAAAAGCGGCCTCTAGAGATTTTTCTACCCTAGATATCTTGCCTTTATAGATGTTTCCTTTTGTTTTTCTGTTGAGGGTTGTCTCTATATTGAGATCAGTAAGCTGTTTGTCCTTGACAATAGCAACTCGAATCTCCTCTTTGTGAGTTGCATTTATTAGAATGTGTTTCATAGTAAAGTCCTTGTTTGTATGGACTTTTGAGCGTACGTAGTCGATCAGCACGTGAGTGTTTAATCAAAATAGATGTGTAATTTAATTGCATCATAGACTACCAAAAAACTATTTTTCCTAAAGCTACTAAGCTCTAGCTGTATGATTCTTGCAAACAAATAATGATGTTTAGCTCATACTTATATACGGCATCAAAAAGCCCAAATTGTAAAAGTTTTTGTGATTAATTAATTTATATTTTCACAAAAACATTAAAAAATTCTTTTAAGTTGATTTATTATCAAATCAATGATTGTATTATAACACAAAAAGACATTAATAATAATTTACAAGTCATTGATTATTGGTTCAAGGTGCGACCACCATCAACTGATATTATCTGACCAGTTATGTAGGGAGACGATGCTAAAAATACTACCGCATTAGCAATATCTTCCACTTCACCTTGCCTTCTTAGTGCTATTTTTTCAATCATAACCTCCTTATCATGTTGGTTGGTTGTAGTATCATCTTTTGGCCAAAGTATTGAGCCTGGAGATACTCCACAAACGCGAACACTTGGGGACAGCTCTTTGGCCAATGTTTTTGTCATCATTGCTAGACCAGACTTAGATATATTGTAGACCGAATGATTCTTTAGCGGTCTATCACTATGTATATCTATAATGTTTACTATACAGCCATTTCTGTTAGATAGTGCCAATGACAAAGACTGTGAAAGAAAAAATGGCGACATCAAGTTTGTATTAATAATATCATTCCATGAATTTTGATCCACTTCAGGGACCGGTGTTGGATAAAAAACAGAGGCATTATTAACCAACAAGTCTAGCTTTGGAATTGATCTTTTTAATTTATTAATGCTGCCTATATTAGTCAATTCAGCGTGCACAATTGTTGCCGAATTTGTGCGCTTATTGTTGAGCAATGTAGCGAGCTCTTGGGCCTCTTTTTTAGAGTTTCTGTAGTGGATTATGACGTCATAATTATTGCTATGAAGGGTTTTAACGATCTGCGCTCCTATTCTTTTTGCGCCACCTGTAATTAATGCTATTTTCATAATAAATTAACAAATAAAATTAAAATGTAGTATTTCATGTATAAACAATGCCGATATTAATTGTAACTAAATTTACCTTTAAAATACAGGCTTATTACTAACTGTGAGTATAAAATACTTTTTGTGAGTTTAAAACAGATTATTAAAGAAGCAATTACAAAAAGAGCTGGACCTATAGGTTTTGATGAATTTATGGATATGGCTCTGTATTATCCAGGACTAGGGTATTACAGCTCAGGCGTAACTAAATTTGGTGAACAGGGGGACTTTATTACTGCACCTGAAACGTCAGACCTTTTTGGCTACTGTTTGGCCAGACAGTGTGATGAATTCATTAATGGAGAGAACGATATATTAGAATTTGGAGCTGGCACAGGAATTCTAGCTACACAAATTCTGTTTGAACTTGGGAGGTTAGACAATTTACCTAACAAATACTATATATTGGAATTAAGTGCAGAATTAAGGTACAGGCAAAAACAGACGATAGGCAAGGTTTTGCCTGAAATTATTGATAGAGTTGTTTGGCTTGACTCTTTACCTAGTGATTTTTCAGGTGTAGTTATAGCGAACGAAGTGCTAGATGCTATTCCAGCAAAACGTTTGATATGCCTAGATGGTAATTTTTATGAACTAGTAGTTAATTGGGATAACGATAAATTTGTATGGAAAGTAGCTGAATCTGTCTTTACTAATGACAAAGCTTTACTACCAAACAATACTGTCAATGAATACAAAACCGAGGTCAATTATAGGGCAATGGCCTGGATTGATTCGCTATACAAATCAATGAATGAGTGTTTGGTACTACTTATTGATTATGGAATGGATAGGAGCGAGTACTTTCACCCACAAAGAGATGAAGGCACATTAAGGTGCTATCACAAACACAAAGCTAGTGATAACCCTTTTGCTAATATAGGGGAGCAAGATATCACCACGTCAGTCAATTTTTCAGATATAGCACATCAGGCGCTTGAGAGCGGTTTTGAAGTTGCGGGTTATGCAACACAGGCTATGTTTCTAATTTCACTTGGTATTGATAATTATCTATCTAAAGAGGATAATGAAAATGAACGTATTAAATTAGCTCAGCAAGTAAAGCAATTGGTGTTGCCAAATGCCATGGGTGAGAGCTTCAAAGTGTTAGCATTGACCAAAAACTTAACAACCAACCCTAGAGGTTTCAGTGAACAAGATTTAAGGCACAAGCTATAGATATGGATATTTTTCAAACCATAATACTGTCGCTTATTCAAGGTTTGAGTGAATTTCTGCCAATCTCATCATCTGCACATCTGATATTAGCTTCCAAACTGTCTGATTGGCCTGACCAAGGCTTAGGGTTTGATGTGGTAGTTCATTTAGGAACCCTAAGTGCTATTATTTATTATTACCGTTCGTTAATCAGGAATTTGTCGATTGACTTTTTTTATTCAGTTATCAAAACACAGAGTGTGGGCCAATCTAACTTGGCATGGGGAGTCTTGTTAGGGACTATTCCTGTTGGATTGGCAGGAATATTATTGAGAGACTTTGTAGAACTTAATTTGCGTTCCGTTGAGGTTATTGCATATGCAACTATAATTTTTGGCCTGTTATTGGGTTTAGCTAGTTGGATAAATTCAAGAAAAGACATCCCAAGAGAAATGGTTAACTGGATAGATGTTGCATTTATTGGAGCTATGCAGGCTTTAGCTCTGGTACCAGGAACATCAAGGTCAGGAATAACTATAACAGCTGGGCTACTTGTCGGTCTTTCTAAAAAAGCTTCAACTCAGTTTGCATTTCTCTTGTCAATTCCAGTAATATCAATATCATCGTTACTGATTATTGTTGAAATATACAATCGATCTGAAAAATTTGTCGATTTGCCTTTAATGATATTGGGATTTTTTATTGCAGCTCTCAGTAGCTATTTTACAATTGTATTTTTCATTAAATTATTGGACAAAATTGGAATGATGCCTTTTGTTGTTTATAGGATTATTTTAGGAGTAATGTTATTAGCGTTTTAAATCCGAAACCAGTTTATAGGAAAGATTATCAGTTAAGCAAATACCTAATCAAAACTACAGAGCTAGTTTTTGAACTGCTAGAACATGAAACTATAGTTAGCTCCAAGATCTCCTTTTATAAAAACAAAGAGGCATCTGGATTACAATCTAGAGAAAATAGATTATTCTTAAATGGGGTAGATATTGAGCTAATATCTATATCTATTAATGGTGCCGAGCCTGCATACGAAACAAAGAAAGATGGTATTGAATTAAGAAATCTAGAAGATGAATTCATTGTAGATATAAAGACCCGCATTCATCCAGAGAAAAACACTAGCCTAAATGGTCTATACAAATCTAGTGGAAATTATTGTACACAGTGTGAAGCTCATGGCTTTCGAAATATCACTTATTATTTAGATAGACCGGATGTGCTTAGCGTATTTACAACGACTATCAAGGCAGATGATGACAAATATCCTACCCTATTGAGTAACGGTAATTTAGTTAATAAAAGCCCCGGCTCTGCTACATGGCATGACCCAGCGCCTAAACCCTGTTATTTATTTGCATTGGTTGCTGGAAAATTTTCAGTATTGGAGGATAGCTACAAAACCAAATCAGGAAGAGAGGTCGATTTAAAGATTTATGTTGAACCTCACAACATAGACAAAACAAGATTTGCTATGGACTCACTAATAAGGTCTTTTGAGTGGGACGAGAATAGGTTTGGTCTTGAGTATGATTTAGATATATACATGATAGTTGCTGTGGATGACTTTAATATGGGGGCGATGGAAAATAAAGGTCTAAATATTTTTAATTCTAGTTATGTGTTGGCTAAACCAGAAACCGCTACAGATAGAGACTTCATTAATATTGAATCTGTAATTGGGCATGAATATTTTCATAACTGGACCGGCAATAGGGTTACCTGTAGAGACTGGTTCCAATTAAGCCTAAAGGAGGGCTTAACTGTATTTAGAGATCAAGAGTTCACTTCAGACCTTCATTCTAGATCTATAAAAAGGATAGAAGATGTAAATAATCTGCGTACTTTCCAGTTTGCCGAGGATGCTGGACCTATGAAACACCCAGTAAGGCCAGATAGCTACATAGAGATGAATAACTTTTACACCTTTACGGTATATGAAAAGGGGGCAGAAGTTATCCGTATGATTCACACACTCTTAGGAGAGGTTGGCTTCCAAAAAGGGATGGATTTATATTTTATGCGGCATGACGGAAATGCAGTCACCATAGATGACTTTGTTGCAAGTATGAGCGATGCTAACGACTTTGACTTTAGCGGATTTATGAATTGGTATTCTAAGTCAGGAACTCCAGAGATTGATATATCAACAGATTACAGCGCTAAAAATAACACATTAACTGTAAAGATAAAGCAAAATTCTAAATACAGCTACATGTTTCCTGTTAAGTTTGCATTGTTTGATAAGAAAGGGAGCGAGATTGAAAGTGGAGTTCTGGTTATAGATGAAAAAGAAAAACTATTCAAGTTTAATGATATAAGTTCAAAGCCTATTCCTTCATGGCTAAGAGAATTCTCTGCACCGGTAAAACTTAGCACTGACCTAACCAACAATCAAAGAATATTTCTTGTCGGAAACGACAGTGACGCCTTTAATAGATGCGATAGTGCTCAAAATTTATGGTTGTCATTCATCCTCAATCCTGAAAAGATAGACGAGGACTTGTTTTTTGAAGCTATTGAAAAAGTACTAAAAACATCAAAAGACAGATCATTGATTTGTGAAATATTAACCCCGCCTTCCGAGCGCTTTATTCATCAACAAGTAGAAGAAATAAATGTATTTGATATTCACGAAAAGCGTGAATCTGCTATATCTAAACTAACCACAAGATTAAAACCATTATTGCTAGACACGTATTCAATTTTAGGTTCCGACAATAGATACAATATCACCCCAGAGTCAGTTGGAAATAGGGCTCTAAGGAATTATTGTGTATATCATTTAGCTAAGGATGGGGACTTTGATTTAGCTTATAAGCATTACAAAAATGCTAATTGCATGACTGACAAAATAGCCGGTTTTAATGCGCTAATAACAAAAAATAACCGATATAAAGATGATGTTGTGGCAGATTTTTATGATGAATTCAAAGATGACGTCCAGGTGATGGATAAATGGTTCTCCTCTCAGTCTATATCTCCATCAACAACCGTTGAGGATGTAAAGAAATTGATGACCCATGAGTTGTTCTCATTTAATACGCCAAACAGGTTGCGAAGCGTTGTTGGGGTGTTCTCTCAAAACTATACAAACTTCCATAATAATAACGGATACAAACTATTCACAGATATTATAATTAAACTGAACAAATCAAACCCTCAGATAGGAGCTAGATTGGTGTCAGTATATAACCACTGGAGGCGCTTCAGTCCAGAACTTAAATCCCTTCAAGAAATACAATTAAATAAGATATTAAAAACAAAGAATCTATCTAATGATATTTTTGAAATTGTTCAAGCCGCTCTAAAATGAAAGATAATTTCATTAAGCTAGAAGAGATCCTACAAGCTAGGCCAACCACTATCTCTGTTGCAGAGTCATGCACCGGAGGAAACCTTTCTGCATTATTGACAAGTAAAAGTGGCTCATCTAACTTTTTTAATAGTGGATATATCACCTACAGTAATGAAGCTAAAATAACCATGCTAGGAGTAAACTCAACAACCATTAAAAATTATGGTGCAGTAAGTGAGCAAACTGCTAAAGAGATGGTGAGTGGGGTTATAGCTAATTCTGCATCTGATATCGGGGTTGCCATTACAGGTATTGCCGGGCCAACTGGTGGCAGCAAGTCAAAACCTGTCGGTATGGTGTGTTTTGGGTTTTGTATTTTTAAAGATTGCTTTAGTACAACTGAGCACTTCACAGGGGATCGTGAAAATATAATCGAAAGCAGTATTAATTTTGTCATTGACAGGTTAATTTATGAACTATCAAAGTAATTTTCTTTTTATCAATGAAAACTGAACTAGAACCATTAAACAGGTTAAGCGTTGCCCCTATGATGGACTGGACCGACAAGCATTGCCGATATTTTTATAGGCTGATGTCTAACAAGGCTTTGCTTTTTACTGAAATGATAACCTCAAAAGCTATCATAAATGGTGACAAGAAAAGGCTTCTTGATTATAACCATGATGAGCACCCTATAGCACTACAGTTGGGCGGAAGTGACCCTAAAGAGATGGCAATTTGTACCAAAATTGCAAAAGAATGGGGGTACGACGAAGTAAACATAAATGTAGGCTGTCCATCAAAAAGAGTTAAGTCAGGAAGCTTTGGAGCCTGCCTTATGCAGACACCATCTATCGTGGCAGATTGTGTATATTCAATGAAACAAATAAGTGACATAACAGTAAGTGTCAAGTCTAGGATTGGTGTAGACGATATGGAGAGTTATGATGAGCTATGTGAGTTCATTTCAACAGTTAAAGATGGTGGCTGCAAAACCTTTATAATACATGCACGTAAGGCCTGGCTGAGTGGCTTAAGTCCAAAGCAAAATCGCAGCATACCGCCACTCAAGTATGACTGGGTATATAGAGCTAAAAAAGACTTCCCTGATTTAAGTATTACAATCAATGGTGGTATCAATACAATTGAGCAGGCACAAGAGCATCTGGACAATGTTGATGGGGCCATGTTGGGAAGGGCGGTTTACTCACAGCCATATATGTTGTCCGATGTTGATAATAAAATTTATCAACAATCTTCACCAAAATATAGTCGCGAACAAGTATTATTAAAGTACATAGATTACATTGAAAAGCAAAACAAGATTGGAGTACCAATTAGGTCTATGACTAGGCATATTCTTGGCCTATATCATGGCCAAAGGAATGCAAAAAAATTTAGACGATTGCTTAGTGGAGCTAGCGTTGAAATAAAGCACATTGATGAGTGGTTGAAATTTCTAGAAAAGGAAGAAATTTATGGGTAACGGCAACGATTTAGTCGCCAGTGTAGATATTGGTACAAGCAAGGTTGCGATCATCATAGCGGAGCCAGAGGACGGCATTATGAGGGTTCTGGGTCAAGGTATTAGTGATTCGGAGGGAGTCAAGAGGGGCTCTATTGCTAACCCTAAGCTGGTTTCAAATTCAATCAAGAGGGCGCTAAAAAATGCGCACGAAAATTGTAACGTTGATATATACAATGTTAATGTTAATATTTCCGACCCACACTTAACAGTTGTTAATAGAGAGGGACATGTAAGTATATCCGGTAAGAAAGTGACAAGGAATGATGTCGTTTCTGCTATAAAAACTGCATCAGCCACACCAACACCTACCAACAAGCAGGTACTAGAAAGTATTCCAAACCATTTCACTATTGATCAAAACTTAGATTATGTTAAAGTTAATAAACCTATCGGCTTAGAGGCGAAAGTATTAGGGGCACAAATGCACATAATTAGTGTCTCCAACCAGGGCGTTAGTAATGTCCAAAAAAGCATTGAGCAGAGTGATCTAGGTATTGACAGAATAGTATTAGATTCGATTTCAAATAGCGAAGTGTTTGTTAGCCAAGATGAAAAGGATAATGGTATATGTGTTGTTGATATTGGAGCTGGTGTAACCAATATAAGCGTATTTACAAATGGAGGCATTACTTATAATGATATATTCCAAATAGCCGGTAACGATATAACCGAGAGTATAGCCTATGCATTCGACACTTCTTTTGATGAGGCAGAACGTTTAAAGATAGGGCATGGAAGAGCTAAAGTCAAGCATTCCAACAAAGATAGACTGATCAAGTTTGAACAAATCAATAACTCTGAAGAAAGATATCTTTCCAATTACTCACTAATTGAAGTAATTGAAGACTCTTGCTGCCAGCTATTTTCTACAATCAAAAAGAATTTAAAAAAACAAAAACTAGACAGATCAATAAAGTCAGGATTTATTTTAACTGGGGGCTCATCTTTGTTACCAGGTTTTGATGATTTGTTTAGAAATTCATTTAAAATAAGAACCAAAATTGGGGCTGTTGACAGGAACAAGATAAGGGGTAAGGAATTAATAATAACAAACCCAAGGTACTCTTCCGCTATGGGCTTAGTTTTATATTCCAATGACGAATCTTATTTTGACGAGACACATACAGAAGAAGAATCAAACATTCTAAGTAAGTTTAAAGAAAAACTATTAAATTTTTAAAAATGATAAAGCAAAGAACTATTAAGAAAATTGTTAAGGCCAGAGGTATAGGTATTCATAGTGGAAAGATTGTAAATATGTCACTAATACCGGCTGAAGCTGACCATGGAGTTGTATTTAGAAGGATGGATGTTGGAGGTAAGCTTGTTAGAGCCCACAATGCATTTGTTAATGAGGTAGTTCTGTCTACCGGACTTGAAAATCAGGGAGTTAAAGTTTCAACTGTTGAGCATCTAATGAGCGCATTTTCAGCGCTTGGTATTGATAATATCATTGTTGAGCTTGATTCATTTGAGGTGCCAATAATGGACGGATCTTCAGCGCCATTTATTTTTCTTGTCCAATCTGCAGGGATATTAGAGCAGGACCAGTATAAAAAGTTTTTTGTTATTAATGATACTGTGCGTGTAGAAAACAACGATTCCTGGGCACAAGTCTCACCTTATGAAGGATTTAAAGTTACTCTTGAGATTGATTTTGATCACCAAAAAATTAAAGAGAGTGGGCAAGAGCTTAGCATTGATTTTGCGCAGCAGTCATACCTAAAAGAGATATCTAGAGCGAGAACTTTTGGTTATATGAAGGATGTTGAGATGATGCAAAGGCAAAACCTTTCTTTAGGCGCCAGTATGAGTAATGCTATAGCGCTTAGTGACGAAGATGTACTAAATGAAGACGGTATGCGCTATCAAAATGAATTTGTGAAACACAAAATACTTGACATTGTTGGAGATCTTTTCCTTTTAGGGTGCAACATTATTGGTCATTATGAAGGATATAAAACAGGACATTTACTCAACGATCAGTTATTATCTGCCATTTTAGAAAAGCCTGAAAAGTGGGAAATTAAAACCTTTGAAGATGAAGATTCTCCTATGCATTTTTACTCAGAAGATTGGCAAAAATCCCTATAACCATTGTCATACTTAGAAGATTCCTTTAGGTATAATTTAGTGTTTTTTTATTCCTAACATTAAGAATGATGTTAAATGGCGCTGAAATACTTACCAACAGTCTTATAGAGGAGGGCGTAGAGTACATCTTTGGATTTCCAGGAGGGGCTGTACTGCATATTTATGATGCCCTAAATGCGCAAGACAAAATGACTCATGTTCTTGTTCGTCATGAGCAAGGCGCCGCTCACGCAGCTGACGGTTATGCACGTGCAAGCGGTAAACCTGGAGTTGTGCTTGTGACGTCTGGTCCTGGCATTACTAATGCGGTTACCGGTATTGCGACAGCATATATGGACTCAATACCAATGGTTATAATTTCAGGGCAGGTACCTTCCCCCCTTATTGGTAATGATGCTTTTCAGGAGGTTGACGCTGTAGGTATTACTCGTTCATGTGTCAAGCACAATTTCTTAATTAAAGATATATCACAGATAGCAGTTACTCTTAAGAAGGCATTTCACATTGCTACAACAGGGCGTCCAGGTCCTGTATTAGTTGACATTCCAAAAGATATAACTATAGGCCTGTCTGAAAATCAAGTATATCCAAATACAATAGATTTACGTTCATATAAGCCACATAATGACATAGACAAAGAACAAATTAACAAGGCTGTCGAATCAATAATATCATCTACTAAACCTATAGTCTACTCTGGAGGCGGCAGTGTAATTGGAAATGCCTCATCTGAATTAAGAAAACTAACTCGCGATTTAGGTTTACCAATAACCCAAACTCTAATGGGGCTTGGTGCTTACCCGGCTAATGACGAGTTGTCGCTTGGAATGCTTGGAATGCATGGGACATACGAGGCCAACATGGCTATGCATCATTCTGATTGTGTAATAGCTGTTGGTGCAAGGTTTGATGATAGAGTTACAGCAAATATTGAGAAGTTCTGTCCAAATGCTGAGATCATTCAATTAGACATTGACCCTACATCTATTGGAAAAAATGTTGCAGTAGATATTGCATTAGTGGGCGATGTTAAGGCAACCCTAAAAGAATTGATTAGAGCGCTTAATGGGAGATCTAAAAGCGATATATCTAAGTGGTGGAGTCAAATCAATGACTGGCGAAAGAAAAAATCTCTAGATTACAAAAAGGAAGAGGGGGTCATTAAGCCCCAAACTGTAATAGAGACACTATATGATGTTACTAAGGGCGAAGCTATAGTAACTTCTGACGTAGGGCAGCACCAAATGTGGGCTGCACAGTATTATCTTTTTGATGAGCCACGCAGATGGATTAATTCTGGCGGTCTCGGTACAATGGGTTTTGGACTTCCAGCAGCTATGGGTGCTAAGTTGGCCGTACCAGACAGGGACGTTGCATGTGTCACTGGTGAGGGCAGCATTCAGATGATGTTGCAGGAACTCTCAACTATGTTGCAATATAGCACTCCCGTAAAAATAGTAAATTTAAATAACCGTTACCTAGGGATGGTTCGCCAATGGCAAGAGTTTTTCTATGAAAAAAGATACTCCATGTCGTATATGGATGCGTTACCTGATTTTGTTAAATTGGCAGAAAGTTTTGGTCATGTTGGGATACTTGTTGAAAAAGAGTCAGACCTAAGACCAGCACTTGTAGAGGCATTCAAGCTTAAAGATAGGACAGTATTTCTAGATATTATTACTGATCAGAAAGAAAACGTATATCCAATGATTCCTTCAGGCGCTGGGCATCATGAGATGTTGTTGGCAGGTGAAGATGATATGGTTTCGACTAATGATGAAGGTTTAAACTTGGTATAGCTATGAGACATATTGTGTCAATAATGTTAGAAAATGAATCTGGTGCCCTTTCTAGGGTTGCAGGTCTATTCTCCGCTAGGGGTTTTAATATTGAATCATTAAATGTTGCGCCAACAAATGATGAAACACTCTCTCGAATGACTATTGTTAGTATTGGAGATGACAATATCATTGAGCAAATAGTTAAGCAATTAAACAAGCTTGTTGATGTAGTAACGGCAACAGATTTAACTTCATATGAGCACATTGAACGCGAACTAATGTTGGTAAAATTGAGTATTAATCAAGATAATCAGGCTGATATTATTAAGCAAATTGATTATTTTTCAGGCAAAATTGTAGATGCTTCTGAAGATACATATACAATTGAATTAGCGGGCCAAAGTAAAAGCCTAGATGCCTTTATAGAGTTGCTGGACGAATCATTAATAATTGAAGTTTCAAGAACTGGCGTTACTGGTGTTCTTAAAGGAACAAACAATAATTAATAATAACTAAATCTTTAATAATCGGGAAAAAAAATGAAAAGATATTACGACAAAGATGCTGATCTAAGCATAATTCAAAACTTAAAAGTGGCAATTGTAGGCTATGGCTCTCAAGGGCATGCGCATGCAAACAATTTAAAAGACTCTGGTGTTGACGTTGTAGTTGCTCTTAGAGAAGGCTCAAGTTCAGCTGTTAAGGCTGCGGAAGCTGGCTTAAACGTTAAATCAGTAGAGGACGCTACATCTTGGGCTGATCTAGTTATGGTTTTGGCGCCGGATGAATTTCAGGGACAGATATATGCTGAAAATATAGAGCCAAATATTAAGCAAGGTGCAGCTATTGCATTTGCTCATGGTTTCAATATACACTTTGGTCAAATTAAACCTAGAGCTGATCTTGATGTTATTATGGTTGCACCTAAAGCGCCTGGACATACTGTACGTTCTGAGTTTGTTAAGGGTGGCGGTATACCTGACCTTATAGCAATTTTTCAGGATGCTTCAGGTAACGCAAAAGAAACCGCACTATCTTATGCATCAGCTATTGGCGGTGGTCGTACCGGAATTTTAGAAACAACATTTAAAGAAGAAACAGAGACAGACTTATTTGGTGAGCAGGTAGTTCTTTGTGGCGGTACTACATCTTTAGTGCAGGCTGCATTTGAAACTTTGGTTGAGGGAGGCTATGAGCCAGAAATGGCATATTTTGAGTGCCTGCATGAGCTAAAATTAATTGTTGATTTACTCTATGAGGGCGGAATTGCAAATATGCGTTATTCCATATCTAATACTGCAGAGTATGGAGATGTAACTAGAGGTCCAAGAATTGTTACAAGCGAAACCAAGGCTGAAATGAAGAAAATCTTGGACGAGATTCAAGATGGCACGTTCGCTAAAGAGTTTATCTCTAATGTTGGGGATCTTCCATCTCGTAGAGAAGTTCAGCGTCAACATCAGATTGAAATAGTAGGCGAATCTTTACGTTCTATGATGCCCTGGATTAACAAAAATAAAATTGTAGATCAGTCAAAAAATTAATACAGATTAACAGCCTTATGCATGATTAAGGTTGTTAATTCATTAAAAAATGAAATCTGATAAAAAAACTAAAAGAGGCGTATACCTATTACCAAATGTGTTAACTACATTTGGCCTTTTTTCTGGGTTTTTTGCTATCATTTTGGCAACAAAAGGTCAATTTGCTGAATCTGCTATTGCAATATTTATTGCCATGTTGTGGGACGGTTTGGATGGTCGTGTTGCAAGGCTAACCAATACACAAAGTGAATTCGGCGCCCAATACGACTCAATGTCAGATATGGTCTCTTTCGGTGTGGCTCCTGCTTTATTAGTATATTTCTGGCTTTTTGCAGATTTAGGCAAAGTTGGCTGGATTGGTGCCTTTATTTATATAGCGGGAGGCGCACTTAGGCTTGCTAGATTTAATACTCAAATAGGTATTGCAGACAAGAGATACTTTCAAGGATTGCCATCTCCAGCAGCCGCTGCACTTATCGCTGGAATGGTCTCAACAAAAGAGATGATTGGGGCTACTCCATACGATTTTGTAATGATTTATGTTGGCTGGGTTATTTTGGTAGGTGCAGGAGCATTAATGGTTAGCAATATTAGATATTACAGCTTCAAAGAGGTTAACCTAAAGGGCAGAGCCTCCTTTAAGGTACTTCTTGTAGCTATACTAATAATCATAGTTATTATTTTTAAACCTAGCGCTGTTCTATTTACATTCTTTTTTGTTTATGCTTTATCTGGCTTAATTATGACTTCTATTGAGGTTAGAAAAAAGCGTAGATTAAAAAAACGCACAAAACGTTAGTAAAATATCATTTATAATGTCCGCAATGAACAAAAATAATGTAAATACTTTCTTCACACAAAGCAGCCTCTTGTCTTTGTTACGATTATTGCCTTAAGGCATAATTCATCATAGCGCTTGACTGAAAAGTCTTGCAAACAAAATCTAAACAACACAAACATATAGGAGACTTAAATGTCTGACAAGTTAATTATTTTTGATACGACGCTTCGTGACGGAGAGCAATCTCCAGGAGCCTCGATGACTAAAGATGAAAAAGTAAGAATCGCCAAAGTATTAGAGAAGATGAAGGTTGATGTAATTGAGGCAGGATTTGCTATAGCTTCACCTGGGGATTTTGAGGCAGTAAAAGCAGTTGCTAACGCCGTTAAAGATTCAACCGTATGCTCTCTAGCTAGAGCCATAGACAAGGATATTGATAGGGCAGGAGAGGCATTAAAAAATACTAACTCTTCAAGAATACATACCTTCATTGCTACATCTAACATTCATATGAAAATGAAATTACAGATGACCCGTGAAAAGGTCATTGAGCAAGCAGTTAGAGCTGTTAAGAGGGCAAGTAAATTTACTGACAATATAGAATTTTCACCAGAAGATGCTGGCAGGTCTGATGAAGATTTTTTGTGTAGAATTATTGAAGCTGCGATTGATGCAGGAGCTACCACCATAAACATTCCAGACACTGTAGGCTACAACATTCCTGATCAATTCGGTCAAACAATGAGGTCTCTTATTGAGAGGGTTCCAAACTCTGACAAGGCGATTTTTTCTGCACACTGCCACAATGATTTAGGTCTTGCAGTGTCAAATTCATTGTCTGCTGTGCTGAATGGAGCTAGACAGGTTGAGTGCACCATTAATGGACTAGGTGAACGTGCAGGCAACACCTCTTTGGAAGAGATAGTTATGGCTGTTCGAACGAGGCAAGATATTTTTGATTGCGATACAGATATTGACGCAACACATATACTTTCAGCATCTAGACTAGTATCGTCAGTTACCGGCTTTATAGTTCAACCAAATAAAGCTATTGTTGGAGCCAATGCATTCGCACATGAGGCAGGAATTCATCAAGACGGTGTCTTAAAATATAGAGAAACATACGAAATCATGAAGGCCGAAGATGTTGGTTGGAATGCTAATCAGTTAGTTCTAGGGAAACACTCTGGAAGGAATGCATTTAAAGCTAGACTTATTGAACTTGGTGTTGAGTTTAATTCTGAGGAGAGTTTAAATGATGCATTCAAACGTTTCAAGGACTTAGCTGATAAGAAGCACGATATATTTGATGAAGACCTTCAAGCTCTCGTAACTGAATCACAAAGCGAAGCTTTAGAATCAATAAAGCTTGTTTCATTGAAGGTGTGTACAGAAACCGGTGAACAAAATACAGCAACCGTAATCTTGTCAATCAACGGTGAGGAAAAAACTTCAACAGCGAATACATCAGGAGCCGTTGATGCTACATTTAGCGCAATCAATTCGCTAGTTAATTTGGATTTAAATTTGCAGCTATATTCTGTCTCAAATGTAACCCAGGGTACAGACTCTCTAGGCGAGGTCAATGTAAGGTTAGAACATAACGGCCGAATTGTAAACGGTCAAGGATCGGATACCGATATAATTATAGCGAGCGCAAAGGCTTATGTTCATGGATTAAATAAAGTTATGGAAGCAACAAATAGAGAGCATCCACAGGTGTAGTTTATTATGAATAAGGTTGTTAGAGCTAAATATCTTGAAGAATTAGGAATTCCTGAGTATTTATATGAGCATAGAGTTGTACCATCTACAACTAAACCAAATAAAAAGATAGTTAAATGTTTGGTGGTAGAGTGTACCGATAATAACTCATTCTGTATTGATGGAAATTCTAAAAATCTACTTACAAAAATGTTATCTGCAATTGGACTTGTTAACAAGGACTTTGAGTGTGTAAATATTATAAATTCTAGCCTAGAAAATGAATTAAATAAATATGAAGCTGAATCTGTCCTGTTAATGAGTGATAAGCTAAAGACTAATAAAGATAATCAATTCACCACTCATCACCCAAGTAAAATTTATGGCAATGAAAAATTAAAGCGCAATTCATGGGAAGTTCTAAAAAACCTTAAAAAATGCCTAAAATAGATTACACACTAAGTGGTTACAATAGACCAAAACTGGATACCCCAGATGGAGAAAACAAACTCCTTTTGCATTCTTGTTGTGCTCCATGTGCAGGCGAAATAATGGAGGCACTGTCAGCTTCAGATATAGACACCACAATATTTTTTTATAATCCAAACATACATCCTATAGAGGAGTATGAGTTACGCAAACAAGAAAATATTCGTTTCGCTAATAAACTAGGCATCACATTTATAGATGCAGATTACAATCGCGAAGAATGGTTTGGTAGAACTAAGGGCCAAGAGAACGAACCAGAGCGAGGTAAGCGTTGCACTACTTGTTTCGATATGCGTTTTGAAGTTACCGCTAAATATGCACATGAAAATGGGTTTGATTTAATTTCATCAACTCTAGGTATTTCACGCTGGAAAGATATGAATCAGATTAATGATTGTGGTTTAAGGGCCGCAGAACAGTACGAAAGTTTGAATTATTGGGACTTTAATTGGCGGAAAAAGGGCGGTTCATCTAGAATGTTAGAGATATCAAAAAAAGAGCAGTTTTACCAACAAGAGTACTGCGGTTGCGCTTATTCTTTAAGGGATACTAATCGCTGGAGGGTTAGCAAGGGCCATGAAAAAATAATAAGAGGCGTGAAATTTTATAAAGAGGCTATAGAGAAACTCAAATTGAGTAACTAGCTCAATAAAAATAACAGCAAAGACTTTTGTGCATGCAAACGGTTTTCTGCCTCTTTCCAGACTAAACTCTGCTCTCCATCAATAACATCGGAACTAACCTCTTCACCTCTATGCGCTGGAAGGCAATGCATAAATACAGCATCATCCTTAGCACAAGACATCAATTTAGAGTCAACCTGGTATCCCTTGAATGCAGAAGTTCGCGTATTTTGTTCGTTCTCTTGACCCATACTTGCCCAAACATCTGTAACTACAAGGTCAGCCTCGTAACATGCCTGTTCAATAGTTTCACAAATTTGAACATTGTCAGAGTAATCCTTATTGAACATAGGGTCAGGCTCGTAACCTTTTGGGGCTGCAATTTTAAGGGTAAAATCAAATACCTTTGAGGCCTGTATATAAGTGTTACACATGTTGTTTCCGTCACCAATCCAAGCCACAGAAGCGCCACTGATAGGACCACGACTTTCATTATAAGTCATAATGTCTGCCAATAATTGGCATGGATGCGACTCATTAGAGAGTGCGTTTATTACAGGAACAGTTGAATTATCTGCAAAAATATTTATGTCTTCGTGTGAAGAGACTCGCATCATAATTGCATCAACCATAGAACTAATAACAATTGCACTATCCGCTATAGGTTCGCCCCTACCAAGTTGGATGTCTTTGTCTGATAAAAATAAAGCATGACCTCCCAGTTGTGTCATTCCAGCTTCAAAAGAAACCCTTGTTCTTGTTGATGATTTGTCAAAAATCATTGCTAGAGTCTTATTTTCCAAAGTCTTATTAATTACTCCAGAATTGTGTTGCTTTTTTAATTCTATAGCATCGCTAATGATGCCATTAAGTTCATCGCAAGAAAAGTCATTGATATTAATAAAATGTTTTATCATGATTACCTCTTATTTATATTTCTTTAACTAGGTCGCAGACTTTTTTAACCAAAATATCAGCCTCATCTTTGTTAATAATGAGAGGTGGAAGTAGTCTTATCGTTTGTCCAGTTATATTTATTAGTAATTTATTTTTCAAGGCTTGTTGTAATAGGCTTGAACAATCCTCATTTAGTTCTATTGCGATCATAAGCCCTTTGGAACGGATATCTATTACACTACTAGATTTATTAAGCTTATCTTTAAATTTAGAGGTCAAATACTCACCCATTTTGAGGGAATTATCTAATATATGGTCTTTTTCTATTACTTCTAGTACTGTGATTGCAGTTTTAGATACTAAAGGGTTTCCTCCAAAGGTTGAGCCATGGGTGCCAGGTACTAGGAGTTTGGATGCTTTACCTTTTGTTAAACACGCACCAATAGGTACTCCGTTACCTAGACCTTTAGCTAGAGTTAAGATGTCAGGGGTTATATCATTATATTGATGTGCAAACAATTTACCAGTTCTTCCAATACCAGTTTGCACCTCATCAAGAATAAGTAGCCAGTTATTTTTATTGCAGATATCTTGCACACTATTTAGGTAACTACTGTCAGGTATTATTACTCCGCTTTCGCCTTGAATTGGCTCTAACATTACAGCAACAATATCAGGGTTACCAGTATGCGATTTTATCTCATCGAGGCTATTGAACTCAACATGGATAAATTTACTAACAAGTGGGGCAAATCCGGACTGAACTTTGTCGTTCCCTGTAGCAGATAGTGTAGCCATTGTGCGACCGTGAAAGCTTTGATTTGCTGTAATAATTGTTGGATTAGTTATATTGTTTTGGTCGCCATAAAGTCGTGCAATTTTTATTGCAGCTTCGTTAGCTTCGGCACCAGAGTTACCAAAAAAAGCCTTATCCATATTAGACAATTTACAGAGTTTTTCAGCTAGCACTTCTTGATTCTTTATGTGATACCAGTTGCTAGTATGAATTAGTTCAGCAGACTGTTCCTGTATCGCTTTAGTTACATCTTTGTGGCAATGTCCAAGGTTAACTACACCAACTCCGGAAAGGGCGTCAAAGTATTTTTCACCTTTGTCATCGGTCAGATAGCAACCTTCTCCCTTCACAAAGGACACATCTAAAGGTGAGTAGTTAGGCATTAAATATGACATAGCATTGTTATATATAATAATTAGTTAAGGCGTTAAAAGCAAAAAAGCCCCAAATGGGGCTCTCTAGTAACCAGTTTCAATTTAAGACTGATATTCTAAAGGTGGCGCCATCTGACTGTTAATTTGGTCTAATTCGTTTTTATAACCTTCATAGAAATGACCAGCAGGAGGACTAACCCAATCTTTGTATGAAAATCCGTTTGTTTCATTATATTCTTTAAAGCTATTTTGTAGTGCAATTCTTTTAGCACTTAATTTGTTTGCTTCCTTACTTACTACATCCATATCTTACTCCTAAATATCGAGGATATAAACCTATTATTATACACTAATAATAGGTTATTTCCCGTCTATTATTTGCAATAAATCAACATAAATACTTTGCAATTAGAGTGAAAATATGACACAATACAGTTACAAATTCACAACAAAAAAGGAGCGAGCATGCAAATAAACATTTCTGGCCATCACCTTGATGTTACCGAAGCTATCAGACAATATTCTACCGATAAATTATCCAAAATTAAACACCACTTTGATCAACTAATTAATATTAATATGATTTTGGGAATTGAAAAGAATCTTCAAATAGCAGAAGCAACTATTCATGTTAGCGGCGCGGAATTATTTGCAAAAGCTGAAAGTCCAGATATGTACGCATCTATAGACTTACTGATTAATAAGCTTGATGCACAAATTAGGAAGCACAAAGAAAAGCTAAACGACCATAGAAAAAACTAATCTATGATTTAGCAATTAGCAAAGCAATAATAGGCTTGCTAAAAATTAATTAAGGAAAATATTCAATGTCAGAAGTTGAAACAACTTCTTTTGAAGACTGCCTCCAGCGACTGATTAAGTCCCTGGAGGCATCTTCTTATGAAGAGGCCGCCTCGCAATTATCAGCTCTCCATCCTGGAGAAGTCGCTCGCCTATTAGAAGCTGTGCCCCCTAAAAATAGAACCGAGCTATGGTTAAGGATTGATTCTGCTACCCAGGGTGACATACTTATTGAATTTAGTGAAGATGTCCAAGTGCAGTTACTTCACGAGATGGAAGTTGAATCAATTGTAAAGGCTACAGAGGGAATGGATATGGACGATCTAGCTGATATCGTTCCAAATCTACCAGAGTCTGCACTACATAATTTATTGCTAACTCTTGACCACAAGCATAGAGATCACCTTAAGCAAGTTTTATCTTATGCAGAGGACTCTGCCGGCGGCCTAATGAATACCGATATTATTACTGTCAGGCCAGATGCTTCTGTCGCTACTGTTACTAGGTACTTACGTCTATTAAAGGAAATGCCTGTTGATACTGACCAAGTATTTGTAGTCGATCGGTCTTTTAATTATCTGGGCTCTGTACATATCTCTGCACTTTTAACTAAAGAACCTGAGCAGAAAATGCTTAACCTATCTAGTCTAGAAATAACGCAGCCGATTTTGGCCACAATGCCTGAAAAAGATGTGGCAAAACTGTTTGAACAGCGCAACCTTATTTCGGCGCCAGTGATAGACGAAAATAATCAACTAATTGGACGAATAACGATTGATGATGTTGTTGATGTTATAAGAGATGAAGCAGAGCATTCAGTAATGTCTATGGCTGGTTTAGATGAAGAGGACGACGTTTTTGCGCCAGTATTAGAAATAACTAAGAGGCGTAGTGTTTGGTTGGGAGTTAATCTAATCACTGCATTCATAGCCGTTTTTTTTATTGGTCTGTTCAAAGCCACTTTAGAACAGAAAGTTGCACTAGCTATCTTAATGCCGGTCGTTGCAAGCATGGGCGGTGTGGCAGGTACTCAGACCTTAATTTTGGTCACTAGAGGTATTGCAACTGGGAGAGTTACTATTTCAAACTTGAAGCTTCTTATGACTAAGGAGGTGGCTGTCGGTTTCTTGAACGGCATATTCTGGGCTGTAATTATTGCAATAGCAACCTATATTTGGTTTGAAGACGCTGTAATAAGTTTGGTTATATCACTAGCAATCATAGCTAATCTTATATTTGCCGCTTTTTCTGGTGCCTTCTTACCGTTACTGCTAGTTAAGCTTAAGATTGACCCTGCGCTAGCTGGAGGAGTCATACTAACTACAATTACCGATGTAATAGGGTTTGTCGCTTTCTTAGGGCTGGCAGCAATGGTAATTTAAAGGGCGTTAATTAAAATAAATTAACTAAAGTGTAAATTATTTATAATAATGAATAGAGAGTCTAAGGGGATGCTGTTTGGACTATTAGGCGTCACTTCTTTCGCTTTAACACTTCCAGCAATACGCTATATCATTGATTATTTTGACCCAATATTCATTGGTTTAGGTAGAGCTATAGTTGCTGCTATTGTAGCCTTGTTCATACTCGTTGTAACTAGACAAAGCATTCCCACCCGTGAACAATTCTATAAACTCTTTATAGTGTCTTTGGGGGTAGTTTTTGGTTTTCCAGTATTAACTTCAATAGCTATGCAAACAGTGCCATCTTCTCATGGCGGTGTTGTTTTGGGTTTATTACCCATAGCGACAGCAATAGTAGGGTTTTTGATTTCTAATGATAGGCCATCAATAGGGTTTTGGATTGTAGCAATTATAGGTGGCTCTATAGTGGTAATCTTTTCTTATATTAATGGGGCAAATTCAATTCATATAGGGGATTTAGCGCTACTAGGTTCTATAGTATGTGCAGCAATAGGCTATGCTGTAGGTGGAGAACTTTCAAAGACTATGGGTGGTTGGCAAGTTATATGTTGGGCTTTAGTTATTTCATTACCTTTTTTGATTTTTCCGGCACTGTCAAGATTGCCAGAAGAAGGACTAAAAATCCCTATAGATATTTGGCTAGGTTTTTTATATTTAGCTCTTGTGAGTCAGTTATTTGGTTTTTTCCTATGGAACAAAGGCTTAGCTATTGGGGGTGTTGTAAGAGTCAGTCAGACTCAACTTGTGCAACCATTTATTACAATTATTGCATCTACTATATTCTTAAATGAGCCATTAGAGCTATTAACTATATTTTTCGCTGTTTTAGTCTTAATTGTTGTTGCCGTTAGCAGAAGTATGAATATTAAGTTTAATTAATAGTTTGGCAGCATTATTTTTTTATAGTTCATTATGAAATATGTATATATTTCAATGAGATATACTGTTATTGATAATAATCAATTTAGATTTGTTTTTTAAAATAAAGTTGTATATAATGCTCCTCGTATTTGGCTAAAGATGGTCGAAGAAACAGAATAAGGATGTTCGTATATTTTTCTATATTTTATGGAAAAGTTGCGAACTTTTTTTTGACTTTTTTATAAGTCACAGCCATTTTGCAATTGATGGTGATTGCAAAATTTGAATAAGGATGTTCGTATATTTTTCTATATTTTATGGAAAAGTTGCGAACTTTTTTTTTGGCTAAAGAATCGACAACGAAATAATAATATTTTGTTGTTTAATTTAATAGAAAAAAGGAATATATATGAAACCATATAAAAATATAAGTAAGATTGCTTTGGTAGCTAGCTTAGCCGCAGGCTTAAGTTTGCCTGTATTATCAGCCGAAACAATCAAGGTAGGTGTATTACACTCATTGTCAGGAACTATGGCAATTAGTGAGACAACACTAAAAGATACAATTCTGATGCTAGTTGAGGATCAAAACGAAAAAGGCGGCGTATTAGGTAAGCAACTTGAAGCT
>FUWD013187159.1_pt1 | contig 23746 bp, 36 predicted proteins | sample 1063281 | NCBI WGS metagenome assembly FUWD01 (sample SAMEA79048168, study PRJEB19326) | metagenome | biome: marine | reverse complement strand
CCCGTTATTAAAATAATATCACTATTAATATCACTAATCTCAATGGTTTTTTATTTGCGGAATATTTGAAATCCAAATTATGAATTCTAATTACTTTAAGATTTTTGAATGAGATCTGTGTCCTTACAATAAATTATCAAAATAATTTTTTTCTACTTCAATAATTCCATCAACAAACTCAATATCTGAAATATTGAAGTTTCTAAAAAGTATATTAAAAATATTTATACGAAGATTTATTTTATAAATATTACCAATATTAACATCTTCCTTTTTATTATCTTCAAAAATATCTACTGAAAGTAATTCAATATGAGGTCTTAAAAATGGTTTATAAGAAATCTTCTCATTAATTTTAATTTTAAAAGAAAATTTCTCTTGAAACTGATTTTCTATCTCAGGTTTATATCGTTCGAGATTAATGAAGAATGGTAATAGAAAAATAATAAAAACTATGAGCGCAAAAGCAACCATCGCTATGCTATAGATTTTATGATTATAAAAAGACTGTAAGGAGTTTAATAACCTTGAAGACTGTAATTTCTTAAGAATCATTTAATTTTTGGTATATTATGTTAACTACTTGATCTATTTGATTTTATGAATTCCACTAACCAAAATTACTTATTAAACCTCAATAATCAACAAAAAGAAGCTGTTATTCATACGGACGGACCGTTATTAATTTTAGCAGGAGCAGGTTCGGGTAAGACTAAAGTTCTAACAACTCGTGTTGTTCATCTTATCGAAACAAAAAAGTGCTGGCCTAATCAAATTCTTTGCGTAACTTTTACAAATAAAGCTGCAAATGAAATGCGAGAGCGCATATTAAAACTTCTTGTCGCTCAATCTTCTTCTCTGCCTTGGCTTGGAACCTTTCACTCGATTAGCAATAAAATCTTAAGGCGTCATGCAGAGGCTGTGGGCCTAAAATCTAATTTTACAATTTTAGATACTCTTGATCAATTAAGGTTAATAAAAAATATAATTGAGTCAGAAAACATTGATATAAAAAAATACCGCCAAAATTAGTTGCTGCCTTTATAGATGATTGGAAAAATAAAGGTCTTATTCCTAGTGAAGTTAAAACTAACAAAGAGAACTACATTAAAGATACTGCATTAAAAATATATAAAATTTATCAACAAAGATTAAAGATTATGAACTGTGTAGATTTTGGAGATCTAATCTTACATTGCGTAACAATATTTAAAACTATGCCTGAAATTTTAGAATTATTTCATAACAATTTTAAGTATATTCTTGTAGACGAATATCAGGATACAAACTTTATTCAAAACATTTGGTTAAATTTATTATCTAAAAAAAATAATAATTTATGCTGCGTAGGAGATGACGACCAGTCTATTTATAGTTGGCGCGGCGCTGAAGTTAAAAATATTTTAAATTTTGATAAATTAAACGCTAATACAAAAGTTATTAAACTAGAACAAAATTATAGATCAACACAAAATATTCTAGATACGGCTTCTTCTTTAATTTCTAATAATGAAGATAGACTTGGTAAAAAACTATGGTCTGAAAATTCTAAAGGTGATTTGATAGAAGTGAATTGCTACAATAATGGATATGACGAAGCAGTTTCGGTTGCAGATGAAATTGAAAAGAATTTATCAAAAGAACATTCGCTTAATCAAATATCCATATTAGTTAGAGCTGCTTTTCAAACAAGAGAGTTTGAAGACCGATTTATAAAAATTAATCTACCTTACAGAGTTATTGGAGGATTAAAATTTTATGATCGAGCTGAAATAAAAGATGCTATATGTTATATTAGAATTATTTATCAAGAAAATGATGATCTTGCTTTTGAAAGAATTATCAATACTCCAAAACGTGCAATTGGAGATGCTACCCTAAAAGAAATTCATAAAATTGCTAAGGAAAAAAATATTAATTTAGAACAAGCTTCGCTTATATATTGCGAACAAGAAAATCCAACCGGTAAAACTATACTAAGTTTAAAAAAATTATTACCGATATTCAGTTATGGAGAAAATTATCAAAAGAAATAACTCATTATGAGCTAACAGAAAGAGTCTTAGATGAATCTGGCTATTCCCAAATGCTTATGAATGAGAAAACGCCAGAGGCTGACAGTAAATTAGAAAACTTAAAGGAATTAATATTATCAATGAAAAATTATAGTAGCCTTCAAGATTTTCTTGAAAATATCTCATTACAAACCTCCATAGATGAAGACTGGAATGGAGAGAAAATTAATTTAATGACGATGCATGCCGCTAAAGGGCTAGAGTTTGATGTTGTTTTTTTGCCTGGTTGGGAGGAGGGATTATTTCCACATCAAAAATCAATTGATGAAAAAGGCCATCAAGCAATTGAGGAGGAAAGAAGGCTTGCCTATGTTGCAATTACCAGAGCAAAGAAAAAATTATTTATTTCCTTCGTAAATAATAGGAGAATTTATGGAGGCAAAAGGGATAGAGACATAGATTGGATGCCAACACTTCCCTCTCGATTTATTGAAGAACTTCCTAAAGATAACATCAACATGAAAAATCATTTTTCAGAGTATAAAAAAATGATTTTGAATTTAATCAGGAGATTGACTATGACGAACCCTCAAGAAGTCCTGGCTGGGAAAGATTAAAACAAGCAAGAAAAAATAAAAATAATTTTAATAAAATTAGCTACGGGAATAACAATACTATTTTTAAAGTAGGGGAAAGCGTAACGCATGATGATTTTGGTAATGGAAAAGTAATTCATATTGAAGATAATAAACTTATTATTATTTTTAAAAAATACGGTGAAAAAAAATAATTGATAAATTTATAAAAAAAGTAATGAACAAAATTAATCAATTAAGAAATATTTTAAATCAACAAAACTGTGATGCTTATATAATTCCAAAGAATGACGAATATTTTGGAGAATACGTTCCTAAAAGTAAAGACAGATTAAAATTTATATCTGGATTTAGTGGATCAGCAGGACTTGCATTAATTTTAAAAAATAAATCTTATTTATTTGTTGATGGTCGGTATACTTTGCAAGCAAAGACTGAAGTTACTAAAGATTTTCAAATTTGTGAAATTCCAAAAATTAAACCCCATAATATTTTTAAAAATTTAAATAAAAAAATTACGTTAGGATTTGATCCAAAACTTTTTACTTCAAGCATGTTAAGAAATATTGTCTCAAATAGTTCAATTAATCTAAAACCTATTAATAATAACTTAATTGATACGATTTGGAAAAATACAACAAAAGTTAATAATAATAAATTTTATCTTTTAGAAGAAAAATATCATGGCGAAAACTATTTAAACAAAATTAGCAAAGTATGTAAATTTCTTAAGTTGAAGGATATTCATTATTTACTTTCAACGGCTGTTGAAAATATTTCATGGTTATTAAATATTAGAGGATACGATGCTTTATCCAGTCCACTTACAAATGGAAAAATTTTATTTAATAAAAATGGTAAAATAATATTTTTTACAAATATTAATAAAATTACGCCTAGAATTAAAAGATCTTTTAAAAAGAAAGTAATTTTTATTAAAGAAGAATTTTTTATTAACTACTTAAGGAAAATTAAAAATTCTAAAATTTTAATAGATAAAAAACATGCAGTTTTTATTATGAAAAGAATATCCATTCTTCAAACAAACTGGTTAATATTGAGGATCCTATCTATTTATTAAAAGCTGTTAAAAATAAAACTGAGATTAGTAATACTAAAATTGCTCATTTATTTGATGGGATTGCTTTAACTAAATTTATCTTTTGGCTAAAAAATAGTTACAAAAAAATAAAAATAACGGAAATCTCTGCTCAGGGTAAATTAGAAAATTATAAAAAACAGAACAAAGATTATTTATATCCAAGTTTTTCTACCATTTCAGGATTTGCTGGGAATGGAGCTATTATTCATTACAGATCAAATAATAAAACTAACAAAGCTTTAAAAGGAAATAATTTATATCTTTTGGATTCTGGCAGTCAGTATTTTTACGGGACTACTGATGTGACTCGAACAATAGCTATTGGAAAAATATCAAATTTTAAAAAAAAATTTATTCAAATGTTCTCAAAGGTCATATTGCAGTTGCCTTATATAAATTAAAGAAATCTACACTAGGAAAACATATAGATAGGGTTGCCAGAGCCCCTTTACTTAAGCTTAGTCATAACTACTCACATGGCACAGGTCATGGAGTTGGTTATTTTTTAAATGTACATGAAGGACCGCAAGGACTATCTCCTTTTAATAATCATAAAATTTTACCAGGAATGATCCTCTCTAATGAACCTGGATTTTATAAAGAGAATGATTTTGGAGTAAGAATTGAAAATTTAATTTATTGTGAGAAAATTAATAACAGTCATTCAAAATTTACAAATCTTACAATGGTTCCAATTGATAAAGAATGTATCGACAAAAAACTTTTAAATAATAATGAAATAAATTGGATTAATAACTATCATCAAAAAATTTTTTACATATTAAAACCCTTTATGAATAGCACTGAACTTAAATTACTGACTAAAGCTTGTTCAGCTATTTCTTGATAACTTTAGCCACTCTTTTTCCTCAATAATTTTAACCCCTAATTCTTTAGCCTTATCTACTTTGTTCTTTGTTGGTTTAGATAAACCAATAACTAAATAATCTAATTTTTTATTAACAGAACTTAATATTTTCGCCCCCAAAGTCTCCGCTAATGACTTAGCTTCAGATCTGCTCATGGTAGAAAATCCTCCTGTAAACATAATATTCTTTCCTGAGAAAAAACTATCAATTTTCTTTTCTATAAAATCTTGAATATTTAAAATTTTACTCAATTCATAAACTACTTTGTTATTTTTCTTATCCTTTAAAAAATTTATTAAAGACTCAACTTGAGTTTCTCCGATTCCATCGATTTCATCTAAACTATTAATTTCATTCATTAACAGATCTGGATTACAGAGCTTTAAAAAATTTTTTATAGAAATAAAGTAACGTGATAAATTTTTAGCATTTTCTTGACCGATATGACGTATGCCAAGACTGTATATAAATTTTGCAAGACTTACATCTTTGCTTTTTTCAATTGCTGTCTTTAAATTACTAACCGATAATTCTCCCCAGCCCTCAAATTTCTCTATTTTTTTATAATCAAGAGTAAAAATATCTTGAGGTAAGCGAATAAAATTTAATGACCAGAAATCTTCAACAATTTTTTTCCAAAACCATCTATATTAAGAGCTTCTTTAGACACAAAGTGTTTAATTTTTTCTCTTGCCATAAATTCACAATTAAATCCTGTATCTGTACATCTTTTAACTACATCTAATTTTTTTGAAGTTTCGTTATAATCTTTAACTGCAGGTCTGCCGCAAAGACATTTGTCCGTAAATACAAATTTTTTACTGTTTTTATCTCTTTTAGATTTGATAACTTCGACTACTTGGGGAATAACATCCCCTGCTCTTTGAATAATTACTGTATCGTTTAATCTGATATCTTTTCTAATAATTTCATCTTCGTTATGTAATGTCGCATTAGACACTAACACTCCACCCACATTAACTGGATCTAATTTTGCAACTGGGGTAAGTGCACCTGTTCTTCCAACTTGGATTTCAATTTTTCGAATAACAGTTGTAGCTTTTTCCGATGAAAATTTATGAGCGATAGCCCATCTTGGTGATGATGATAAACTTCCAAGTCTCTTTTGTAGTGTTAAGTCATTCACTTTATAAACGATTCCATCAATATCATAATCCAACGAAGATCTTATTTCTTCTATATAATGATAGCCTTTAATTAGTTCATCTATTGAAGTAAAAGTTTGTGTAAGAGGATTTATTTTAAAACCAACTTTCTTGCAAAAATTTAAAAAATTTAAATGTGTTTTAAACTTTTTTTCATCAATATCACCAATACTATGAGCAAAAAATTTCAAAGGTATTAAGGCTGTTTTTTTGAGTCTTTTTGCCTTAATGACCCTCCTGCTGCATTTCTTGGATTTGCAAAATCATTTTTAATTTTTTCAAAATCTTTTTTTCCAATATAAACTTCACCTCTAATTTCAAATTCTTTATCAATGCTCTCTCCATCAAGAATTTTTGGAATATCTTTAATAGTTAATAAATTTTCTGTTATATCTTCTCCGTACTCACCATCTCCTCTCGAAAGCCCCCGAATAATCTTATTATTTTTATAAATTAAAGAGGCGGAAATTCCATCAATTTTAGGTTCTGCTGTTAACTCTACGGGAGCATCTTCTTCAAAATTTAAATAATTTCTAATTTTTTTAAAAAATCTTCTACATCATTTTTTGTAAAAGCATTATCTAAAGATAACATTGGAATAAGATGTTTGACCTTTGAAAATTTTTCCGAAGGGGTAAAACCTACTTTTTTTGTGGGAGAGTCTTTACTTATAATTTTAGGATTTTTTTCTCAAAATCTAAAATATCTTTTTTAATTCTGTCATACTCTGCATCTGAAACTAATGGTTTATCATTATGATAATAAGCTTTATTTAGTTTTTCAATTAAAGTAATTTTTTCCTTGTACTCTTTTAAAGATAAAGACTTCATTAAAAATTAATTAAGTATTTTTTTAAAACCATCTAAAAGAGATTTATTTTTTTTAGGCAAAGCTGTTTGATTTGTTGACACTAATAAGTAACTTTTTTTATACCACTCACTTGAATTAAAATTATAACCTAAAATTGCTGCAGCTTTATTAGCGTCTTCTTCCAGTCCCAACTTATGGTAAATTTCAACCAGTCTATATAAAGCCTCTTCGATATAAATTGTTGTTTGATACTTATCTACAATTGTTTTTAATCTACTAATTGCGGCTGCCCATTTTTGTTTATTCATATAATATCTTGCAACGTACATTTCTTTTCCTGCCATTAAATCATTTAGTAGATCTAATTTATATTTTGCATCCTCTGCATATTCAGTATTTGGATAATTATTTATTAGAGATTTAAATTGATTAATTGCTTTAACTGTTTTTTCTTGATCTTTAGAAAATTCACTAACCTCTTCAAAATAACAAACACCTTTTAAATACTCTACGTAAACTCTTTCGGGATTACTTGGATAAAATTTTACATACCGTTCGAGTATAGACAGTGTGTCCGTACAACGATTTGCTTCATAATAAACATATGCCGTCATTAATAAAGATTTTGGAGCCCACTCGGTATAGGAATAATCCTTTTCTACCATCTTAAATTTTTCGATTGCCCCTTCTGCGTTCCCATTATTAAAATCCTCCATGGCAAAACTCCATAACTTTGGCAGACTGATTTTTTCTTTTGGTGGAGGAACTAAAGGTTTATCCTTTGATGAGGAACAGCTTAAAATAAGTAAAAAAACTAATAAAATCGAAAATATTTTTTTAGTTTAAACATTAAAATTAAAAGTTTTATTATTTCTTTTAATTAAGTTTTATCACTAAAATTATAAATTCACTACAAGTTGATTTGGTAAATAAGAAGTTACAGGCGATAAATTTTTTGATTTCTGAGAAGTTAAATTCCACGCACTTTTATTTTTTATTAAGGCTTCTAATAATTTACGCGTCATATCATGACCTCCTTGATAACATTTTACTTTTCCAATGAGAGAGTAACCAGCTAAATATAAATCACCTATACAGTCTAGAATTTTATGTCTTACAAACTCATCTTTATGTCTTAATCCATCTTGATTTAAAACTTTATCTTCAGAGACAACAATTGCATTATCTAAAGAGCCACCTTTTGCAAGTCCCATCTTAAATATATTTTCAAGATCTTTTTGTAAGCAAAATGTTCTAGAGTCATGAACTTCCATAAATCCATTTTTTTCTAGATCTACTTTTTTACTTTGTTTTTTAATAACACGATCATGAAAATCAATTTCATAATCAATTTCTAATTTATTTTTATTTGTAGGTTCAATTGAAATTGTTTTTCTTTATCTTTAACAATAATTTTTTTAGAATTCTAATATATTTCTTCTCATAACTTTGGACTACAATTCCAGAATTCTGAATAGCAATCACAAACTCTTTTGAACTTCCATCTAATATCGGCAACTCCTGGGAATCGACTTCAACTATTGCGTTATCAATGCCCATTCCTGATAAAGCCGACATTAAATGTTCAATAGTTGAAACTGAAACATATTTATTGGAAATAGTTGTGCATAATTTCGCTGGTAAGGCATTGCTAATATGAGCTTTGATAATTTTTTCTTTACCTTTGTGGTCTGTTCTTACAAAATTTATTCCTGAATTAGCTGTTGATGGCTTAATTACAAGATTGGCAACTAATCCGCTATGTAGACCAATACCTTTGAAATTGATTTTTGACTTTAGAGTCTTTTGATACATATATTCTAAGCATCAACTATTTAGTAAAATTGATGACAATAGCTAATCACCTTTTGTTACGATTTCTACTTTTGAAAGATAGATAAAATTCTTGAGAAAAAGCCTGTATTTTTAAATTTAATTGGCAAAGCTTCTGAAGGAAACCCATAAAAATAGTTTTTAGCCATTCCATAACAAACTAGAAAATCTTGCGACAAATTATTAACTAAGTTTTGATCCTCATGTTTTTTTTGCAAAATAAGTTCCGTTCTTGGTGAAAAATATTTTTTATTAGATTTGTCAAGCCGACTAAATTAGATCCTCTACCCGAAATATAAATTTTTTTACTTTTTATATCTATTAAATTATAAGATTTAATTTTTTTGTAAATTAATTGTAAAATTTCCTCAATTCTGGAATTAATTATAGTATTAACCATCGTTTTAGAAATCTTTCTAAAATCATCATCTGGAAATAAATGCACTGGCAAATATTCAATCTTATCTTTGATATTTTCTTTTAATACACATTCCCCACTTTCAACTTTAATTTTTTCAGCTACATCCATTGTAATATCTAAAACTTTAGCTAAATCTTTAGAGATTTGATTTGAACCATAAGGAATAGTACCAACATATGAGAGTGTACTATCTGTAAGAATAGCAAAGCTTGTTTTATCTTTTCCAAAATCAATGCAAATAAAATCTTCATTTAAATCTTCTAAATTTATAAAAGATAAAGCTAAAGCGTATGTGCCAAAAATATAATTCTCGACTGACAATTCGCAAGAATTTATAATATTCTTAAGATTATTAATGGCTGAGTGATCTGCTAAAACAGCATGAATATCTAATGAAAATATATTTGCCTTAAAACCAACGGGACTTTCAACATTTATTTTTTTATCAATTTTATAATTAGACGTAAAAATATGTAAAATCCCTTTATCTTTATTATTCTTGATGATTTCATCTACGGCGATATGTATCAAACCCTGAATATCTTTCTCCTGTTCTACTTGATCGCCCTGTACACTTTTATATTCTGTTAATAAATTACTGGAAATATTTTCAAATTCTGCGCTTACAATAATATTATCTAACGAAATATTAGCCTGTTTTTCAGCAATTTCTAAACATTCACGGATAGCTAAATTTGCTTCATGAAAATTCGTAACTAATCCCTTATCAATTCCTTTTGATGTAACAATAGATTTTCCTAAGATTTCAATTTTATTATTTTTTAATTTTGTAATTAGGCACTTTATTTTTGAAGAACCAATATCGATCGACGCAATTAATTCTTTTTTTGAATCATTATTTGATAAATATTTTATTCTTAAGTCTTAAGTCGACATATGTATATTTTTCATCTTTTGACTGAATAAGTAGTTTAGTTAGATTATTAATCTGTTGATTATAATCATATCTGCCAAGCATAATTTTTTTATTACCTTTTAAAAATAAGTCCCATCTATCAGAATTTATAAATTCAAAACTAGCAATATTTGATAAATCAAAATTGTTATTATTTAGGGCTTTATAAAGTTCTCTAAGATCCTCAATATTAAAATTTCCTTTTGCAGATATTTGATTAGAAAAATTGTTTAAATTATACTTTTCTATTAATGTAAATTCCTTGGTAATTATTAAATTATTATTGCCTTTCCTCCAAATTATTAAAGGCTCATGTTCAACCACCGCAATATTAATTGTTGATGGAAATTTTTTATAAATATTCACAAAATGTATCCATTCATTTTGCATTACAATTTCATTCATCTTTTTGTCATTTAAACTTAAGATGCTAGAGTTCACTAAAATGTTAAATTGTTTTTTAAGTTTTTCTTGATCAGTATTTTTTGAGCCAGAAACATTAACTGTCTTAATAACAAAAAAACCAAGTTTTAATAAAGGGAGTTGTGGATTAAATGTTGTTAGAAAAATAAATAAAGCGAGAAAAATATATCTCTTTGTTTTGATCATCTATTAATAGAAGCATCATTAATTATCCATTTAACTAATTGATTAAAAGATATTCCATAATAATTTGCAATCTCTGGAACTAAAGATAAACTTGTCATACCTGGTTGTGTATTTACTTCGAGAATATAAATTTTATTAATTTTTTCAAATTCATTGTATCTAAAGTCTGACCTCGTTACTCCCCTACAGCCTAAAATATTATGGGCCTGCAAAGCCATATCTAAAATCTTTTTATAATCAGTTTCATTTATTTTTACTGGCATAATATGTTTTGTTTTAGCTTTAGCTGAATATTTGGCCTCGTAATCATAAAATGATCTTGTTGGCACAATTTCTATTGCACCTAAGGCCTTGGGGCCCATAACTGCAACTTGCACTTCTCTACCTGGAATATATTTTTCTAGAATCAATAATTTAAATTTTTTTAGTAAAGAAATGACTATTTTTTCATCAGATTTTTTAGGTTTAGTAAAAATGTAAACACCTACACTTGACCCTTCATTATTTGGTTTAATAACACAAGGATACCCAATATTTGAATTCTGAAAATCTTGCAAAGTTCTAACAACTTGGTAGTCCGGTGAACTGATTTTAGCGCTCTTAAAAATTTTTTTTGAAATTAGTTTATCCATAGCAATTGCTGAGGATAAAATTCCAGAATGAGTATAAGGTATTTTTAAATGTTCCAATAAACCCTGAATGGAACCATCCTCTCCGAATCTTCCATGAAGAGCATTAAAAACTTTATCTGGTTTATTCTTAATTAACTTTTTAATAAAATCATCTTTTGCATCTAAACTTGTCACATCAAAACCAATTTCTGTGAGCGCTTTCGCGCAGGCCTTGCCGCTATCTAAGCTCACGTCCCTTTCAGCTGATGTTCCGCCCATTAAAACTGTAACTTTTTCTCTTTTCATCTTTTTCCCACTACTTCTAATTCAAGTTCTAAGTTTATATTAGTTTTTTAAAAACTTGCTGTTTTATATTTTCAATTAGATTTTCGGCGTCCTCTGAAGTTGCCCCATCTAAATTCTCTAAAAAATTACAATGTAATTTGGATAGTTTAATCCCACCAACTCGTAAATCAGCACAACCGGACTCTTTAATTAATTCCCAAGCTTTTTTATTTGAATTCCTCGGATTTTTAAAGGTACTACCTCCTGTTTTAATTTTCTGTGGTTGCTCGATATCTTTTTTATTTTTAAATTTCTCATAATTTCAATAACTTTATCTTTCTTAAGAAAAGATCCTTTCATTTCAATATTAGTGATAATCTGATTTTTAGTGAGTGAACTTTTTCTATAAGAAAAATTAATATCTTCATTATTAATAATTTTAATTTCTCCATTCATATCAATGACTGTGATGCTCAATACTATTTTCGATATATCACTTCCATAGCACCCAGAATTCATAACAATTCCTCCTGCAATTGTGCCTGGAATACAATATAAAAATTCAAAACCGGATAAATTGTTATTGGCTGCAGTTTCTGCCAAAAGCGATTTTTGCGTAGCAGGTCCACAATTTACAATATCATTTTTAATTTTTATAAAATCAAAATTTTTTCCAAATTTAATAACTACTCCTTCAAAACCTTTGTCTCTAATCAATAAATTTGAGCCAGAGCCGATTATAATAATTGGAAAATGTTGGTTATTATTTCTTAAAAAAATTTGTAAATCATTTAAATCATTTGGTTTAAAAAAAAATTTGCTTTTCCTCCAATTCCAAGCCAATTAGATTTAGATAAATCAAAATTTTCTCTTAATTCTCCTTGAAGATCTTTTTTAAGTTGTGAATAAAAATTAATGCTCATTTTTTAAATTAACAGCAATATCTCTAATCCAGCCACTAATACTTCCGGCACCCATACAAACAATAATCTCATTTCCATATGTATGACGTTTTATAAATCTTTCTAAATCAAATTGATTTTCTATGCATATAACATCTTTTTTTGAATTCTTTTTAATAAGCTTAGCCAACTCATAATGATTAATATTTTTAATTGGTTTTTCACTTGCCGCATAAATAGGACATAAAACAACTAAATCACTGTCTTTAAAAGCATTTGCAAATTCTTTTTTTAATGAAGCGACTCTTGAATATCTATGAGGCTGGAACACTGTTACAATTTTTTTGTTAATAAAGCAGGATTTGATTGCACTTAAAACTGAGACAATTTCTGTTGGATGGTGTGCGTAATCGTCATAAATTATACTTCCTCTAAAATTACTAATTTTAGTTAATCTTCTTTGTATACCTGAAAAATTTTTTAAAGTTGTTTTTATAACATTGTTTTTAATTCCTAAACTTTTAGCAACCCCTATTGCAGCAGTTGCATTAAGCACATTGTGTTTGCCTAATAAATTTAACTCAATATTTTTAATGTACTCAACTTTATCATTTAGTTTTATAGAGATATTAAAGCTCATCATTTTTTCTAAGTTTTTCACATTGTAAGGACGAAGGTTTGATCCATTTTCGAAACCATACGTAATTATGTTAGACTTATTTCTTTTTTTTAAAATCTTTTTTAAAAATTTATCGTCTGTACAAACAAATGATTTACCAATTAAAGGTGTTTTATTTATAAAAGTTTCAAAACTTTTATATAAATTATTGAAATTTTTATAATAATCTAAATGTTCCTTATCAATATTACTTACAACGGAATAGGTAATTGGTATTTTTAAAAAGCTACCATCAGATTCGTCAGCCTCAACAACTGCCCAATCTCCTTTTCCAAATAATGCATTTGAATTAATAGAGTTCAATATACCCCCATTAATAATCATTGGATCAAGTTTTGCTTTAGATAAAATGGTTGATATCAGTGAAGTAATGGTAGTTTTGCCATGGGCTCCACTTATAACTATATTTTTTTTTAACCTTACAATCTCAGAAAGCATCTCTACTCTCTGCATTGCTGGTATTTTTTTTCTTTTTGCCTCACGTAGCTCCGGGTTATCTTTATGTATTGCCGATGAAAATACAACTAATTTGGAGTTACCTATATTTTTTTTTCATGATTAAAAAAAATTTTTAAACCATGCTTTTGTAATCTTTTTATATTTTTATTATTTCTTGAAGTATCGCTTCCTTGAACTTTAAAACCAATATTGTGCATAATTTCTGCAATACCGCTCATGCCTATTCCCCCTATGCCTATAAAGTGAACTTGATCGCTAGTTGTGATTTTAAAAGTCATGATAAAATCTCATTAATTTCTCTTTTAAAAATTTCATTAACGTTTGTATTGATTAGTTCTTTTAATTTGGCCTTTTTTTCAAGTAATTTTTCTTTATTAAGTATAAGTTCATTTACTAAAACAAATAATTTTTCACTGTTTAGATCTTGTTGTTCAATAAGCCAACAAGCCTTCATTCTAAAAAAATAATCTGCATTGTAAAATTGATGATTGTCCAAAGAATCTTTAAATGGAATAGCTATGAATGGTATTTCTAGAAAAGCCAACTCTGCTAATGTTGAGGAACCAGCTCTTGTAATAACTAAATCTGATATCATCATATATTTTTCAATATTTGGCTCAAAATTAAAAATAGAAACATTTGAATTATTTTTATAAAAGGGATCTATTTTCAGTTCTTGTTCTTTATTGCCAACTTGATGAATAATTCTTATCTTTTTATTAAGTTTAAATAATTTATTTAATGACTGTGGTAATTGTTGACTAAAAATCTCAGCCCCTTGACTTCCGCCTATAACAAGTAGGGTGAAATCGAAATTATAATCCTTTTTAAAATAATTATTATTTTTAGCTAAATAAATTTGCTCTCTTACTAACTGACCAACAAAAGTACTTTTATCTTTATCAATATTTTTTAAAGGATATCCCGTTAATACTTTTATCGAACTATTTAAAAAAATTTATTTACCCTACCTACTACAGAATTAGTCTCATAAATAATAAATTTTTTACCAAGTAATCTTGCTGCTAATAAAATTGGAAAAGAAGCATAACCACCAGAACCTATAATTAATTGTGGTTTTTTTGTTATAATAAGAACAATTGAATATAAAAATGAAATTAATATTAAAAAAAGTGAATAAATTAATTTTAATCCTTTTTTTCCTGTGGGTGTTTTAACATTTATAAAAGTTAAATTTTTTAAATTATTATTATTTATAAATTTTTTTGCTCTAAAATCGGTAATAAGATCAATGTCAAAGTTTTTTTTTTAAGATATTCTACTAATGCTACAGCTGGAAATATGTGACCTCCTGTTCCTCCAGTGCAAATAAAAATTTTTTTCATTAGGATAATTTTCTTTTGGTAAAACAAAGTAATATTCCAAATATTATTCCACAACCAATCATGGATGATCCGCCGTAACTTATAAAAGGAAATGTCATTCCTTTATTTGGAAGAATATTTAATGTAACTCCTAAATTAATAATAGATTGCAAATAAACCAGGCATGACAATCCTACTAAAGCTAGTTTCCTAAAAGAATTATTTTCAATACTAAATTGTGTAAAAATTCTTAAAAAGATAAAAGTTATTGTTAAAAAGATTATTAATATCATCAAAATCCCGAACTCCTCTCCTATGACTGCTAAAACAAAATCTGTATGCGCTTCAGGAACTCTTTCTTTTAATACTCCCTCTCCTATCCCTCTTCCTGTAAATCCACCTTGCTTAATTGACTCTAGAGCTTTTTGAGTTTGTAAATTATCTCCCTTACTTGGATCAATAAAAGTTTTTAATCTTCTAAAAATATATGAAAATCGTTCATTAAATAACAATAATGTTGAAGCTATTCCTATAAAGATAGCAAGACCTAAAGAAATAATTAGAGCAATACTAATCCCCGAAACAAATATTAAAATTAACCAGACAGAGAAAATTAATAAACTCTGACCAACGTCAGGTTGATTTAGTAATAATAATAAAGAAAAAAAAGTATACAAAAAGAATAAAAAATTCCTTAATTTAAGATCTCCTATTTGTGAATTAGAAATAATTAAAGAACATAGCAATACAAAAAAAGGCTTATAAATTTCAACAGGTTGAAATCTAAAAAAATTAAATTAATCCACCTCTTGGAGCCTTTAACCTCGACTCCTAAGATTAAGACTAGTAACAATAAAAAAGCTGTAATAATAAAACCTAAAATACAATATTTCTCAATTTGTTTTGCATCTAAAAAAGATAATAAAGTTAAAATTAAAAAGCTAAAGAGTGCAAATAAAATATGCTTTATAATTAAAAGGTAATCTGTTTTATATATTCTTTCAGAGGCAATATTAGAAGTTGAGGTATAAGCAAAAAATATACCTAGAAACATTAAAAAAATTATTGATATAAAAAGAAGCTTATCAATATTTCTCCACCACAAGGCAAATTGATCTGTATTGGTTCTGCCAAAATTAATCATGCGTATTTCTTTACCAATTTCTTAAAAATATTACCTCGATGTTCAAAATTTTTGTATTGATCGAAGGAAGCAGCTGAAGGACTTAATAATATAACTTGTTTTAGTCCTGGATTTTTTTTTGCCTCACTCAAAGCCGATAACAAAGCATTTTTTAGAGAGTGACTAGTATTATATTTTATAATGCTTTTAATTTGATTTAAAAAAAATTTGATTTTTTTTCCTATAATATAAGCTTTTAAAATAGATTTTTTAAATTTATTAATAATTATCTTATCTTTTTCTTTGGCAAGGCCTCCAACAATCCAATGAATATTTTTATAATTACTTAAGGCAACTTCAGTTGAGGAAAAATTTGTTGCCTTAGAGTCGTTTATAAAAGTTAAGTTATTTTTTATCTTGATAATTTCTTGTCGATGCGCAAGCCCTTTAAAGTTTTTTATTGTATTCAAATAAATATTGTTTGGAATTTTAAAATGTTTCGCAATTTTTGATAAAATATAAAGACAATTCTTAAAATGACTTCCTTTAAGTGAATTACTAATTAAATTATCTCTAATATTAAAATGAAAATTGCTTTTGATTAATTTAATATTTTTTAAATTATATTTCTCAAATTTAATAACTCTTAATATTTTAGATTGTTGATTATTACTCAGATCTAAAAAACCAACGCCTTCTTTAGTTAATCCCTTAAAAATTTTTAGTTTTGCTGAAATATAATTATTAATATTTACGTGCCTTTCAATATGATCCGGGCTTACATTTAATAAAACTGAAACTGCACTTGGTAACCGCGAGGAGTAATCTAGTTGATAAGAGGATAACTCCAGTACAAAAATAGCAGATTTTTTTTTATATGGTAAATCTAAGACAGGGGTTCCATAATTGCCTCCAATAAAAACATCTTTCTTTGCATTTTTTAATAATTCATAAATCAATTTGCACATTGTGGATTTACCATTTGTGCCCGTAACCATAATAACTTTTTGATTGGTAATGGAGCTACAAAATAAATCTAAATCTGTAATAATTTTATTTTTGTTTTTCTCAAAAAAAAATTTTTTAGAATGTGTGTAAATATTAATTCCTGGGGACAAAACTATAAAATCATAACTACAATTAAACCAATACTTATTTACTCGATATTTTTTTTGAATTTTTCTCTTAACTCTTTATTATCATCCCAGCATTCGATATTAGCTTTATTTTTTTTAATTGAGATAAAGTTGCATTGCCACTTATGCCAAGTCCAAAAACTAAAAATTTTTTTTGGCTACACTGTTCTAGTGAGAGCATTATCTTAATTTAAGAGATGCAAGACCTACTAAAGCAAAAACTATCGCTATGATCCAAAATCGAATTACAACTGTAGACTCGCTCCAACCCTTTTTTTCAAAATGATGATGTAAAGGTGCCATTTGAAAAACTCTTTTTCCTGTTAATTTAAACGACATAACTTGAATAATAACTGACAATGCCTCTAACACAAAAAGTCCACTCACAATTGCTAAAACTATTTCATGTTTGGTTATAATTCCAATTGTTCCAAGTGCTGCACCTAAAGATAAAGAACCTGTATCTCCCATAAAAACTTTAGCTGGAGGAGAATTAAACCATAAAAATCCTAAACCAGCTCCGATCATTGCTCCTAGAAAAATACAAATTTCACCTGTATTTTTAATATAAGCTATCTGAAGATATTTTGAAAAAACGATATTACCCGAAACATAAGCTATAAATGCAAAAGTTAACGCAACAAGAATAACTGGAACAATTGCAAGTCCATCAAGCCCATCTGTTAAATTAACAGCATTAGAAGTTCCAACAATAACCACTAACCCAAATATAAAATAAAAAATCCCAAAGTTTAAAACAAAATTCTTAAACAATGGAAAGTAAACTTTATAATTAAGTTCTGGTCCAGTATTTAAAATTACTAAATATATAACAATTATACCGCTTAAAAATTGCAAGAATAATTTCAATTTCGCACTAATACCTTTGGAATTATTTTTTATGACTTTTAAATAATCATCAACAAAACCTATTGCTCCAAAACTTAATAAACAAAAATTAATATCAAAACATATTTATTCGTAAGATCAGCCCATAATAAAGTCGAAAATAAAATACTTAAAATAATTATTAATCCTCCCATAGTAGGAGTTCCTGATTTTTTTATAATATGGGATAAAGGCCCGTCATCACGAATAGGCTGGCCGTATTTTTGAAATGTTTTTAATTTAGCTATTAAACTTTCTCCGACTAAAAGTATAAATGCTAGTGAAGTTACAACTGAAATACCTGTTCTAAAAGTAATATATTTAAAAACATTCAAAACACTAACGTCTGAGGAAAAATATTTAAAAAAAATAAAGCATTACTAAAATTTCTTGAAAAAATTAAATAACCCAATTCTATTGGATGATTTGACTAACAAAATATCATTATTCTCAACAAGTTTGAAAAGATTTTGTTTGAGCAGACTAATATTTTTAATCAATAGGCCTTTTTTGCTGTGGTTTAGCTTTTGATAAGTATATCTAACCTCCGAACCTACGCAAAAAACTTTATCTATATTAGTTTTGTTTAATATTTTTGCTACTTGCTGATGATAATATTTTGATTTTTTACCAAGCTCCAGCATATCTCCCATAATTAAAATTTTTCTATAACCTTTTTTTTTCTTAATGAGAAATTAAAAATTGACTGCTCAAGAGATGCTGGATTGGAATTATAACTATCATTAACTAGAAGAATTCTTTTATTTTTAATTCTAATATTTTTTTCATTTCCTCTTCCTTCAGGAATTTTAAAATTATTAAATTTATTTTTTAAAAGATTAATATTATGATTTAAATAATAATGAACGCATAATGTTGCTGCTACATTATATAAATAAGACTTATTCAAATTATTTATTTTAAAATTAAATATTTTATTCTTTATTTTAAAAGATACTTTTGCTGAACTTTTTATAATTTGAATATCTGATTTTAAAAAACCAAAAGTTATAATTTTAATATTTTTTGATTCGCAATTTTTTTAAAGAATTGAAAAACTTATCATCTTTATTCAAAATAATAATTCCATTCTGGCAAATCCTATTCATAATCTCCGCTTTTGCCTTACAAATACCATCTATATTATTAAAATTTTCTAAATGCGCTGGGCCAATATTGGTTATTATTGCAATGTGCGGTCTTACTACATTAACAAGTTTATCAATTTCACCTTTAAAACTCATTCCTAGTTCAAAAACTCCATATTTATTATCAGAGCTTAGGTTTGCTAAGGAGTATGGAACTCCAAAATGATTATTAAAAGATTTAGGTGAGGAGTGTGTTTTTCCAAATCTACTTAATGAACTTTTTAATAAATTTTTCAATGAGGTTTTTCCACAGCTACCAGTTACAGCTATAATTTTAGCTTCGCTTCTCTGTCTTGCGTAGGATGCTAAATTTATTAAACTTTCTAAAGTATTTTTGGTCCTTATCGATCTTAAATTATTAGACTTTGTACTAATGACGGCTAAATTTATTTTTTTTTTAATACTGTTTTAACATATCTATGGCCGTCATCATTAACTCCTTTTATAGCAAAAAAAATTCCTCTATTTGAAACCTCTCTGCTATCTATTGCAACTTTATTAAAAAATAACTTTTTATTTATATTTGAATTAAAAACTAAATTAATTTCTTCGCTTGTATAAAGCTTTGATGCCATTTTATTTTAAGAAATATTTAGATACTTTTTGATCGGAAAAATATTTTTTTTGATCATTTATAATCTGATAATTTTCATGTCCTTTGCCAGCAATCAGTAAAGTACAATCGTTTTTAAGATTTTTAATGGCCAATTTAATTGCCATTTTTCTATCTAATATAATCTTTGATCTTAAACACCCTTTTTTAATTTGTTTAATAATTGAAGTAGGATTTTCATGTCTAGGATTATCATTTGTTAAATATATTTTTGAGGCAAATTTATTAGCTATTTTGCCCATTTTATATCTTTTTCCTTTATCCCGACCACCACCACAACCAAATACGACATCTACTTTCTTATTAAACTGTTTTGTTAAAGTTTGAAGACTTTTTTTTAAAGCATCTGGAGTATGCGCATAATCAACTACTACAGCAGATTTTTTTTATTACCCACATACTGCATTCGTCCAGTTGCAGTTTTTATTTTATTAAAGTATTAATAATCTTATCAGGATTTTTAATAGTTAAATATGAGGCTAACATTGCTGCAAATAAGTTTTTGATTTGAAAGTCTCCTATTAGATTAACGCGAATATTATATATTTTATTTAAAAAATTAATTTTTATTCCTTGTCGTTTTCCTAAAAAAAATGTGAAATTAATTTAATAGTATTTCCTCTTGATCCAAAGGATAGAATTTTTATTTTTCTTTTATTGCAAATTTTTTTTAGTAATAAATATTCAGGAATATCTGTATCTATAATCGCAAATGAATTTTTTTTTAACAAGTTTTTAAAAAGATAAAGTTTGGCATTTAAATAATTTTTTAAATTTTTATGATAATCTAAATGATCTTGTGTAAAATTAGTAAATATTCCTGCTTTGAAATTAATATTATCTAATCGATTTTGATGAAGCCCATGGCTTGAGGCTTCTAAGCACACATTTTCAATTCCTTTTTTTTTTAATAAATATAATTCTTTATGAACGGTAACAGTATCTGGAGTTGTAAGATTAGTTTTTTTAAATTTATTCTTAAAATTAATACCAAGTGTCCCAATTGCTGCTGAATTTATTTTAAGATTATTTAAAATCTGGTAGTAAAAATTAGCAACTGATGATTTTCCATTTGTTCCAGTGACCGCAATTATATTATTTGGTTTGTTTTTATATTTAATAGAACAAGCTTCTGCTAAAAATTTTCTAACATTGCTGACTTTTAAATAATTTATATTTTTAATATTTTTACTTGTTACAACTTTAGAAGCGCCTTTACTTAATGCCTCTGAACTATATAAATTTCCTGATTCCGTTAAACCATTAATTGCAAAAAAAATATCATTTTTTTTTATTTTTTAGAATTGATAGAAAAATTTCTATTTTGATATTTTAAAGATTTAATTTTTTACTTAGCATTGAAAGCAATATTATAATTCTTTGAAGCTAAAATAGGGCCAATCCTTTTTATAATACTCCCTGCAGTTGGAACAGCATTCCAACCTGAGTCCGATCTATATAGACCCTTACTAGGAATAACTTTTGGTTCATCAATCATAACTAATAATAAATATTCTGGCTTTTCCTCTGGATACGCGGATACAAAAACAGTCATTACTTCTTTGGAATAACCTTTTGATGTTTTAGAGGCTTTGATAGCAGTTCCAGTTTTTCCAATAACCCCATAACCACCAATATCTGCTTTTTTGGCAGTCCCTTGCATAGGATCATCTTTATCTACTACTTTTCTAAGCATTTTTACCATTTTTTTACTTGTTTCCTCACTAATAACTCTCTCTTTTTTTATATTCTGACTTTGTTTAATTAAAGTTGGATAAATTTTATATCCACCATTTACTAGGGTTGCATAAGCAGACGCTAATTGAATTGGAGTCGTGCTAACACCGTGTCCATAAGAGGCCGTTGCTAAAGTACAATTGTCCCATTTCATTGGTAAAGACTTTCCCTTTTCTGGAAGTTCAATAGATGTTTTTTCAAATATACCTAGTTTGGTTAAGAAATTTTTATAATTTTCAATACCAATCTTTTCTATTATTTTTATTGTTCCAATATTTGATGATTTAACTAAAATTTCTGAAGTAGTTAAATCCCTTTTTAAATTTTTATCATGTTCATCGATAGGCTGTGAATAACCACAATTATAAACTTGTTTTTCAAGATTTTTAAATAGTGTATTTTCATCAATAAGTTTTAGTTCTAATGCATTAGCAATGGTAAAAGTTTTAAATACAGAACCTAATTCATAAACACCAAGTGTAATTTTATTTAAATATTTCTCATCATTAACTAATGTTCTTCTGTTAATGTCAAAATCAGGCAGAGAGACTAATGAAATTATCTCTCCAGAATTAACATTCATTAATAATGACGCAGCCCCTTTTGCTGAATAATCTTCAATGGCTTTCTCCAGAGTATCTCTAACTTGTGATTGTATCAAAGTATCAAGTGAAATTTGAAATGAACTTTGTGAAAATTTTGTATTTAAAATTTGATTATTAAAATAATTCTCAACTCCTGAAACTCCTTTATTATCTTCATCTGTTTGGCCAAGCACATGACTAAATAAATTTCTTTGAGGGTAAATTCTAACCTGCCTACGACTTAATTCTATAGCAGGCTCCCCAAGCATAATTGCTTTTTTATATTCAATATGATCAAGTTTTTTTTTAGTACTAATCTTTTTTTATCCACGCTCTCTCTTTGAATTTCGTTTACATTTAATCCTGGAAATTGCGTCTTTAATTTAATTAAAAGTTCAGGCAAATTTTTTACCTTATCGACTTTTAAAACAAGATCATAAATATCTATATTTTTTGCTATTAATAAATTTGCTCTATCAAAAATATCTTTCCTTTGATTATAATCTTTATTAATAATTGAATCTTCAAAATTAATTTCACTACTCTTATTAAAGCCAAGATACAAAAGCTTTAATAAAATAATCAAGAAAACTAAAAAAAATATTTCTAAATACGAAATTTGCTCTCGAATTAAAAAGCGAATTACTACTATTTATATTAATTTTATCGTCATTGGTAAAATTTTGAAAATAAAAATTTTTTTGTATATTGTTAATTTTATTTTTCATTCAAATATCGAAAATTATTTTTATCCATTTCAATATAGTCTGGAGATAAGTGTAATTTGGCTAACTTTTTTACTCTTTCTGGGGAAGCAAGGTAATTATTCTCCAATTTTTCGTTTTTTAATTTCTCAACTAAATTTTCCTGTTCCTCCTTTAATTTTAATATTTCTTTTTCGACATCACGCGTTTTATTTTTTATATAAGAAACGCAGACTGTTCCAAAAATAACAATAAACAATATAATGGCTATTTTTTCACGCATATATTGCTTCCTCTAATTGAAAATATTTTTCAAGATTTAAATATGATCTTTTAAATTCAAAAGAATTATCTTTAATTTTAATTGCGAATCTTAATTTAGCAGATCTTGCTCTATTATTTTTTTTTACTTCTTTTTCAGACGCAACAATAGGTTTTCTACTTTTAATCTCTAATATATTAAAATTTTCATTTTGTTTATTTTCAGGCAAATATCTAGAAGTTCCTTTTTTTTATTTGAAAAAAAATCAAAGATTTTTTTAACTATTTTATCTTCTAAAGAATGAAAGGTGATAACAATGATCTTTCCATCAATAGATAAGTTTTTGATAGCAAAAATCAAACCTTCATAAAGCTCAGTTAATTCCTGGTTTACAATCATTCTAATCGATTGAAATATTTTTGCACAAGAATCAATTTTGTTATATTTATTATTTTTATATCTTTTGGCTCTCAAAATAATCTCTGCTAATTCATGTGTTGAACTTATTTGTTTGTCTTGTCTTTTTTGTATTATTAGTTTTGCAATTAATGCCGAATCTTTATCTTCTCCAAATAAATTGAAAATATTTTTTAAATCTTTTTGATCAAGTTTATTTACAATATCATGAGCTGAAATATTATTTTTCCCCATAGTCATTTTTAATAATCCATCTTGTCGATATGAAAAGCCTCTTTTAGGGTCATCAATTTGAAAAGAAGAAAGACCAAGATCAAAAATTATTGCAACAGGAATTTTCTGTAAATTTCTTTCTTTTAAAATATTTTCTAAATTACTAAACTTATCAACTATAAATTCAAATCTATTATTATATTCTTTGCTTATTTCCTTAGAAAAAGAATCGACAAAATTATCTCGATCTATAGAAATAATTTTTGTATTTTTTTAGATAATATTCTTCTAGTAACTCCTCCGCCACCAAACGTGCAATCGAT
>FUWD013430215.1_pt7 | contig 23769 bp, 22 predicted proteins | sample 1063281 | NCBI WGS metagenome assembly FUWD01 (sample SAMEA79048168, study PRJEB19326) | metagenome | biome: marine | reverse complement strand
CTGCTGCTTTCTTCACTGCTTTGCGAGGAGCTGCTTTTTTAGCAGACTTCTTACTTGCAGTTTTCTTTGCTACCGCCACGATGCCTCCCGTGTCGAGTTATCTCTGCGATTTACAGAGAACGTATGACACAACTGTGACAGAGCGGACGCTAAAACACAAAGATATTCGCGCCAATCGACAAAGTCGTGTCGCTTGAATGATATAGGTAATGGACGCGCCTGCGCGTGTAAAGCGAAACTCTGGCAACATTACGCGCATGACACAAACTGATTCGACAGAGCAAAAAAATAGTGACATTGATTTTTCGAGCATGGTTGTTGGTGTTCTCGGTGGCACAGGTGAGCAAGGACGCGGGCTTGCAACGCGATTTGCACATGCTGGCATCGAAGTGATTATCGGTTCACGCACCGCCGAGAAAGCAAGTGAAGTTGCTAGTGAAGTTGCACACGGCGTTAAAGGCATGACGAATGTGGATACAGCGAGTGCGAGTGATGTAGTGATTGTTGCCGTCCCGTGGGATGGTCACAAAGAATTGCTGGAGTCATTGGTGGATCAACTCAGTGGCAAAATCGTGGTTGATTGTGCCAACCCACTCGGCTTCGACAAACAAGGTGCATTTGCACTGCCCGTCGAAGAAGGTTCAGCGGCTCAGCAAGCTCAACTCATACTGCACGATTCAAGAGTTGTTGCGGCGTTTCACCACATTTCAGCAAAATTGCTCCTCGACATCGAAGGTCCCGAGCTTAAAGGTGACGTTCTAGTTTTAGGAGATGACCGCGAAGCCACCGATTTAGTGACCGCATTGGCAGACACGCTGGGTCAAATGCGGGGCGTCTACGCGGGTCGACTGCGTAACGCAGGTCAAGTAGAAGCCTTCACTGCAAATTTGATTTCCATGAACCGGCGCTACAAAGGACACGCGGGAGTGCAAATCACCGACATCTAGTAATCAGTTTTTAGGTGTACGTGTTTTCAGGTCCGGGGAACGCACCGCTCTCGACATCGGAGATCCAATTTTCGACCGCGGACCTGATTGGCTGGCGGAGTTGTGCGTATTGGCGCACAAACTTAGGCGGTGCGTGCGCGGCCAACCCGAGCAGGTCTTGCCACACAATCACCTGAGCATTAGTCGCGTTGCCTGCTCCAATGCCAATAGTTGGAATGTCGAGCATGTCGGTGACGCGTGCTGCCAACTCGGAGGGAATTGCCTCCAAGACAATTGCTTTGGCTCCGGCCGAGGCCAACGACTTTGCATCACGCATCAATGCTTCGCCTGCTTCGCCGCGGCCTTGAACCCGGTAACCACCCAATGAATGCACCGACTGGGGAGTGAGTCCAAGGTGCCCAACAACGGGAATTCCCGCGCTTGCAAGTGCTTCAACCTGGGGCAGTATTGGCACACCACCTTCAAGTTTGACAGCCTGAGCCCCACCGTCTTTCATGAACGCGGCGGACGTTTCCATTGCTTGGGCCACGCTGGCCTGATAACTTCCAAAAGGCAGATCGGCTATCACTATTGGCTTGCGGGAACCGCGGACCACTGCTCGAACAAGTGGCATGAGTTCTTCCACTGTCACGGGGATTGTCGAGTCGTAGCCGTAAACAACCATTGCGGCGGAGTCACCTACGAGAAGTGAGTGTGCGCCCGCTTCTTCAAAAATTCCGGCAGACATGTAGTCATAGGCCGTGATCATGGACCAGCGTTCACCTCGAAGGCTCATGGTTGCGAGGTCGTTGAAGGTGGTTCGCCTAGTAGGCGTCGTGTTCTGACTGTTGTGACTGTTCTGAACAGAACCGGGTTGCGTTGACATTGTGCTTCTCCAATCTCGAGGCTCACATGGAGTCCCCGGATCTTGTTGAGAATTTTCAATTACGGGTTAAGCATGCCACTCGGGAGTCAGAATGTCAGCCACCGGTCTCAGAAAGTTTTCTTTACGGTACGGTACCGTTTCGTAATAGCTTGTATTTGATGTAACTATCGGAGCACACATGAGAGCCAATAATTTGACCGAATCAGCCGCCCGCGATTCTCACGGTGCATTTGGTGCAGAAGGTCACCCACGCAGATGGGCAATTCTTTCGGTTCTGGTTGTCAGTCTGCTTGTCGTCGTACTCGACAACACGATTCTTAATATCGCGCTCCCCACGATCCAACGAGATCTTGGCGCCACCCAATCTCAATTGGTATGGGCGGTCGACGCCTATGTTTTGGTTTTCGCGGCACTCTTATTCTCCTGGGGCGTAATTGGTGACCGAATTGGCCGCAAAAAAGTGCTCATAATTGGTTTGACTTTGTTCGCAATTGCATCGGCGATCGCTGCATTTTCAAACGGACCATCGATGCTAATCGGAATGCGCGCATTGATGGGCGTTGGTGGTGCTGCAGTCTTACCGACAACGCTAGCAATCATCACGGTCGTTTTCCCTCCACATGAACGAGGTAAGGCAATCGGTGTGTGGGCTGCAGCGGTTGGCGCCGCCGTTGCTCTTGGTCCAATCTTGGGTGGAATCCTGCTCCAGCACCCGAACTGGTTCGAGTGGCTATTGGGCAATGCTTGGGGTTCAGTGTTCTTGATCAACGTTCCAATTGTGATTGTCGGCGTGATTGCGATCGCCAAAGTGGTGCCGGAAACGAAAAACCCGAACCCTCGCTCTCTCGACATACCCGGACTGCTTCTTTCCATCACTGGCCTTGGACTCCTTATCTTTGGAATCATTCATGCGTCTGAGACTCGAGATTGGCTCGCACCGACGGTTTTAATCCCCGCGTTCGTCGGCGTAGCTCTCATTGCCTTTTTCCTGTGGATCGAATCCCGAAGCGACCATGCATCATTTGACGTTGGTTTGTTTAAGAATCGCGGATACGCGGTCAGTATTACAGCGGTTAGCTTGGCGTTCTTTGCGCTTTCGGGAATCACGTTCGTGCTGCCGTTCTACCTTCAGATCCTGCGTGGATTCGACACTCTTTCCGCCGGACTTGCCTTCGTTCCATTTGCCGTAGGACAAATAATTGCAGCACCTCGATCCGCTGCAATGGTGGAAAAATTTGGATACAGGGCCGTTATGTCATTTGGTTTGGGTGCAGTAGCAGTTGCCCTTGGTGCACTCTCGGTCATTCAAATTGATACACCCATCTGGGTAGTACTTGTCGTGTTCTTCATATTCGGGTTTGGCATGGGTAACGTGATCGCGCCTGCATCAACAGTGATGCAAAACGTGTTGCCGTTAGCGCGGGCTGGTGCCGGCTCTGCAGTTCAAAACACGGTACGTCAAGTTGGTGGAGCACTCGGTGTCGCGGTGATCGGGACAATTCTTGCAACCCGTTATGCAACTAACGTTGAACCTTTCTTGGGAAATCTGCCAGCCGAGATCCCTGATCAAGCCAAGGAAGTCGCCTCAGAATCAATCATTGGGACTGTTTCCGTGCTCAACCAGGCCGCAGAAAGTGGTCTACCGGCAGCAACGGTTGCACAACTTCAATCAGGTGCTTTCGAAGCTTTCCTAAACGCCTCACACATTACTTCTTTGATCTCTACCGTAATCGTCATTATCGCGTTCCTAATAGTCCTCTTTGGGCTACCAAAAATAGATCCGCCACAAAAAATGGAAATCGAAGCGCCCCTGCAAGAGCCTGACCCAGCCCACACTGACATCAATGAAGTGATTGAAGCCGAGTTCAGCAACTACGAAACGGAAGTGGCGCAAGAACTTGATCCAGAGACACGACCAGCAGATCCGGCGCGATAATCATGGTGGAAATTGCGGTGGAAATCGCGGTGGAACGGAAAGCGCGGGGCCGTCCGCGTAGTGAAAACATCAACCTGGTGATCCTGGAGGCGGTTCTGGACACAATCGCTGAAGAAGGAATCACGAAAGTCACCATGGAGGGCGTTGCTCAACGTGCCGGCGTGAGCAAAGCTAGTTTGTATCGGCGCTTTCCCACAAAGTGGGATATGGCCCAAGCGGCGGTCGAACACATGCGCGCAGAAAGCCCGAATATTCCCGAATCTGGGAGTGCGTATGAACGGCTGCTACTACTCATGGAGGTCACCCGCACGAGTATTCACGGCTCGCGTTACGGAAGAATTATGTTGGCGGTGATTTCACACAGCCACGAAAATCCCAAATTGGCCCAGCTGGTCTACGACCGAATTCTGCAACCCAGGCGCATGCGAGTTCGTGAGATTCTGGAGCAAGGAATTAAGTCTGGGGAGTTTCCAACCTCACTCAATATTGACGTTGCGATGCCAACACTGATTGGTCCCATGTTGTATCTCGGTATGTGGTCAATGTGTGATCCCGTTTCGCAAACCAGCACCGAGGACGTCCTTCGTTCCGTCCTAGGTTTGAAGCCGTTGGACTAGCTTTTCCATCGATTTGTGATCGGCAACCGGCGGTCGCGACCGAAGGATTTAGTGGATATTTTGGTGCCGGGTGGGTACTGCCTGCGTTTGTACTCTGCGCGGTCAGTGAGTGAAATTATTCGGGTAACTAATTCCGAATCAAAACCTATGGCAATTAGATCGCTTACAGATGCGTCTTGGTCGACGTACAGTTCCAAGATCGCGTCGAGCGCTTCGTACTCGGGAAGTGAGTCACTATCGAGTTGATCAGGCCGCAACTCGGCGCTTGGTTCCTTCTCAATACTGTTTACAGGAATGGGTGGCATCTCACCGGAGAATTCAGCTTTTGCATTACGCCAGCGCGAAAGTGCCCACACCATGGTTTTGGAGGTGTCCTTGATCGGGGCGAACCCACCGACAGCATCACCGTAAATAGTTGAATAACCAACGGCTAATTCACTCTTGTTGCCGGTAGCTAAGACGAGGTGCCCTTCTGAATTGGACAGCGCCATAAGAGTTGTTCCACGAACACGGGCTTGCAAGTTCTCCTCGGCCAGTCCAGAAACACCAAGCTGCCCCAAAAATGCTTCGACCATGGGCGCAATCGGAACTGTGCGAATTGACAGCCCGGTCCGCTCAGCAAGATCGTAGGCGTCTGAAAGCGAATGGTCGGAGGAGTATTCGCTAGGCATTGCGCAGGCAAAAACGCGATCAGGGCCGAGTGCATCAACAGCAATTGCACCAACAAGAGCCGAATCAATTCCACCACTGGCTCCAAATAACACGCTCGTGAATCCGTTTTTCTCAACATAGTCGCGCAATGACAGTGTCAGAGCGTTATAAATCGTTTCGAGCGGGTCGGCCGCGTTGGTGGAGTCCGTTGGCTCACCGACATAGGGCAGTGTCAAGTGAAGTAACTCTTCGGTGTTGTGTGCGCCAGAGATGAGTACGTCGCCACGAGGTGACACCACCATGCTGCCGCCGTCAAAAATTAATTCGTCCTGTCCACCCACGATATTCGTGTAAAGAACCGTGGCCCCGGATTCCTTTGCGCGGGCGCGACATAAATCGATTCGCACACTATCTTTACCTGATTCAAAAGGCGAGGCGTTCAGAACAGCCAGAATGTCGGCATTGGCCTCCCGTGCCCACTGCACGGGGCCACCACTGCGCCAAAGATCCTCACAAATTGCAATTGCGATTGTGTGGTCCTCGATTTCGAAAATGAGAGGCTTATTTCCTTGGTGGAAGTAGCGTGCTTCGTCAAACACTCCGTAGTTGGGCAAAAAGTGTTTTGCATAGGTTCCGATGACTTTCCCGCGGTGCAATACCGCGGCACTATTTGTTGGACCAGTCGGTCCAAGATCCAGATAACCCACGATCACATGGGGTTCTCCGGATCCGTCTGCTGCAAGATCACGGGCAAGATTCGCAATTGCAAGCATGGATTCCTCTTGGAAATCAGCGCGAAGGGCAAGATCCTCAATGGGGTAGCCGGTCAGTGTCATCTCGCCAAAGAGAATCAGGTCAACGGGCATGGCCTTGAGGGCTGAGCCGACGGCGTCGCGGATCAAGTGCGCATTTCCTGCGAGATCGCCGACGGTCGGGTTCACTTGGGCGAGGACGGTACTTAGCGGGGACTTAGCAGGACCGATCTTCCCCTCTGGGTTCATGTGAGCGAGGTTACTCCAAGCGATCTGTCGGTCATTTAACCTGCTTGTAACACGTGAGAGAGGAAGATGGAAACCATTAGTGGGAGGCTTTTCATCCCCTCGTAATTAATGTTGATCAAGTTAAGGCAGGCGCTATGGATAAGCAGGCTGAATTCGTTCTGCGGACAGTGGAAGAACGAGATATTCGTTTTGTACGTCTATGGTTCACCGACGTTCTCGGTGCCTTGAAATCTGTGGCAATCGCACCGGCAGAACTAGAAGGTGCTTTCACAGAAGGCATTGGCTTTGACGGATCGGCGATTGAAGGATTCGCGCGGGTTTACGAGTCGGACATGCTGGCCCGTCCTGATGCCAACACATTCAGTATCTTGCCTTGGCGCGAAGAAGGTCCCGGAGTCGCTCGCATGTTCTGTGACATCAAGATGCCGGACGGCTCCCCGTCATTCGCCGACCCACGTCATGTGCTCAAGCGCGCTCTCACAAAAGCGGCCGACATGGGATTCACTTTCTACACGCACCCCGAAGTGGAGTTCTACCTGTTCAAAGGCGAGCCAGAGCCAGAAAGCGAACCAGTTCCCATTGATCGTTACGGCTATTTCGACAACGCACCGAACGGGCTCGCGCACGACTTCAGGCGCCAGGCAATCACCATGTTGGAGAGTATGGGCATCTCTGTTGAATTCAGTCACCATGAAGGTGGTCCGGGACAGCAAGAGATCGATCTACGTTATGCCGACGCTTTGTCTACGGCTGACAATCTCATGACCTTCCGGTTAGCAATAAAAGAAGTTGCACTGGATCAAGGAATATTCGCATCTTTTATGCCTAAACCATTCATGCAGTACCCAGGCAGTGGAATGCATACGCATCTTTCCCTTTTCGAAGGTGATACGAATGCGTTCTATGAACCGGGTGCAGAGCATCAGCTTTCTAAAATTGCCCGCTCCTTCCTTGCAGGTCTATTGGTGCATGCACCTGAAATAACCGCGGTCACGAACCAGTGGGTGAACTCCTACAAACGAATTGCAGGTGGCGCTGAAGCACCCGCTTGGGCTTGCTGGGGTCGTCACAACCGCTCGGCACTTTTGCGCGTCCCGATTTACAAGCCGAATAAGGGCAATAGTGCCCGAATCGAATACCGGGCTATGGACAGTGCTGCGAACCCGTACCTTGCCTTTGCCCTGTTACTTTCTGCTGGCCTCAAGGGGATCGAAGAGGGTTATGAACTCCCACCCGAGGCAGAAGACAACGTTTGGGCGCTCAGCGAAGTAGAGCGAAATGCGCTGGGCATGAAGCCGCTCCCGGGTAGTTTGAATCAAGCAATCATTGCCATGGAGCGAAGTGAACTTGTAGCTGAGACTCTGGGCGAGCATGTATTTGATTTCTTCTTGCGTAACAAGAAGGCCGAGTGGGAAGAATACCGCCAGCAGGTCACCCAGTGGGAACTCAATCGTTATCTGCCGTCGCTTTAGATCTGAACACTGAACGCATACAGTTGAACTTGTGACAACGGATATCCCACGGGGCTCGACGCGCGCCACTTCGGTACTTGTCGGGTTGCTCAAAGTTGGAGTTACTGACTCGCAAGCGGCGCTTCTCGCCGTCGCGGAAATTGAAGAACTCACGCAACACGAGATAACGGGTGCACAGCTCTCTGTTGCCTTGGTTGGTGTTGCTGATCCGGACTTAGCGCTGGCATCACTGGCTAGAATGCTTGGTGGGGCAAGCAATCCCGAGTTGATTCGATTCATTAAAATCGTAACCGCCGATCCCGTAGTTCTAGCGCGACTTCTCACAATTCTTGGTGTTTCCACGCGATTTGCCGACTTCCTTGTGCGCCACCCTGAAATCGACATGATCGCGGACTCACAGAACCTTGCCGAGCCACCGAAAGGAATCAAGAACCGCCTGCTGACCTGTGTTGGGGCCAATCCGAATGATCAGGTTCCCATTGCCGAGTCAGCACAGGACGAGATTCTTGATGCCCTAAGAATCGGTTATTTCAAAGAACTCATCGCGATAGCGGTACGTGACCTGACCGGCATCTACCCCATGGAAGTAATCGCAGGTTGGCTCTCTGATCTAGCGGATGCGACCTTGAATGCAGGTTTGGCGGTGGGCAGGGTGGGTGTCGCCGAGCCGCGCACACCCATCGCGGTTCTTGCAATGGGTAAGACTGGCGGACGCGAACTCAATTACATTTCAGACGTCGACGTAATTTTTGCAACGGATGCAACCGAATCGGTCGCAGACGCAACTCAAATCGCACGCGGTCTCATGCGCGCATGTGGGGCCAGTACCGCGGAAGGATCAATTTGGGAAGTTGATGCTGCCCTCCGGCCAGAAGGCAAGCAGGGCGCCCTTGTGCGAACGGTCGAGTCGCATGTTGGGTACTACGAACGCTGGGCCAGCACTTGGGAGTTTCAAGCACTCCTCAAGGCACGCTTTGTGGCCGGAGACGAGGTCGTGGGTGAGCAATACATCCACGGCGTGCAGCCATTTATCTGGGCGGCAGCCGATCGTGACGGCTTCGTGAACGACGTTCAAGCAATGCGCCGACGGGTTGAAGAACATGTTGACCAGTCGGTTGCAGATCGGGAAATCAAACTCGGTCCTGGCGGTCTTCGCGACATTGAGTTCTCCGTCCAACTGCTACAGCTAGTTCACGGGCGCAGCGACGTTCTCATTCGAAGTAGCAACACAATTGATGCCCTGCGGGCGCTGGCAATGTGGGGTTACGTTGGTCGTGAAGAAGCCTCAAAACTTGAGCACTCTTACCGTTTTCTGCGCACACTTGAGCACCGAATCCAGCTTCGACACCTTCGTCGCACCCACATCATGCCAACAGATGAAGTCGAGCTTCGAGTTATTGCGCGAAGCATGGGCATAACTAGCGACTCGGTTGAAGCGCTCTTAGAGCAGTGGGGACGAAATAGATCTGAAGTGCGTCGGATCCACGAAAAACTCTTCTACCGTCCTTTACTCAACGCAGTGGCGGGACTTGACGCCTCACAGGCACGTCTAGGTACCGCAGCGGCAACAGAGCGACTTCGCGCATTAGGTTTCCTCGATCCTGCGGGGGCATTGCGCAATATCGAGGCACTCACAAGTGGCGTCAGTCGTCGAGCAAATATTCAAAGGACACTGTTGCCAGTCATGCTCGCATGGTTTGCAGAGGCGCCATTCCCTGACACCGGACTCGCCGCTTTCCGGTCGGTCAGCGATCAAGTTGGCTCGAGTCACTGGTATCTGCGCCTGCTGCGAGACGAGTCACTCGTTGCTGAACGGCTGGCTTCGTTACTTGCATCAAGTAAATATGTGACTGACCTCATTAGACGTGCCCCCGAATCAATTTCAATGTTGGCTCATAACGAGGACCTCGTTGTTCCCGTGCTCGGCCCTGAAATTGATTCGATTCTCAAACGACATGAAGATCCCGAACGCGTTGTTTCATCCCTTCGTGGGATCCGCCGACGTGAACTCTTTCGAACCAGCTCAGCTGATGCATTACGGCTAAGTCAGATCACAACGGTTGGTCATGCTCTCACCGAGGTTGCCGAGGCAACAATTGACGGGGCTCTTGCAAGCGTCAGCAAGAGCGAAAGCCAGACGGAGCGCGTGGCGGTCATCGGCATGGGTCGATTTGGGGGAAATGAACTTGGTTTTGGCAGTGACGCCGACGTGATGTTTGTCTATGAGCCGGTGGTTGGTGCCGACCCCGAAGTGGCGGCGAAGAGCGCGTTTTCTCGAATCAACCGAATGCGAAATCTGTTGAGCGCCCCGGCAGATGAACCGCCGCTAGAAATCGATGCTGACTTGCGCCCGGAAGGGAAGAACGGACCACTCGTGCGCACATTAGATTCATTTGCCGCATATTACGAAAAATGGTCCTCCCCATGGGAGGCTCAAGCACTCCTGCGTGCGCGCTTCATTGGTGGAGATCAAGATCTGGGGGCGAGCTTTGAACGCCTGATTTCCTCGGTCCGTTACCCAGAGGGCGGCCTTGACCACAAGGCACTGGTCGAGATGCGAAGGCTCAAAGCGCGCATGGAAACCGAACGACTACCCAGGGGCGTGGATCCCACCCGTCATACGAAGTTGGGGAGAGGTGGCTTGAGCGACGTTGAGTGGACAATCCAACTCCTGCAGTTGAGTCACGGACATGCGGTACCTGAACTTCGCACGACCCAAACACTCGAGGCGCTCAGTGCTGCCGAGGGCGCAGGCCTCGTAAGCCCTCTCGACGCTGAAACCTTGAAACGCGCTTGGACCCTGGCAAGCGAAGTCCGCAACGCAATCGTTCTTGTGAAAGGCAAGCCAAGTGACGTCCTCCCCATTGATGTCAATGAACTCGCTGCAATTGCTTACCTAATGGGTTACTCGCGGTCCAAGGTTGGCCAACTCGAAGAGGACTACCTGCGAACTACCCGCCGCGCCCGTGGGGTTACCGAGCGGATTTTCTACGGTAAGGAATAAGCGCGGGGGTTCCTTGGGCCCAGATCTCCCACTCACCAGGATGCGTGGCGGCGAGTAGTGAATCCTCCCAGCGAGACTTGCCTAGGAAAAACAGGCCCGCAAGCAACCACCAAATGAGGCTAAACCAGGAGCCGACCGCGACGACAAATCCAAGCAGAGCCACAAGCGCTCCGCTATAAATCGGGTGACGAACAATCCCGAAAATTCCTGTGGTGCGAAGTCCAACGCCAGATCGGGGCACAGGTGTCGCGGTGAGTGCGGTGCCCAGAGCCTTGAATGAAGCGACAACAACCGCGAGACCAGTTGCAAAGAGCGCCAATCCGAGAATGAGCGAGAGCGCATTTGGTGCTCGCCAAGGTAAAAGCAAAAAGCCAAGAAATACAAGTACCTGCACACAAACAAGCAGCCACCCGAGTGCGGTTTGTTTTGTCATAACCACACAAGGGTAGCCGCTTGTCTTTCAAGCAAAAGCTACGAGATATTTAGATGTCGTAGTACATCTCGAATTCATGTGGATGCGGACGCAACCGAATCGGGTTGATTTCATTGGTGCGCTTGTAGTCGATCCACGTTTCAATGAGATCAGCTGGGAAAACCCCGCCGGCTTGCAAGTACTCGTTGTCGGCTTCGAGTGCTTCAAGTGCCTTGTCCAGCGATGCCGGCAACTGCGGAATATTTGCCAACTCTTCCGGGGGGAGTTCGTAGAGGTCCTTGTCCACGGGTGCAAGTGGTTCAATCTTGTTCTTGATCCCGTCGATTCCTGCCATGAGCTGTGCGGCAAATGCCAAGTAAGGGTTGCTTGAAGGATCCGGAACCCGGAACTCAACCCGCTTTGCCTTAGGAGAGGCACCGGTGACAGGGATACGGATACATGCTGAACGGTTGCGAGCCGAATAGACCAGATTCACAGGTGCTTCGAAGCCGGGCACGAGACGGTGGTAACTGTTCACGGTTGGGTTCGTGAACGCCAAGAGGGAGGGTGCATGGTGGAGCAGCCCGCCGATATACCAACGAGCGGTGTCTGACAGCCCGCCGTAACCGCTTTCGTCATAGAAAAGTGGTTTTCCGTCAAGCCACAGCGATTGGTGACAGTGCATACCGGAACCGTTGTCGCCAAAAAGTGGCTTTGGCATAAACGTTGCAGTTTTCCCATGCTCCCAAGCGACATTTTTAATGATGTACTTGAATTTCATGAGGTCGTCGGCTGAATTGCGCAGACTGTCAAATGTGTAGTTGATCTCACCCTGGCCAGCCGTGCCAACTTCGTGGTGCGAACGCTCCACCCGGAGCCCAACCTGCTGCAATTTGAGCACCATGTCGTCGCGGATGTCAGCGAAGTGATCAACCGGTGGGACGGGGAAGTAGCCGCCCTTATAACGGGTCTTGTATCCGCGGTTACCGCCCTCTTCAACGCGTCCGGTATTCCATGCACCCTCAACGGAGTCAATGAAGTAGTAGCCGGAATGCTGATTCGTTTCAAAGCGAACGTCATCGAATATATAGAACTCAGCCTCTGCACCGAAGTAGGCCGTGTCAGCGATACCGGTTGACTTGAGGAACGTCTCGGCTCGTGAGGCAACATTGCGTGGATCGCGAGAGTAAGGCTCGTCGGTGAACGGATCTAGGATCGAGAAGTTCATGATCAGCGTCTTGGCGGGGCGGAACGGATCAATGTAGGCGGTGGTCGGGTCAGGTACGAGTTTCATGTCTGACTCGTGGATTGCCTGAAAACCGCGAATTGAGGAACCGTCGAACATCATGCCTTCGTCGAAAGCATCCTGGGTGAAGGATCCGGCCGGGACATTGAAGTGCTGCATAACTCCGGGGAGATCCATGAAGCGAACGTCAATAAACTGAACATTCTCCTTCTTGATGAATTCGAGGACCTCGGAACTATTTGTGAACATGCCTACCTCCTGTGGGGGCTGTCTGTGGGTGCTTCTATTCAGGGCTGTTATGAAGTAACGCAGGTCCAACCATAAGCCGGTCCGGTGTCGTGGAAGTATCCCAACTGTTACTAACGTGTTAACGCGCTGGGTGATCCACAGCCTTGTGTTGGGTCCTTGTGTTGGGTCCTTGTGTTGCGGGTGGGAGGCCTTAGACTCCTTAAATGAGTATTGTGGTGGAGCATTTGACCAAGAGATTCGGCTCGGAAGTTACCGCGGTCCGGGATCTCAGTTTTTCAGCGGCCCCCGGCAAGGTGACCGGCTTCCTGGGTCCCAATGGCGCCGGGAAAACGACAACCCTGCGCTGCCTCCTTGGATTAGTGGCCCAAAGCGAAGGAAGTGCCACAATCGACGGTGTCACCTACCGGGAGATTGAAAATCCAATCACTGTTGTGGGGGCATCCCTTGAAGCGAGTGGTTTCCACCCCGCTCGTACTGCTCGCAATCACCTTCGCATGATCGCCAGCGCGGCGAAAATAGGTGACTCGCGGGTGAGTGAAGTTCTTGAAACCGTGGGCCTCAGTGCAGCCGGTGACCGGAAGGTGGGCGGCTACTCGCTGGGCATGCGGCAAAGGCTTGCCCTTGGTGTTGCGCTCCTAGGCGACCCTAAAGTGTTGATTCTCGACGAACCGGCAAATGGCCTCGACCCCGAAGGAATTTCGTGGTTACGTTCATTCTTGCGACACCAAGCGAGCCAAGGTGTCAGCGTTCTGGTTTCCAGCCACGTACTCTCCGAAGTGCAGCAAACCGTCGACGACGTGATCATTATTCGATCTGGCTCGTTGGTGTACCAGGGCTCCCTGCATGCGTTGACCGAAGGTGGGCCGGCAGAAGTAGTTGTTCGAGGCCCGAATATTGCTCAGTTAACAATCCCAGCTGATTGGACCAAGCGGTCAGACCAGAATGGTGAACTGGTAATAACCGGAGGCAGCATCGAAGCTGTTGGTAGGGCAGCGTTTGAACAATCTCTTGAACTTCACGAGTTATCCTCGAAAGCGGCGGACCTTGAAGCCTTGTTCTTAGACCTCACTACAGAAGAAGGTGCGGCATGAACGCATTGATCCGTTCCGAGTTCCGCAAGGTGTTTTCCACCAAACTCTTGTGGATCCTGTCCCTATCCGCATTGGGCTTCATGCTTCTTCAAATTTTTCTTTCGGTGCTGGTCACCCCACCGGGATTTGAAGACTTGAATCAATTGATGGACCCCGCTTACATCAAAACGATTATTGCCTCAGCAGGAGCGGCGAGTATCTTTTTGCTGATTTTGGGAATCGTCGCAATGTCGGGCGAGTACCGCAACCAAACGATCACATCGACTTTCTTGACCACCCCTGTTCGCTGGCGGGTCATGGCCGCAAAAATGATCACGTTCGCGATCCTGGCCTTAGGGCTTGCTTTGGTGTTGTGGTTTATCGCTGCGATCACCACCATGCTCTTGTTGGGAACGCAGGAATCAGCTCCATTCGAGTGGAGTGCTGCTTTTGAGATTCTTGGTGGAACACTGATCGGACTAGTTCTTTACGCAATTCTTGGTGTGGCAATTGGTTCACTCATTACCAGTCAAGTTGCTGCCATTGTGATTGCTTTAGTTTTCTCATTTGTTGTTGAACCACTCATCACGATCTTTTTCCTCTCAATTGGTAAATGGCTACCGGGTAGTGCACTCAATGCGATCCTGCAAACTGGAGGCGGAGGGCCGGAATCAAGTGCTTCTGACTTACTCAGCGTTCCTGTCGGTATTGGGGTTTTGGTGGGCTACACCGTGGTGCTCGCTGTCGCCGCAGCGTTGATTACCAATAAACGCGACATCACATGAGTTCACAGCCCGACCTAATGTTTGGCGAAAATTCATATGCAAGTGTGGCTCGTCGGCTAGGTGCCCTTGCTATTGACTGGTTTGCCAGCCTTGGCATTGCGGTGCTTGTATTCCGTGAATTCCCTTATGGAACTCCGGAATCCATGCTGCTCACAACGGTTATCTTCTATGTGGAGATTGTCGTTTTCACCTTCTTGCTCGGTTCTTCATTTGGTCAAAAACTGTTGCGAATGCGGGTAGTTAACCTATACGGCGGTCGACTCTCGCTGTGGAGAATAATTCTGCGAACAGCACTAATTATTCTTGTCATACCAGCGTTGGTCATGGACCCTGACGGACGTGGATTACATGATCGAATTGTCGGGTCGCGAGTTATTCGAATCACGAATTGATGTCGTGAAATTAGTCAGCTAGTTTCGCGCAGTGCGAACGTCACCGAAACTTGTCGCACCTTGTGCCACGACTTCGTCCTAATTTGGACTCGCTTCCGGTGATTGCGAGTAGTGAGAGCGAGTCAACAGGCAGGGCTAACGGGGGCGCCGAGTTGCACGAGCGCTCGTGGGCATTGGCCCCTTGGGAATTGGCAGCGCGTTAGCGGCGTTACCGAGCGCGTCGAGGCGGCGCCGAACTTGGGTGACCTCGCCACCGCGCAGATTTCGGGGTAGTTTTGTCAGGGTCTTTTGGAGTTTTTTCAGAGTTACCTGGTCTGCTTCGAGGCCAACCTGAATTTCGTAAATAGGAATGTCTGGAACCCAACGAGCCGTCTTTTTGCGTTCATTGGCCAGCATGCTGGTGACGCGGGACGCGGGACCTTCAGAGATCAGGATTACCCCGGGGCGCCCCACAACACGAGAGATCATGTCTTGGCTTTTATTGACAGCAACGGCTGGAGTCATGGGCCACTTGTTCCCGCGAATACTTTGAATAACGGCTGCTGCAGCCCCAGGTTGCCCTTCGATTGAGCCGTAGGCGGCCGCCATTGCGCGACGGCTGAACCAGTAGGTGGCGGCGAGGAGTCCAACGGGAATCCCGACGATTACTGCCGAAGCGGGGTTAAGGAGTAGCCATACTGGGATGGCGGCTATGAGTGCGCCAAGGACAAAGAACCCGAGGGATTCGGCCCACAAAAAGGGATATGACTTTTGGGTCATGCTCCAGTTTTGAGCTAGCGATGAAAGTCCTTGACGAAATTTGCCTTTAGCCACGGGTTCACTCTATGGCAATGGCTCACACATGCTAATTAAGGGTAACGACCGTGATTTCGTCACCGGCATTGATTACTCCGGGCTTTTCCACCCAACCTGTGATCCCGCGAAGATGCATTGCTGCTTTAGGAAATGATTGCGGCTTGGTTCCGTACACCGACTCGACCATGGCACCTGCGATCGTGCACGGGGCGTTGGCGCCACCGGTCATAATGCTAGCGCCACTGGGAAACATGAGCCGGGCCATCAAGGGAAGGGCCGTTAAATCGGGAAGTCCCTCCGTGCAAATATTGTCGGCGATTGTTCCGGGCGCTAAGTCTGTTATTCCTAGGTTCGCGGCGATTCTCGCCAACTCGTGCAGATCTACAATCGAGATCTGGCGGTAGTTGCTGATTTCGGTGCCTCGATCGAATGCATGTTTCTCGCGGGCCCCAGTGGCCATGGTTTTTCCGTAATGCCGGTCGCCTGGGACTCCAGCAAACTCAAGGTGAATTGAATTCACAGGTGTTGGGGAATCCAAATCCGGTGACCACACGTGTAGTGAAGAAACCCGCGCGCTCATGGCGTAACTATTCCACGCTTTTCCATCGCCTGAGCATAGAGTCGGCCGGCACGGTAACTGGAACGGACCAAAGGACCACTCATGACACCGGCGAAACCGATTTCATAGGCGCGCTGCTCCCACTGCACAAATTCTTCGGGAGGCGCCCAGCGTGTCACCGGGTGGTGGCGCTTGGAAGGACGCAAGTACTGCGTGATCGTGATCAAGTCGCATCCGGCCTCGTGTAGGTCGACAAGTGCCTGATCGATTTCTTCGGCTTTCTCACCCATGCCCAGAATCAGGTTGCTCTTGGTAACAAGACCTGCATCGCGTGCTTGGGTGATGACATTAAGACTGCGGTCATAGCGAAACGCTGGACGGATTCGTTTGAAAATCCGAGGGACTGTTTCCACATTGTGAGCTAGTACTTCAGGGCGGGTGGCAAAAACTACTGCCAATAACTCCGGGTTCGCGGAAAAGTCGGGAATCAATACTTCGACGCCGGTATCGGGGTTGAGCAGTTTGATCTGTCGAATTGTTTCGGCGTACAGCCAGGAGCCCTCGTCGGGGAGATCGTCTCTGGCAACACCTGTGACGGTTGCGTACCGCAGAGACATTTTTTGAACGGATTCAGCAACCCGACGCGGTTCGTCAACATCAAGTGGGTCTGGTTTGCCGGTGTCGATCTGACAGAAGTCGCAGCGTCTGGTGCACTGCTCGCCACCGATCAGGAACGTGGCTTCCCGGTCCTCCCAGCACTCATAGATATTGGGGCAGCCGGCCTCCTGGCAGACAGTATGAAGGCCTTCACTTGCGACCAGGTTACGAATCTCTGTGTACTGAGGCCCCGTTTTCATGGTTGTGCGAATCCATGGGGGTTTTTTTTCGATCGGAATCTCGGAATTACGCGCCTCAATGCGCAGTAACTTGCGCCCCTCACTGTTCGTTCCGGTGTATGCGGAATCGATCGTCATGATGCGCTGCCTCCAATGGGTGCCAATTCGACAAGGTGAGTTTCTAAGACTGGCAATACCGTACTAGGCGTCACTTCTGAGTCCAATTCTTCGCTGAGGGTGGTAACGGTTGCATCGGTGATCCCGCAGGGAACGATCGAGTGGTAGGCGTCGAGTGAGTTATTGCAATTCAGTGCGAACCCGTGCAAGGTCACGCCTTGTGAGACTCGTATGCCAATGGCGGCAATCTTTCTAGCTGGGAGCGGGTTAGTAACCCAGACGCCACTTCGGCCCTCAACTTGAACGGTATGCACGCCAAACTCACCGCACACGCGCATCAGCATCTCTTCGATCCTGCGAACGTGGGCGACAACGTCGATTGGATCACCAAGGCGCACAATTGGGTACCCGACAATTTGCCCTGGCCCGTGCCACGTGATTTTGCCGCCACGGTCTACGTCAACAACTGGAGTACCCGAAGCCGGTCGCTCGTGATCCTCTGTGCGCCTACCCGCCGTATAAACGGGAGAGTGTTCCAAGAGCAGGATCGTGTCAGCTCGCGCGCCGGAAACAACCTCGGCGTGGACCCTTCTTTGGTAGTCCCAAGCGTCTTGGTAGTCGATATCTGTTCCCATGTGTTCAATCTCAAACATCTGAATCCCAGTCCTCAAGTTGACCGAAAACATTGGATAACACGGCACTCGCTGCCCTGCGTCCACTCACCATTGCTCCCTGGATACTAGAACTTGCTTGAAAGTCCCCAGCAACGTAAACCCCGTCAAGTTCAACGGGCGGAGAGAAGCTGTGCGGGGGAGTCATGGCCGGTAAAGCCCGAGCAATTGGGTAGTGACCAACTAGTTCCCATTGGGAAGCATCAGTGTCATGCATTGTGCTCAAGTATTCCTTGAGGTTGAGTTCGCGTTCATGGATACCAACAGCCGAAGTGGATATGAGTTGCGCGTCGTGCGCGTACCCGGGTACTGCATTGGTCAAGACAACACTGTTCGTGATCGGGCCCGCTGCACCACCATTGACCACGATTACCGGTTTACCCTCGTCGAGGTTTCCCATGGGTGCCAGGTGGTACCAAGTGGTTACGGAGTTCCACCGGGGAGCCCGCACTCCACCCAGTTCAGCGGCACTCGTTGAATCTGTTGCCAGGATCACTGCCCGAGCATTGATCACCTCGGCGCCAACCCGCACACTCGTGGGAGAGATTGACGTAACAGCTGAGTTGAACCGAACAGAACCAGCAGGAAGCGCGTTAGCGAGTTGGTCTGGGATCGCCCGCATTCCAGCACTGGGGAGAGACGGCTTTCCTTGGACAAAAGTTTTGAGGACCATGTTCATGAAGCGGCTTGATGTCTCGAGTTCGGACTCGAGGAATACACCGGCAAAAAATGGTTGGATCACTTCAGAGTAGAACTTCCCAGTAATGCCAGCACTTGTAAGTACCGCATGCGCATTACCGTCAACGCTACGAGTGATTTCCTCTCCAGACTTGCGCGATTGGGACAGTGCGTACTTGACAAATGCTGCTTTTGACGGGAGCGAACCTGAGGCGATGGAACCAGGGAGCCAGCCAACTAGCTCACGTGGGTCGCCGAGTTTGATCCTTCCACGCGGCGTTGTCGAGATGACACCGGAACTAAACGGCTGTAGATCCAATGCTTGGTAGTCCAACACTCGTTGGCCTTCGGAGTAGCCGGTGTTGTAGAGCTGGAAGCCATGATCCATATGGACCCCATTGACTATGTCTGTTTGCACGCGACCACCCACGCGCTCACCCGATTCGAGAACGAGCACGTCAACGCCGTGAATGGAAAGTTCTCTGGCTGCACAAAGCCCAGCAAGACCGCCTCCCACAATTACGACGGGCTCGTTGCTCATAGGGTCACCGACTCACAGTGGATCAGGAGCCGAAAGCTCAAGGGCTGCACGAATTGCGGATTCGATCCCCCGGTCTTTGAATTCAAAAGAGTGTTGTTCAAGTACTGCCGGCAGCACCCTTGCGCTACTGAGGACTTCGGTTGAGAATTCACCAAGAACAGCTTTTAGTGCGAATGCTGGCGCTGGCAAAAGGGTCGGGCGGCTAAGAACTTTGCCCATGACGCTTGTGATCTGCTCGTTCGTTTCGGGCTCTGGTGCAGTGAGGTTCACAGCACCACTGATTTCAGTGCGGCCGAGCAGGTATTCGATTGCGTCGAGTTCGTCACGCATTGAAATCCACGACCAGTATTGCTTTCCGTTGCCCAGTTTCCCGCCCACGCCTGCTTTGAAGAGTGGGAACATTCGTGCCCATGCGCCGCCTTTGGCCGACACGACAAGTCCCGTGCGTGGGTGAACAACTCGAATACCGGCGTCTTGTGCCGCATGTGCAGCACCCTCCCATGCAACAACGACGTCTGCAAGGAATCCGTGTCCTGCAGGGTCAACCTCTGTGACGGCTCGCGAACCCGTGTCACCGTAAAAACCAATTGCCGAAGCACTAATCAAAGTGTGTGGTTTGCGTTCCATTCCGGCAATCGCGCGCGAAATAGTTTCAGTGCCTTTAACCCGACTATCTAGGATTTCCTTTTTATAGGAGTCGCTCCAGCGGTGGTCACCCACGCCCGCACCAGCGAGGTGAACTACGGCATCCACGTCTCCTAGATCTCCAACAAAACCGGAGTTCGGGTCCCATCTGACTTCGTCAGCTGATTTCGAGTCTTTACGAACGAGTCGAATTACGTCATGACCTGATGCACGCAACTGCGGAACAAGCTCAGATCCGATCAGCCCGCTGGCGCCGGTGACCGCAATCCGCATAATTACAGACCTAGCTCGGCGTCAAATGAAGCTTCTTCTAGGCGTGCTTTCATGGTGGAGAGGAAACGAGCAGCGTCGGCACCGTCAACGAGACGGTGGTCGTAACTCAGTGCCAGGTACACCATTGAACGAATCGCTATGACGTCTTGGCCACTGCTATCCGTGACAACGACCGGGCGCTTAACAACTGCACCGGTTCCAAGAATCGCAACCTGTGGTTGGTTGATAATCGGAGTGTCGAAAAGGGCGCCACGGCTACCGGTGTTGGTGACGGTGAAAGTTCCACCAGAAAGGTCGTCGGGTGCCACCTTGCCGGTTCGTGTGCGCTCAGCCAGGTCAGCAATATGGCGGGCGATTCCGGCAATGTTGAGGTCACCAGCTTGACGGATCACGGGAACCAAAAGGCCACGTTCGGTGTCTACTGCGATCCCGATGTTTTCATCTGAGTGATACGTCACGGTTCCGGCGACCATGTCAATTGAAGCATTCACCTGAGGGAATTGCTTCAATGCTTCAACAGATGCCTTTACGAAAAATGGCATGAACGAAAGCTTGACACCTTCACGCTGTTCAAAGGACTTCTTCACCTGATTGCGCACCGATGCAATCTTGGTCACGTCCACTTCGATCACCGTGGTCAGTTGTGCTGATACCTGAAGTGACTCCACCATACGCTCAGCTATCACCTTGCGTAGACGGCTCAGTGGCTCAGTCTTGCCCGAGAGGGAAGTGCCGGTCGCTGCAATCGGTGCACTCACCTTGGAAGCTGCCGGGGTTGGTGCAGAGGGTGCGGGTGCTGCTGGGCTAGGTGCAGCAATAACTGGTGCAGCAATAACGGGTGCAGCAATAACGGGTGCTGGTGTGGACCCTGACGCTGCGATCACGTCGGACTTGGTCACTCGACCACCGGCTCCGCTTCCGGTGATTGTTGCCAGGTTCACTCCAGCTTCGTTCGCCATTCGACGAACTAGTGGGGTTACATAGCCACTCTGGACGGCTTCTGTGGCCTGTGGCGCGGCAGGAGCCGCAGGAGCAGTGCCGCTGGAGCAGTGCCGCTGGAGCGGGTGCTGCGGGAGCTGCAGCAACACTTGAGCCAATTCGACCGAGTTCTCCACCGACTTCAACCACGGAGTCTTCTGGTGCGGTGATTGCGGTCAGCACGCCTGCAACGGAGGCAGGAATTTCGGTGTCGACCTTGTCTGTTGAGATCTCGACTAGTGGTTCGTCGACTGCGACGCTGTCACCGACTGCCTTGAGCCAGCGGGTGATTGTTCCTTCGGTGACACTCTCACCGAGTGCGGGAAGAACGATGATCGTGTCGGCACCAAGTGGAGTGGCCACCGGTGTTGGCGCCGCAACTTCTTCGACTACAACTTCAGGAGTCACGACTTCTGTTACAACAGTTTCAACGACGGGCGCAGCAGCTGGCGGGGCGGGTGGCGCAGGTGTCTCAACCGGTGCGCCAACTTCGGACTCTTCGCCGATTACGGCGAGTTCGCCACCGACCTCAACAACGTCGTCTTCCTGCGCAGATTGGGAAAGCAGGATCCCGGTTGCAGGAGAAGGGATTTCCGTGTCGACCTTGTCCGTGGAGATTTCGACGAGGGGTTCATCAGCATTTACGTGGTCTCCAACGTTCTTTAACCAGCGAGTGATGGTTCCTTCGGTGACGCTTTCACCGAGTTGCGGCATCTTGACTGACACTGACATTGCGACTCCTAGTGGTTGAACTTGTGCTGAGACTGTTGGTCGAATTACGCGTGGGCGTGAAGTGGTTTACCCGCAAGCGCGAGGTGTGCTTCACCCATTGCCTCGTTCTGCGTTGGATGAGCATGGATAAGTGTTGCAACGTCTTCGGGGTAGGCCTCCCAATTGACAATTAATTGGGCCTCACCGATTTGTTCGCCGACTCGTGAGCCCACCATGTGAATTCCGACGACCGGACCGTCCTTTTGGGCGACAAGCTTGATAAATCCGGCGGTGCCCAGGATCTGGCTCTTGCCGTTGCCGCCTAGGTTGTATTCGTACACATTGACTTCGTCACCGAAAGCTGCCCGAGCCTCTTCCTCGTTCATGCCGACACTGGCGACTTCTGGCTCGCAGTAGGTAACTTTTGGAATATTGATATCCGCGATCACGACCGGATTGAGTCCGGCGATTTCTTCGGCGACGAAGATTCCATGTTGAAACCCTCGGTGCGCTAGTTGAAGTCCAGGTGTGATGTCTCCAACAGCAAAAATCCCAGGAATATTGGTTGCTAGTCGTTCGTTGACCACAACCCAGCCTCGTTCGGTGGCCACACCGTTGTCTTCGAATCCCATGTTGGCGGTATTGGGGCCACGGCCCACAGCCACCAGGAGGAGTTCTGCGCTGAGGATTTTGCCGTCTTCTAGGGTGACTTCGACGCCGGTGTCGCTTTGGGTTGCCGATGCAAATTTTGTGCCCAGGGTGAAATTGATTCCGCGCTTGCGGTATGCGCGCTCTAAGGCCTTTGACACTGAAATGTCCTCATTGGGGACCAGGTGCGGTAGACCTTCCACGATTGTGACGTCGGCACCGAAAGACTTCCAGATACTTGCGAACTCAACACCGATAACCCCGCCGCCGAGCACGATCACACTCGCGGGAACGTAATCCAAGTTCAAGGCCTGGTCGGAGGTCATGATTCGACCTGAGATTTCTAGACCGGGGATTGATTTGGCGTAGGAACCGGTGGCCAAAACAACATTCTTTCCCGTGTAGTTCACGCCGTTCACTTCAACGGTGTTGGGTGCAACGAGCTTTCCTTCACCTTCAACGAAAGTGACATTTCGGCTTTTGACGAGTCCTTGAAGACCTTTATAGAGGCGAGCTACAACACCGTCTCGGTATTCGTTGACCTTTGGCATGTCGATACCTTCGAGGGTGGTTTTGACCCCGAAGTTTTCTGACTCGCGACTTGAGTCGGCTACTTCTGCGGCGTGTAATAGTGCTTTCGTGGGGATGCAACCACGGTGAAGGCAGGTGCCACCGAGTTTGTCCTTGTCAATCAAAATTACGGAGAGTCCGAGTTCAGCAGATCGAAGGGCGCAGGCGTAGCCACCGCTACCGCCTCCGAGGATCAGTACGTCAGCAGAGGTCATGCCCCTATCCTTCCATCGTGAGGAGTTTGCGCACACAGGGGCTATCGGTCGTTAGGCGCTGAGTTCCCTGGCGATTTGAACGAAGGTCCGCACGCCCGCGCCCGTGCCACCCTTGGGGGTGTAGCCAAATGGTGCACTGTCGTTGTAGGCGGGACCGGCAACATCAATGTGAACCCATGCCTGCGAATCCGGTACGAATTCCTGCAGGAATACACCCGCGGAAAGCATCCCGGCGAGACCGTCGCCGATATTGGCAATGTCGGCCGTTTCTGACTTGAGGGTTTCGCGCAAGTCAGCGGGGAGTGGCATGCCCCACATTTCTTCACCTGCCAGTGCGCTTGCCGCAACTACCTGCTCGCGAGCGGATTGCGTGTTACTCATAACACCAGCAATGCGGCGGCCCAGAGCAATGCGCTGCGCACCGGTGAGGGTGGCAATATCGATCATGAGATCTGGCTTTTCCAGAACGCTCATTCCAATTGCGTCTGCCAACACGAGGCGGCCCTCAGCGTCGGTGTTGAGAACTTCGACGGTGGTTCCGTCGAAGGTGGTCAAAATGTCACCGGGGCGTTGGGCGGTCCCACTTGGCATATTTTCAGCTGCAGCCACCCAACCGGTTACCTTGACTTTGAGTCCCAACTGAGCGATTGCTGTAACCGCGGCAATGACCGCAGCCGAACCCGACATGTCGGCCTTCATTTCGTCCATTTTGGAAGCAGGCTTGATCGAGATTCCGCCGGTGTCGAATGTGATGCCCTTACCTATGAGGGACAGGTGGGCTTTAGCACCGCGGGGTGCGTAGGTCATTTTGATTAAGCGTGGTGGTCGGGACGAACCAAGGCCCACGCCAAGGATGCCACCGCACCCAGCGGTCTTGAGTGCCTT
>FUWD013021142.1_pt1 | contig 23770 bp, 27 predicted proteins | sample 1063281 | NCBI WGS metagenome assembly FUWD01 (sample SAMEA79048168, study PRJEB19326) | metagenome | biome: marine | reverse complement strand
TTACCTAGTGCTTTAGTATATCCCAATACATAGTTTGCAATAAATAATGAATCATTTAGATCAACTAAAAAATAGCTATGAAGCAATAATAGTGAATCTTTTTTTTCATCATCGGCAATACCAAGCGAATCCATTATATAAGTTTTGAGATTTGTTTTATACAAATAATCAGGAGTTAAAACTAGTATGCTCTTTGTTTTTGCTTTTGTAACAAACTCCATGGCCAACTTTTTTTCAGGGCTACAAGAAGCTGCCAAAACAAGTAAGATTATGTAAATGGCTATTTTTATCGAATTATAAGGTTGGTTCATATTATCAGAGATCGTAATATTTTACAAAAATATAAGATTATATTAAACTGAATAAAAATAGCAAATTATTCTATAACCATGCCAAAATATCAATATTATTATGTCAAATAATGGGTAAGATATAATTTAGATTGAAAATAAATTATTCACTTTTTACAACTTTAATCCTTCACCCAGCAGCATACTGTTTGTAACCAGCTTGTTACTATGAAAGAAGATTATTGACAAGTTAATCTTATATTTAGAAATATCCGTAAATTAGCATTTTTATTTTAAACAATTAATTATGAATACTTCTAAAAATATTGACTGGGAAAATCTTCCTTTCGGATATAGAAAAACAGATTATAATGTTCGTTGTTACTATAGAAATGGTAGCTGGGGTGAGTTGGAAATAACCTCGGAGGAAACTATTAATATTCATATGGCTGCAACGGCTTTACATTACGGACAAGAAGCTTTTGAGGGTTTGAAAGCATATCGTGGAAAAGACGGGAAAGTTCGTTTGTTCAGATGGGAAGAGAATGCAAAACGCATGGCTCGTTCAGCCGACGGCATTATGATGGCTAAAGTACCTGAAAAAATATTTAAGGAGGCTATAACAAAAGCAATTGAACTCAATGCAAAATATATTCCACCATATGGAACAGGTGCAACACTTTATTTACGCCCATTGTTATTTGGTAGTGGACCTCAAGTTGGTGTAAAACCCGCCGAAGAATATATGTTTATGGTATTTACAACTCCTGTTGGCCCATACTTTAAGGAAGGTTTTAAGCCTGTACCCATTGAAGTTGTAAGAGATTATGACCGTGCCGCACCACTGGGAACAGGAAGTATTAAGGTAGGTGGTAATTATGCTGCCAGTATGGTTCCGGCTATAAGAGCTCATAAGGATGGATTTGCGTCTGTATTATTTTTAGATGCTCTTGAGAAAAAATATATCGATGAGGCTGGCCCAGCCAATTTCTTTGGTATTAAAGATGGTAAATACATTACACCACAATCTGATAGTATATTGCCCTCAATTACAAATATGAGTCTTGAGAAAATTGCAGAAGACATAGGTCTGAAAGTTGAACGGCGTAGAGTACCAATTGAAGAGCTGGCAACATTTGAAGAAGCTGGTGCATGTGGTACAGCTGCCATAATTAGCCCAATTTCAAAAATTTACGACAGAGTTAATGATGTAACATACGAATATGGAGACGTAGCCGGACCTTACTCAACAAAACTATATATTACCTTAAGGGGAATTCAGGAAGCTGAATTAGAAGATAAATATGGTTGGACAACTGTGATTGAGGGGGTTTAATAAACCTTCCAGAGTCCTTTTGGACATGGAAGAGTTTCTTTGATAATGATTATTTAATTTTAACTCTTCCAGGTCATCTTGACTCTGGAAGGATAAAATTAAATCAAGCCAAAGCTCTTCAGGTGAATTTCCATTTGCTGCTGTAATTCAACAGCTTTTTCACCTGCAACAATTGCAAAATCTTTTCCTTGGGAAGCGTAAATAATTCCACGTGATGAGTTTACGAGTAAGCCGCAATGGTTATTCATTCCGTATTTTGCTACTTCTTCAAGACTACCACCTTGTGCTCCAACACCGGGAACAAGCAGAAAATTATCAGGAACAATTTTGCGAATGCCCTGCAGAGCTTCAGCCTTAGTGGCTCCAACAACAAACATAATCTGATCGTTTGTTCCCCAATTCTTAGCCGTTTTTAATACGTTCTCAAAAAGTGGCTTATTATTTTTATCCTCAATATATTGAAAGTCGGATGCGCTTTTGTTAGATGTAAGAGCAAGTATTATCGACCACTTTTCTTTAAACTCAAGAAATGGAGAAACTGTATCAAGTCCCATGTAAGGAGCAAGTGTTACTCCATCAAAATCATATGTATCGAAAAAAGTTTGGGCATACATGGCCGAAGTATTTCCAATATCACCACGCTTTGCATCAGCAATGATAAATATATCCGAAGTAATAGATCTGATATAATTTACAGTTTTTTCAAGACTTACCCAACCCTTTGCACCAAGTGATTCATAAAACGCAAGATTAGGTTTATAAGCAACCACAGCCTCATGTGTTGCATCAACAATTTGTTTGTTAAATTCAAAAACAGGATCTTCTGCTGAGTGCAAATGTGCCGGAATCTTATTGATATCAGTGTCAAGACCCACACAAAGGAATGACTTCTTTTTTTGGATTATCCTGAAAAGCTCTTTACGGTTCATATTATGGGTAGTTTTGAGTTTGGAGTTGAAAGTTTAGAGTAGAAAGTTTAAAGTTTAGAGTAGAAAGTTGAAAGTTTAAAGTTTAGAGTTGAAAGTTGAATATTGTATGATTTAACCATTCAATCATTCAACCATTCAATCATTTAATCATTTAATCATTTAATCATTGGTAACTAAACCTCTTCTTTCAACTTCTCCGCATTCTCAGCCATCTGTAATTTTTCAATAATATTCTGAATATCACCATCAACAATTGCAGGCAAATTATAAAGAGTAAGGTTGATTCTATGATCGGTAACCCGCCCTTGCGGCCAGTTGTATGTTCTAATTTTTGCTGAACGATCGCCGGTTGAAACCATGGTTTTACGTTTCCCCGACATTTCTTCGAGATATTTTGTATACTCCAGATCGTAGAGTCTGTTCCGTAGCTCCTTAGTTGCTTTGGCAAGGTTTTTTATCTGTGATTTTTCATCCTGACAGGTGACAACAATTCCGGTAGGAATATGTGTAAGCCGTATTGCTGAATATGTTGTGTTAACCGACTGACCACCTGGGCCAGATGAGCAATAAGTATCTCTTTTAATGTCTTTATCAAGGAGTTCAACGTCAAAATCTTCTGCCTCAGGCAATACCACAACTGATGCTGCTGAAGTATGAACCCTTCCTTGTGTTTCAGTTTTAGGAACTCGTTGTACCCTATGTACACCCGATTCAAATTTCATTATTCCATAAGCACCATTTCCGGTAATGGCAAAAACTATCTCCTTATATCCACCTGCTGTACCTTCGTTAACTTTTGTAATATTTAATTTCCACTTTTTGCTTTCGCAGAATTTCTGATACATTCTAAAAAGGTCACCTGCAAAAATGCTTGCTTCATCACCACCTGTTCCTGCCCTCACTTCCATAATTGCATTCTTCGAATCCTGAGGATCTTTGGGAATTAGCAACATTCTTATTTTTTCTTCGAGCTCTTCTTTTTGAGGACCTAATTCATCCAATTCTTCCTTGGCCATTTCCCTAAAATCAGCATCTTTCTCTGTATCAAGTATTTCTTTGGCATTTTCAATATTGGCAATAATTGATTTATACTTCTTATAAGCAGTTACCAGAGGTTCGAGTTCTTTATAATCCTTGTTGAGTTTAACAAATCGTTTCATATCTGAAATTACATTAGGATCACTCATCTGCTCAGCGATTCCCTCCCAACGATTTTTAATAACCTCTAATTTATCTACAATTTCCACGTACCAAATATTTATTTGCAAAGGTATAAAAAAGAGCGAGTGGGCTAAGGGGGAATAGGTTTCTCATTTTCACCTTTTCGCCCCTTCGCTCTCTCGCCCTTTTGCTAATTATCATCATTTTACCAGCTACCGCCGGCACCACCGCCACCGAAGCTGCCACCACCAAAACCTCCGAAGCCGCCGCCACCACCGAAGCCGGAATCTCCTCCTGAAAAATTGCCCCAACTTCCTGAACTTGAACCACTATTACTCATCATGCTTCCAAGCCATAAAGCCGTCCATAATGAATTATTCGATCTACCAATTCCCTGCGACTTTCCTCCACTCTTTCTAATCAAAACAATGATTATAATAATTATTACGAAGGGGATAAGTGAAAATATGCCAGGCGCTCCTGTTTGTTTTTTGTAACCATCAGCCGATATTTCTCCTGAGGCAAGTTTCATCAATACATTTGTAGCTTGATTTATTCCTCCATAATAATCATCATTCCTGAAATATGGAATCATTTCATTGTCTACAATTCTTTTAGTAATTGCATCAGGAATAGCCGGTTCAAGCCCATAACCTACTGCAATATATACTTTACCTTTATCAGATGAGCTTAACTTAGGTTTAACAAGCACAACTATTCCATTATCAAATCTTTTTTGTCCTACACTCCATTTTGCTCCTATTTCGTAAGCAAACATAGAGGGAGTTAATCCATCGAGTGAATTAACTGTTACAATCGTAATTTGATTTGATGTGGTATCGTTAAACCTTACTAATTTTTGTTCTAGAGTAGCTACTTCTTGTTGAGTGAGTATTTTTGCAAAATCGTTAACAAGACGTGGTGGAACAGGTCTATCAGGTATTGATTGTCCCAAGACATTTGTTAAAACAAAAGAATATAGGAGCAAAAAGGTTATTAGGGATATTCCAGCATGTTTATTCATTATCATAATCACATACAATTTACTATTATTTACCAAACGAAATTTCATCAGGTAACTCATTAATATCATTAATATGATGGGGGAAATGTTTCTTTAATTTTTCTCCCGCCTTTGAAATTCCTTCAGTTAAGCCTTCAATATATGCACCTCTTATAAACTTTTCCGTTATTGAAGATTTTATTTCTTCCCAAAAATTTTCAGGTAATTCTTTATTAATCCCTGAATCACCTATAATAGCAAACTTCTTGCTATAAATTGCTAAATAAAAAAGCACACCATTATGGAGTTCTGTTTTATCCATATTTAATTTGCTGAATAAGAACGATGCCCTATCGAGAACCTCATTTTTACAATCATTTTCAATATGTACTCTTATTTCTCCTGAAGTATCAAGCTCAGCATTTAATATGGCTCTTCTAATCTCCATCTTTTCTTCTTTGTTAAAGAAGTTTTTTGCAGAAGTTTTCATGAGGTTAAATTAAGTTATAACAAATTAGATGACTATAAATGAAAGCAACTAGAATTCAACTTTTGGAGCTGTTTCAGCCCCTTTTTGCGCCTCAAAATATGGTTTCTTTTCAAAGCCAAACATATTGGCAAGCATATTTTTAGGGAATAATTTAATATATGTATTATAGCTTCTGGCTGATTCGTTAAACTTGCGTCTTTCAACGGCAATACGGTTTTCAGTACCTTCAAGCTGTGCCTGAAGCTCCAAAAAGTTTTGATTTGCTTTAAGTTCCGGATAACGTTCCACAACAACCATCAACTTAGAGAGTGCACTGCTCAGCCCATCTTGTGCCTGCTGGAATGCTGCTATCTTATCAGGAGATAATTCCCCTGCATTTATTGTAGTACTTGTAGCTTTGGCGCGTGCGTTAATTACGCCTTCAAGAGTTTCTTTCTCATGTGAAGCATAACCCTTAACAGTTGAAACAAGATTAGGGATAAGGTCAGCACGTCGTTGATATACGTTTTCAACATCCGCCCATTGTTTGTCAACCGATTCACCTAGAGTTATCATATTGTTATATGTGCCCTTAACCCAGCTATAAGTCAAAAAACCAATCAATACAATTATTATTATTACTATCCAACTTTTTTTCATTTTTCTAATTTTTGGAAGGCTAATGTAACCTTAATTTTTAGAATAACTTAAATTATTGATAATTTTTGTTCACGCACTCAAGGTTTGGCTTTACTTTAAGTGCCGACTTTTATATCAAAAACCTACCAATAAGCCAATAACGCCAACAATTAAACCAACCGCTATATTTATACCCTTAATTATTAAAAACCCTTTCCGTGTTTCGGCGAGTAATGGCAGACTTCCATGTCCATCCTGAACAATTGAATTCGCAAGTAGTATGCTTAACGGTAAGTTACCTGATGCAAATAGAATAACAAAAAACAAGTGGGGCCCCGATTCAGGAATAACGCCAACTAAAACTGCGATAAGTAATACAACGTATACATTGTCTCCAATTATTTTTTCAATATCCAGATATTGATTTACAAAATGCAATATCAGCAAGGTAAAAAATGTCCAGGCAAATATTCGTATAAAATGCTTTTTAATAATATGATCATGTATATGTCCTGCTATAAAATGATCGTTTACTGTTAACACCATAAATAATGTTATACTTAACACTACTATGAAAGTTATTCTAATCCATTCAGGGTGTGCATGCTCTAATACAGGCATCGACAATATTTCTACATGTTGCTCGTGACCATGTCCGGTAAAAAATAGTATGGCTACCAAAGCACTACCCAGAATTAAAATCAGCCATACTCTTAATGCACTTATGGGGTTAAAGTTGGCAATAATATCTTTTTTACTGAAACAAAAGCACTCTGCCTCGTCGGCATGTACCTCCATGTGCTTTTCGGGGTAGTTTACAATGCCTCTATCTTTTTTCAAAAAAATATTTATAACAAACCCTGATGCAATTGCAATAAAGAATATAATAATGTTAATCCAAATAGCTGTTTCAGGAATAATTGAGAACATGAAAAAAGCTTCATCACCCGAAGTGGCAATCATAGCTGTAGCCAATGCCGCTGTTCCAATAACATTATGAATATAAAGTGAAACTGCTGTATATGCTCCTAAACATCCGGGTATTATACCAAGTAGTGCAGCCAACAGTATTTGTTTCCACACACTGGTACTAAGCTTATTACTCCAAATACCCTTTGAAAACACATTAAGGTATTCAATAATAAGCATCATCGACAATACGAAAAGTGTTATCGTAAGCGATTGACGGATTATAGAAAATACATCATGCATGATGAAAGAATATAGATAAGTGAAAAAAATCAAATAACAATTAGCAAAACTCCAACTAGTATTTATTTTAGAATTTGAACTTTGAAGATTGAAATTTATTTGCTAATTGTTTTTGTGATTTGTTATTTTTCAAACATCTTTACAAAACTAATCAAATACAATCTTAGTAATTATTCTCTTTAATCTCAAAATACGATTGCGGGTGCAAACAAGCCGGGCATTTTTGAGGTGCTTTTTTACCTTCATGCAGGTATCCGCAATTACGACATTTCCAAACTATTTTTTCACCTCTTTCAAAAACATGTCCTTCGTCAAGGTTATTATATAGTTTTGTAAACCTGTTCTCATGTGCTTTTTCAACCTTGGCAATCATCTTAAATGCAACTGCTACTTCTTTAAACCCTTCTTCTTCAGCAATACGCGCAAACTCAGGGTAAAGCTCAGTCCATTCTTCATTTTCTCCTTCAGCAGATGCTTTTAAATTTTCCATAGTAGTGCCAATTTTACCAGCCGGATAAGTTGCTGTTATTTCAACAGGTCTTCCCTCAAGAAATTTAAAAAATCGCTTAGCATGTTCTTTTTCATTTAAAGCTGTCTCAGTAAATATTGCTGCTATTTGTTCAACACCTTCTTTTTTTGCCTGACTTGCAAAATAATCATAGCGCATACGTGCCTGAGATTCACCTGCAAATGCTTTGAGAAGATTTTGTTCCGTTTTCGATCCTTCTAATGAATTCATATGTTCTTAAATTTATTTTTTTGTTGAGTTCAAATTTAGTGAATTTTTAGGTACAATATTCATCTGATAAAATATTTTATCATTGATAGCTGTCTATCATATTTACTTTACTTAGATTTGTAAACATAAAAAGAGTAATAAAACAAACATGTAAATAATCATTATTTATTAACACCAGAAAATGATTATTTTTTCATGAGAGTTAAACCACACCAATAAAAACATAAATTTTAAACACATGAAAAAAAGTATATTAATTATTATAATTGTTATGATTATCAATTCGTTTGGTTTTGGACAATCAGAATTGTTAACAGTTGCAGAAAATTCAAATTATAGTTCCACATCAACCTATTCTGATGTTATGGATTTTATAGCTAAACTTGATAACGATTCTCCGTATATTAAGATAGATACAATAGCCCGATCTTTTGAGGGTAGAGATATCCCTTTGATGATTATTGCAAACCCATTACCACAAAACCCTAGTCAAGTTGGAAATCGTATTGTGGTTTATATTCAAGCTAATATTCATGCCGGAGAAGTTGAAGGAAAAGAAGCTACACAAATGCTTGCCAGAGAACTTCTTAAAAACCCTACATCTGACATTATGGAAAATGTAGTTTTACTAATTGTACCAATACTTAACCCTGATGGAAATGAGAAGTTCAGCACAAAAAACAGAACTAATCAGAATGGACCAATTAATGGAGTAGGTGTTAGATATAATGGTCAGCACCTTGACCTTAACAGGGATGCCATGAAACTAGAAACACCCGAAATTATAGGTGTTGTTGAAAACATATTGAATTACTGGGATCCGGCTATTACTGTTGACCTCCACACGACTAATGGTTCATTTCACGAAGAGCCAATTACATATACATGGATGATGAATCCAAATGGAGACAGGAGCTTAATTAATTATATGAAGGATGATATGATGCCTGAAGTCCATAGGAAACTATGGGGTAAATATGATGTGGAAAATATTTTTTATGGAGAATTTATTGACAGGTTGAATATGGAGAAAGGATGGATTTCTTATGCTAGCGAACCCCGCTATATTGTAAATTATATAGGCATTAGAAACCGTTTGGCAATTCTAGATGAAAACTACGTTTATGCTGATTTCAAAACTAGGGTTTGGGGATGTTATTATTTGCTGAACACAATATTGGAATTTGCATCAGATAACAAAACTGAAATTGATGACCTGCTAACAAAAGCAGATCAAGCTACAATAGATCGTGGGCGTTCACCTGCTTTAGCAGACTCTTTTGCCATTGAATACGAGGGCAAACCCATTCCCAAGTCAATCACCATAAAGGCGTTCGAAACAGATACAATTCCCGGTGTAAAGGGATATTGGCGGTATAAGAAAAGCGATCGTAAGAAAACGGTAACCATTCCATATATTGCTGACTATTACGCTACAAAAAGCACAAAATTTCCGTATGCCTACTTGATTACAGTTTCAGACCCCCAGTTAATCTCAACACTAAAAAAACATGGAATAAGGATTTCAAAACTGGAAGAAAACACCAGGTTACAGGTGGAGAGATTCAAAATAGATGAACTAAAAGGCTCAAAAAGGCTCAATCAGGGACACTACACTAATAATATCAAAGGTAATTATATTCCAGAAGAAAAAGAATTCGATGCAGGAACTTATATAGTTTTTACCGGGCAAAAACTTGGAACGTTAGTTGCCTCACTTCTTGAACCAAAAGCTAATGATGGTTTGCTAAAATGGAATTATTTTGATCGTTATTTGGCTCCTCAATGGGGATCAGCATATTACCCATATCCAGTTTACAGACTTATGAATAAGACCAATATCAAGTTGCTAGAAGATTAATAATGAGTTTATCTGAAATTATAATGGCAGAGCATTCGCGTGCTCAGGCAGTATTGATTGCTGATATTATTATCCAAAAGCCCAGTTTGCTTGATGAATTAATGAAAATAATATTTGCCGAGGAAGAACCCCTTTCACGACGAGCTGCCTGGCCATTACGGTTTATTCATGAAAAAGAAAAATGTCTATTCGACGATTATTTCCAAATTATAATAACAAAACTCCCTGAAATTAAGAGTGTTGCTATTCAGCGTAATTTATTATACATTCTTGCATATTCTCATGTTCCTGAGTCCTATTATGGGAGTCTATTGGATTTTACATCCAAAATATTACTAAACACAAGTTCATCTGTTGCTTCTATAATTTATTCCATTGATATTTTTTATAATCTTTCAAAAAACGAACCCGAGTTGCTGAATGAATTAAAACTTATGATTGAATTGTTGCTACCAAATGCTACTGCTGGTGTAAGATCCAAATCATTGAGAACCTTGAAGAAGATCGAGAAATTAGCTTTAGTATCCACATAACTTTCTAATGAAATAACACTAATTTTGCCATCTACTTCTCACAAAGATATATTGCAATGAAAATAGGAGAGTTTAATTTATTATCAGCTAAACGAAGAACTTTAAATGGTTACTATCTTATTGATAATGAGAATACCGAAATATTGTTACCCAACAAATATGTTCCTACAGGGATGAAACCGGGCGACGAAATATCAGTATTTGTATTTAAAGATTCCGAGGATAGATTAACTGCCACTACTGAACAGCCATATGTGTTGTTAAATGAATTTGCTGTATTAGAGGTTATAGATGTAAACCCTGTTGGAGCATTTTTAGATTGGGGTCTTGAAAAAGACTTATTGGTTCCGTATTCAGAACAAGCTTCAAAAATGAAGGTAGGGAGTAGCTATCCTGTTTATCTATATTTAGATGAGAAAACACAAAGGCTGGCAGCTACCAGTAAAACAAATCGCGTATTAGAAAAAAACGAGATATCAGTTAAAGAAGGAGAGGAAGTTGATTTGTTAATTTGTAATTCGACCGACATCGGCATAAATGTTATTATCAACAATATACACGAAGGACTATTATATGATAATGAACTTTTTCAGGCAGTTACACCGGGCGAAAGAATTACAGGATATATTAAAAATATAAGACCGGATAATAAGATTGATGTAAGTCTGCAAAAGCAAGGCTACAGTAATGTTGAGCCCAATACAAAAAAGATTCTGGATAGTTTGAAGGATAATAATGGATTCTTAAATCTCACCGATAAAAGCGATCCAATAGTAATATTGGCGAAACTGGAAATGAGTAAAAAACCTTTAAAAAGGCTATTGGCTCATTATACAAACAAAAACTAATTAGGATTGAAGATGATGGGATTTATTTAATTAGTGAAAGTAAATAAGTTAAGGGTTATCAACTATTTATTTGTCAACAATTCAGAATATATATTGTAGTTTTCATCATCAAAACAAACAAACGTTACTTGCTCAGGTAACCTTTGATTTTCAAGAAATTCACTAACAGCAGCAATTGCAATTTTAGCAGCCTTATCTTTAGGGAAACCATAAATACCAGTACTTATATTTGGAAATGCAATGGTTTTGATATTATTTTGTTTAGCTATTTCAAGGCTTGTACGATAACAACTCTCCAGAAGGTGCACCTCATTTGAATTGCCACCCCTCCAAACAGGACCAACTGTGTGAATTATAAATTTTGCAGGTAACTTAAATCCCGATGTTATTTTTGCTGAACCGGTTAGGCATCCATTGAGTTTTCTGCAAGCTACAGGAAGATCAGTCCCGGCAGCACGGTGAATAGCCCCATCTACTCCTCCCCCTCCGGCAAGCTTGCTGTTAGCAGCATTTACAATGGCATCAACTTTTAGTTTTGTGATGTCATCTTGGACAAGACATATTCGGTTGCTATTAGTCATTGGACATTAGATAATTAGTCATTCATGGTCATTGGTTGTGATTCATGGTCATTGATGGTCATTCATGGTCATTGATGGTTATGCAAACTTAGGGATCAAAACTAGCTAAACCCTATCAACAATCAGCTGTGCGTTTTGATATCCAAAAACAGTAATCTCCTCTCCTTTTTCAATCATCCCTGATCTGGCAGTGGCATCAAAAAGCTCATCATTAATCATTATCTTACCTGCAGGCCGAAGCACAGTATAAGCAACTCCACTTTTTCCTACCATACTAGTGTACTGCTTTGACGCAGATGTGTATCCTTCCTTAGCATCCTGTACTTTATCAAGGGCAAGATGACCAAAGGCATTTGTTGTAAATACTTGCTTGCTTAATATTAATGAGCCAGATACAGCCAGGAAGAAAGCAATAATAACCACCAGAAATGCTCCAACAATACCGGTAGTATCAATGTCAAAAAATCCAGGGCCAACATTCCCTACCATACTAAGAGTAAGCCCTGTAATTATAAAAATAATTCCTAGTAATCCTATCACTCCAAAACCGGGTACTGCAAAAATTTCAACAGCAAGCAATATTAGCCCAACAACAAAAAGTAATATTTCCCAATTATTGGCTAACCCTTCTAAATAAAGTGGGGCAAAATATAGTAATGCTGCTAATATGGATGCTGCAATAGGAAACCCAATACCCGGTGATTGGAATTCAAAATAAATCCCGCCTATAATTACCATTATCAACACTCCGCTTATCATAGGATTAATAAGCCATCCTATTGCTTTATCGGTTGCTGAAATCTTATGATCAATAAATTCATAATCCTCATAACCTGCATGTTGCATAAGTTCGTTCATGTCGATAACTTCAGCTCTACAAAAGTTATTTTCAATAGCCTCAGATACAGTAAAGGTCAACACCTGACCTGTATCACTTATTCCGGCAACATATAATTTTGGATCAACCATAGCCTGAGCAATTTCAGGATCACGACCTTTTGCCTCTGCTGTAGATCTCATCATCGATCGCATATACGATTGGTATTTATCAGGCAAAACTTTACCTTCCTGATCAACAACGGTAGCTGCTCCTATACTTGCTCCGGGAGCCATATAAATACTGTCGCAAGCAATAGAAATAAGAGCTCCGGCTGATGCTGCATTTTTGTCGATAAATACATATACCGGAATTTGTGAATCAAGAATTTTTGTTCTAATTGAATCGGCAGCATCCAACATTCCACCATATGTATTCATGTGGATTATTATCAAATCAGCATCATGCTCTTTTGCATTTTCAATGGCAATTTTAGTAGTTCGCCACACCGGAGGAGCAATCATCTCATCAATATTAAAACGATATACTTTTATTATTTGGTTATTAACTATAGAGTCAGCAAATAATCCGAGGGATGCAAATAATAATAAGAAAAATGTTAGTATGGATATTTCCTTACTGGTTTTCATGATATTGATCTTTTTGCTTTTTCTTTTTTATGTTTCTTTAATTTGAGAATTAAAGCTTGCCTTCTCCAGTATTTACCCCAAACAATATTTGTCCACAATCTTTCGTGCAGGTAATACAAAATAAGCTTTACAACAATATCTACGGCAGTAATAAGCGAAACAGCTCCAATAATATCTTTAAAAGCAGTTTCTGTTGCCTGAGTAAAAATAGTAAAGCTTACAATAAAGGTAGCTCCAGAGGCTATAAGTCGCCAGCTAATTGCCTTAAACAGACTACGATACGGACTATCTTTTTCTATATCTTTTTGCTTGCTTTTTGCCATAAATATATTTCTCTATTAACTTACAATTATACAAAAAATAAGTGTGTGATTTTCACTTTGACTAATAGCTGAGATAAAACTTGCTGATTTAAAGTTCAAGATTAGCCCCAAAAAAATATTAATCTTTTTCATGAATTCATTGTGGGTAAGTTCGTTGGAAGCAACTAACTGCTTACCAAAAATATAGTTGTCATTATTTCTAAAGTCACTTACTTTACCACCTGCCTGTTTAACTAACAATGATCCGGCTGCAACATCCCACGATTGCAAACCATATTCATAAAATAGCTCAAACCGCCCACAGGCAACATATGCCAGATCAACAGCTGCTGAACCAAGTCTTCGTACTCCACGGCTGGTACGCATTAGATCTTTAAACAAATTTAGATAAGGATCAAGTAATGAATAATCGTAATATGGAAACCCGGTTGCCAGAAGAGAATTATCCAGTTTATCAGTATTAGAAACATGGATTTCTTTTCCATCTAAAAAGGCAGGGCTATTCTTCCATGCATAAAAACACTCGTTCAAATTTATTTCGTAAACAACACCTAGTACTACTTCATCCTTATTCATTAAAGCAATTGATATGGCATAAAGAGGAATACGATGAATGAAATTTGTAGTTCCATCAAGTGGATCAATTACCCAGTTAAACTGTTCTGATTTTGCTAAACTAGCATCTTCTTCAGCAATAAAACCTGCTTCTGGCAATATTATTCCCAATTCCTTTACAAGTCGTTTTTCCGACTCTTTATCTACGTAAGTAACAAGATTGTGGATTCCTTTTTCTTCAATATCAACCTTATCAAGTTTATCTACTTCCTGTTTAATAAAATCACCAACAACCTTAGTTAGGCTTACTACTTTTTTAGTTATGAGTTCAAGATTCATTTTTAAGGTATGAATGGGGGAATGAGTAAATGATTAAATGAGTGAATGTATGACAGTTGTTTATTTCATTTATTATAGTATTTATACATCTATCATTCAATCATTTTTCTCTTATTGTTAACATTTAGATAAATTAGAAATATAAGACCTATTATAAAAATTAAAACAGAAATAACTTCAGCCTGAGTAACCTTCATTCCAATAAAGTCGAAAATATTGTTAACTCTGATTTTCTCAATTAAAAATCGTTCGGCTCCGTTAAACATAAGATAAATTGCAAAAAGGGAACCAGGTATCCTTAACTTTTTTCTTAAAGACCATAGTATTGCAAATATTATTAGCGACATGGTTGTTTCGTAAATTGGTGTTGGGAAAACCGGCTCAGCAAGCTGAAAACAATGTGGTCCGGCACAACCTACAATTGGAATACCCTGATTTAGGATATTGTGAGGATAATTATAAGCCCAAACCCACTCAGGTAAAAAAGATAACCAGCCTGGTTGCATCATATTATTTACTATCCCCCAGTCACCATCACCAGAAACCTGACAGCCAATTCTTCCAATACCATATGCTATAATCAATGATGGAGCTAAACTATCAGCAATATGTTGCCATGCAATATTGCGCTTTTGTGCGTAAATACCTACTGCAAAAGCTGCAACAATAAACCCACCATAAAAAGTAAGGCCACTGAACGACATAATAGAACCCATGGGATCACGCATAAACTCATCCAGATTTTCAAGCTGGTGGAATATTTTTGCTCCAACAATGCCAAAAATAACTGCAATAAAAACAATAGGCCATACCTGTTCTTTTGCATGAACTTCAACCTCCTTCCATTCAGGAACAGGAAGTTTTTGTTTGTTCTTGAAATAATATTGATAGATAGTGAATATTACTGCTAATATTAACCCTCCTACTAACGATCCTTCGGATGAAAAGATAAAATCTTGAGGGTTAGCCACCATTAAATCGTAATCGAGAACTATACCACTTATTTTGTATCCTACAAAAAAACTTATAATAAATGTTATTATTAGTTCAGATATAGATGCCGGTTTACCGACAAGAGTTTTTTAATTGTTGATTTTATTAATCCAGCTTTCTCTTTTCTGGCTAATTCATAACTCAATAGCATAGCTGCTACAAGAAAGGCCGTCGCAAGGAAGAAACCATAACTTTGGATTGGTAAATTAATATCTGTTCCGAAAACATCATTAAAAAAATCACTTATTCGAGGGTACATTTATTTTGTTTTTGAAAAAATAAAAGTAAAGAAAATTTGTTACTTGTCATTGATATTTATCAATGAAAATTTAACAAGAAATAGAAAATATAATGAAATCAGGAAAATACTTAATTTATTAGTTAGATCACCCTACACCTAAATTTACCTTAAATGTTATTTCGTACTTATACTCTCTTCCTCGTAAACTGCTGAAGCAATATTCCGCCAACAATGAAAATCAAACCAATAAAAGTAGAAAAATGAATTTCTTCACCAACAGTAAACCTAATGAAAAACAAGGCAATAAATGGTGATAAATAAATAAGGTTACTGACTTTTGCTGTATTTTCTGAATTTGTTAATGCTAATAACCAAATAACAAACGTAAGACTCATTTCAAATATTCCAATGTAAATACTGCCAATCAAAGCATAACCGGTAGGAAATGAAATTTGTTCAGATGTAAACAATGAATACGTTAAAATATAAACAAAACCAAAAACAAGGTTTAAGAATATTTTTCCTGTTTCTTCCCTACTATCCTTCATATTCAATATCCAGTAATAAGCCCAGAACAGTGCACTACCAACGGCAAGCACAATTCCTAAGGTGCTGGAAGATTCCCCAAGTGCTATGAAGTTACCATGAGTACTAATTGTTACTATTCCAAAAAACTAATTAAAATTGCTACTATGCTCCAGGTACTGATTCGCTGTTTCAATAAAAATATAGATAAAATCACAAGTACAATTGGCCATGTATAGTTAAGAGTTCCTGCAATTTGAGCCTCGAGTAGTTCGTATGCTTTAAAGAGGACCAGATAATATAAAAATGGATTAAAAAACCCCATTACCGCCGATGCTAATAATTCTTTTCTGGAAATGCATTTAAAAATTAATGGTTTTTTGCCCAATTGGTTTACTAATACTAAAGTAATAGCTCCGAATAAGGAAGACCATAGTAGTAGTTGGTCGAATGCAATATAGCGTAAAGTTATTTTAAATGCTGAACTCATTGTAGACCAGAATAACACTGCCAACAATGCAAATAAATAAGCTTTATTTTGATTAGTTAATTTTTTCAAAATCGTTCTATTATAAGTCTGTTCTATTTTTGGGAGTTATAATCTCTAGCAGTCAACTACTTTGTTAGAAACTGGCAACCAAACTACTACTGACCCATAACAGCCCACGATGGCATAACACCAAGCTCGATTCCAAACACCCAGGATCCCCAAAAATATGTTACTAATGTAATAACTATAACGCCTAGTAAATTTAAGACAATTCCTGTCTTAGCCATCTCCATTACAGTTATTTTATTTGATCCAAAAACTATAGCATTTGGTGGAGTTGCAACCGGAAGCATAAAGGCCATCGATGCGCTGATAGTGGCAGGTAACATAAATAATAGTGGGTTTACGTTAATAGTTACAGATAGACCAGCAAGAACCGGCAATAGCATTTCAGTAGTAGCAGTATTTGATGTTAGCTCAGTTAAAAAAGTCATAGTCATGGCAATAACTGCAATTATTACTATCGGGTGCAAACCACCTACACTACTCAGTTGTTCACCTACCCAAATTGACAACCCCGATTCTTTAAACGCACTTGCCAAAGCAAATCCTCCACCAAAAAGCAGTACAATATTCCATGGAACTTTTGATGCAGTTACCCAGTCCATAATCCGTTTTCCTTTTTATTTTTGATGGAATTACAAATAGTATTATAGACAATGCAATTGCAACAGTGCCATCATTAATATATGATGGAGATGAAAATAAACTACTCCAACCAGGAATATTAAAACCTCCAATAGCTATACCTGCTCTGGTTAACCATAATAATGCTAAAGCTATAAAAATTACACCTACAACCTTTTGCTCATATGTTGCTAAACCCAATTCTTTATACTGCTGCTTAAAATTAACTTGCTTTAACGTCTTAAGCGATTTCTTAGGTCTGTATATCATGTATAAATATCCCCATGTAATTATAAAAAAGATAAAGCTAATTGGTAGCGCGTAAATAAACCATGTTGAAAAGCTTATTTCAGGAGCTGAAGGAAACATGATCTGAAAAATTCGAGCAAAGGATAAGTTAGGAGGCGTACCAACTAATGTTGCAATTCCACCTATTGATGCACTATAAGCAACACCAAGCAGCAACCCTACTGAATATTTTTTAGTTCTTTTGCTTTAATAAATTCCTCCATCTTTTTGTTATCGAAAGCAATATTGGAACCATCATCATTGCTGTTGCTGTATTTGATATCCACATCGATAAAAATGAAGTAGCTAACATAAAACCTAATAATATTCGTGCCGGACTTGAGCCTGTTATAAGCAATATTCGAATGGCAATGCGTTTGTGCAAATCCCATTTCTGCATAGCAAGAGCAACCAAAAAGCCACCAATAAATAAAAATATCACATGATTAAAATAGGTAGAAGAAACATCTTTACCGTTCATTACACCAAATATTGGGAATAATACTACAGGTAGTAATGCCGTAATTGCAAGAGGCACAACCTCTGTTACCCACCAAATTGCCATTAGTACTGCAACACCCAGAGTATATGTTACGGCCGGTTTACCGGGTTCCAAATCCATAAACAAAGTAATCCAGATAAACAACAGAGGAGCAATAACAAAACCAATTATGTTTTTAAAGTTAATATTTCCTAGGTTAAGCATAAGCACAAAATTTAGATAGCTTCTAAGCAGGCTAAATTATGGTAATTTAAACAATATACAATAGTTCAATTATATAATAGTACAATTATTCAATAGTTATAGGCAAGTTTGACTTATGCAAAAACATTTAGCCATTTAACATGAAAGGTTCTCAGGAATAAATAAGTTCTACTGCTACTTTTTTATAAAATTATGTGGATAATTTGGCATGCGATTTTGTAAAGTTAAAACAGAGTCCTTTAAAACTACACCATCCATAACATTTATTGCTTTCTGAATTGTAATGTTTTCCATCCAACTTTTACGACCTTCCAGAATAGTTGATATATAAACAATTAATGCAGCAGAAATTGACCTTGAAGCACTTTCCCAAAGATAACTTGGAGTATGGTCTACTGCATAGTAATGGATTTTATCGATATCCAAAATTGGTTTTTTGAAAGTTGTAGGCTTTGCAAAATAGAAACCCATACCTTCATCGCAACTAACATCTATAATTAAGCATCCTGGTTTTAAGTTATCTTTCTCTTCTTCAGTCACAAAATTGAAAGGATGATTAATATCCTGATAAGTACCATTAATAATGATTTCCGATTCGTTTATTAATTCAGATAAAGGCCGCACTTTTCCATCATGTTCTATCGTAACAATTCTTGCTTCTTTTCCAATCCCTTCGCGAACACGAACATAGTGAACATCCAAAACTTCTTCACGCACCATATGATCTGGTCGTTGAATACAAATTGTTATATCCCTAAATCCATGAGCTTTAAGTGCATAAATAGCCCCACGACTTACGGCTCCAAAACTAAAAATAATTACCTTGCGCTGGTTGCCATAATGACCATCGATACCCCTGAGTTGTAATGCATGGAGAACAGCACAATAACCTGCCAGTTCATTATTTTTATAAAATGTATGTCTACCCATTTGACCAACTGGAGACCAAACAAACATATCTTCGAAGGCAATGAGTGTTAATTTTCGGTCTATTGCAGTTTGTGTAATTTCAGGTTGCTGAGCGCAATGCGGATAACCCCATATTAAACCTCCCTCACGTATTTCTTGTAAATCAGCCAATATCGGTTTTGCAATAATCACAGAACCTATTTCAGTTAGCAATTTGTGACGAGAAGCAACTCCTCCTGTTTGAGAAATAAAAAATTCATCATCTAAACCAAAAGGCAAACCATATCCCTTTTCAAAAATTAATTGTTTACGAATATCTTTTGGAAGACGTATTAGATGATCCGGATGTATTGGAAACACGTTTTTCATCTTCTTTTTTTGAAGTACCAATTACTCCTAACATGAGCTTTCTCATAAGTTCTTAAGTATAAATTTTATTGAAAAGCGAATTAGTTCCTGCTCAATTATAACAAATCAAAGAGTAATCATTTGCCGTAGTGAGAGATTATATTGTTTAAGCAGCAACAAGTATTAATGATTGATTGTAATCAAAAGTGATATAAACCAATTGCAAAGGTACTCAATTTTCTAAGAAAATCTTAAATTTGAAAATAGATAGTCATCTATCAAATAATAACCAACCTTTACATTTTGTATAAATAACGGCAGTGAAAGTGCTAACTATCAATGCTTATAGCCCGCTTTAACATCATCATGGTTTAACAGGAAAGTACAATGCAATCTGCCACTAATCATACAGTTTAACATTAGGTTATACTATTTTTTGCGTTATTAAATAAATATATAATTGAATAATTCTATATCTTTGTCCTCTTTTTTAAAATAATTATTGATTATGAGGAAGTTAGCAGTTGTAGCATTTGGCGGAAATGCATTATTAAAAGCAGGGCAAAAAGGTACCGTTAATGAGCAGGAGTTGAATGCTTACAAAGCAAGTCAGAATTTAGTTAAACTCTTGAATAGGGGTTATAATCTTGTTCTTACACATGGTAATGGCCCACAAGTTGGAAATATACTTATGGCTAATACTGCTGGCAATAAATTATATGGTATTCCTGATATGCCTTTGGATATAAGTGTTGCATATTCGCAAGGATTTATAGCATACATGCTTGAACAGCAATTACGTAATGTATTAATGGAAAATGATATGGATCCTGATGTAATTTCTATAATTACACAAGTACTAGTTAATAAAGATGATCCGGCTTTTTTGAATCCGACTAAACCTGTTGGTCCTTATTTTACTAAAGAAGAAGCACATAAATTCATGTCTGAAACTAATTCGGTATTTAAAGAGGATAAAGCACGGGGAGGATGGAGAAAAGTTGTTGCCTCACCGATTCCGTTAGCTATTTTTAATATGCGATCTATTGAGAAGCTTGCAAATGAAGGTCATATAGCAATTGCAGTTGGAGGAGGTGGAATTCCGTGTTATTATAAAAAGGAAAATATACTTGAAGGTATTGATGCTGTAATTGATAAAGATCTTGCATCATCATTATTGGCTTCGCAGATACATGCTCACAAATTATTTATACTAACAGACGTACCTAAGGTTTGCCTCAATTTTAATACACCTCAGGAAAAAACAATCGATAAAATGAATATTGCAGAGGCTAAACAATATATTCAAGATGGTCAATTTGGAGCTGGGAGTATGGGTCCAAAAATTCAAGCTGCAATTAACTTTGTAATCAGAAGTGGGAAAGATGCTATTATTACAGTACCCGAATTACTTGGTATTGATAATGGAGGTACACGGGTTACTATTGTTTAGTTTGAAGGGGATTTAGCATTAGTCCTTTCTCGCTTTTCCTCATTTTCCATTTTCACATAAAAAGCAACCTTTTCCAGTGTTGTAATCATGTCATACTCTTCAAGATAAATGCCTTCGGGTACATCAACCGGTTTTGGAGTATAATTTAATATTCCTTTTATTCCTGCATCAACAAGCTGATTTGCTGTTTCAGTAGCTTGTACTGCAGGAACTGTGATTATCCCTATTTCAATATTTTCTTTTTGGATAATTTTATTCATCCTATTTAAGTTGTAACAAGGAACTTCATTTATCGTACTTCCTATCTTATCAGGATTTATATCAAAACCAGCTACTATCGAAAGCTTATGTCGTTTACCTGAAAAGTAGTTTATAAGTGCCCTGCCAAGGTTTCCCATTCCAACAATTGCGACTTTTATACCTTCTTCACTGTCAATTATTTCAGCAATTAAATCTATTAACTCTTGAATATTATATCCCCTTCGTAATGTTCCTGAGTATCCAATTAACATTAAATCGCGCCTTACCTGTACAGGTGTAATATGTTGGATTTTGGCAATCTCATGTGAGAATATATGATCCTTATCGTTATCAAGACAAATTAGAAGAGCCCTACGGTATTGACTTAGTCGTTCAATTGTTTTGTGTGGTAGTTGTTTAAATGTTTCTAGTGCATTCATCAAAATAGTTTCTTTTGTTAATTTATTAACAGTGCAAATATATATGTGATGTATATAAATTGCAACTATTTGTTAATAAAATAACAGATAAGATAATAAATAGAAATTAATTAACCTATAATCAATTAAGTACAGGATTTAAAACAGTGAACAATACATATTACCGAAATAAATGTATTTTCGCAAGCAAATATAAATTCATGAAAAAACTAATTACTATTTTTTCCATTACTTTAATGTTGTCATCTTGCAGTTCATTGAAAGTTAATTATGACATGGATCAAAAAGTTAATTTTAATCAATTTGACACCTTTAGCTTCTATCCATGGGATTATAAAAACGGTTTTCAAATCAATGATTATGACAAGCAAACAATTTTGGTGGCAATACAGGATGATATGGAAAAGAAAGGCTACAAATACGTGAAAGAAGGAGGCGATCTCGTTATTTCCATTTTTATTACACTCAAAGGCAAAACCAGTTACGAGGCTTATAACAACCATTATGGTGGATGGGCAGGATATGGTGGTGGCTGGGGTTATTCAGGATTTGGCTATGGCTACGGATATGGACCTGGTTATAATACAACTACAGTAACTGAACACAATTATACAGAAGGAACACTAATTATTGATGCTTTCAATGCTAATACTAAAAAATTAATTTGGCAAGGAACCGGCTCACGTCCGGTTGAACAAAACCTAGATAAGCGAGATAGAGAATTGCCTAAGAATGTTATCCATATGTTGAAGCACTTTCCTGTTAATAAGAAAAACAAATAATACAATAATAACATGAAATGAACATGTTCATTAATAATCATAAATAATACACAATTGTATGATTAAAAAGAATATATGATCCAGATAATTATCGGGAATGAATATGCAATAACTCTCTTGCATTTTCAGCAAACAAAAAAAATTAAACAATGAAAAAAATTATACTACCCATACTTTTAATTACATTTCTTTCTTCTTGCAATTCGTGGAAATTCATTAGTGAATATGACCATGACACAGATTTTAGCAAGTACAAAACTTTTGGTCTTTTAAGTTGGGATCCTGTTAATGACAAAGAAGTAAGTCCACAAACAAAACAATATATTCTTATGTCCATTAAAGATGAAATGGAGTCTCGTGGATATATATATCAAAAAGATAATGCTGCTTTACAGATCTCAATATTTATTGTTGTACAAGAGGAAACAAGCTATTCTGCTTATTCTAACCATTATGCCGGATACAGTGGTTATGGATCCATAGGTGTTGGTGTTGGAGTGGGAACAGGTGGAACAAGTGTTGGTGTTGTGGGTTATGGTATGCCCAGCATGTATCCTTACACTGCTGTAAAGCATGATTATAATATAGGAACCGTAGTGATTGACTTATTGGATCATTCTAAGAAAAAATTGTTTGGCAAGGAGTAGCCACAGGAAGAATTGCAAACGAAGAAGCTAAAGAGAGTAATGTTAAAAAAGATATTGAGCGCCTCTTTCAAAAGCTCCCAGTTAAGAAAGTTAAAAAATAATGGATATTAACTAGAATCTGAAGTCATACCCAAATGAAATTTGCTTCCGTTCAAAGAAGCCGGCTTCTAGTACAAGGTGATGACGGTTATTTAGTACCAACGAACCTCCAATTACAAAATTCCATCGTTGTTTTGCCGATATTTTTCCTGAATAAGTAGCCTCTTCTCCAAGTAAAAAAACAAGCTCTGGGTTAATTTCATCAACACTTATTTTTCCTTTAAACGACTGGTCGTTATGAATATACATTGCTCCAAGCCATATTGCTCCAAAAGATTTTCTTTTTTATTTCCTAACAATATTCCAACTTTAGGGCTTAAAAAATGATTATGAAGATTATTTTCAACATCTACAGGATTGGTAATTGAATAATTGTAATCTACCATAATAAAATAATTACTAATTCCCATTGAAAATGTTGCACCAAAACCATAGGTTGGACCAACATATCCAATTTCATCAACTATTTGGAATGTTGAGTCAATAATTAAAGAGTCGATAATGGGGATGTTCTCGACAACAATATATGGAACAACAAGTTTTGGCGATATTACCCCCTTTGTATATCCAAATATTCCATAAATATTTAGGAATGGAAATAACCAAAAGTTTGGTCTAACCTGAGTTTTGAACTCAT
>FUWD012860482.1_pt1 | contig 23786 bp, 17 predicted proteins | sample 1063281 | NCBI WGS metagenome assembly FUWD01 (sample SAMEA79048168, study PRJEB19326) | metagenome | biome: marine | reverse complement strand
GAGTGAGAACCACAACTTGTCGTGATTTGGCAAAATGCTGTACCAGACCAATCATCTGATCGTTACGGTCATCATCAAAATTCACAAAAACATCATCCTTGAGAGCAAGCTTGATAACATTTTGAAAGGCGAGATGAGTCGAGTTGCGAAATCGTTCAGCCTGAGAAGGGCACACCGAGGATAATCCTTTGAAAGGACTATCAATGTGTAAGTCAGAACAATGTAGGAATTTAAAAGTCGACATAAAACAACAAATAAAATATCAGGGGAAATAATACATGGCAAATTCTCGTGCCAACTTTATTATTGTATACGATACCTTTCATTTTTCCTATGATATTGAAGCAATAGCATTTTAGTGGGCCATTCGAACCCGAAGTTCATCTTAAACAAAAGTAATCATACACAGAGAACCCATGAACTCCTACCCTCCCATGGAATACAGGCGATTTGGAAAAACCGAAGAACAAATTTCCGTCATCACACTTGGGGGAATGAGATTTAAACACGGATGGATTCCGCCACGAAATCATCTGCCCAAAGAGTCCATTCAACATTGTATTTCCACAACGCGCATGGCGTTGGATTTAGGGATCAATCATATTGAAACTGCCCACGGCTACATGAAAAGCGAGCATCTATTCGGTCGCGCCCTGAAGGAAATGGGCGTTCCCCGAACAACGTACAAGATGATGACCAAGGGGGCGCCTATGACCGGTGACGATACCCGTAAACTGGTCGAAGAACAGCTCAATGCGCTCCAACTGGAATATGTAGATTTTTACGGGTGGCACGGCATCAACAACAAAGACCTGCTTAACGCCGCGGTACAAAAAAATGGACCAGTGGAAACATTACACAAACTGAAGGATGAAGGTTTGATTCGTCATATAGGATTTTCAACACATGGTCCGCTTGACATCATATTAGAAGCCATGCGAACGGATTTATTCAGTTTCCTCAACCTTCATTATTACTATTTTTTCCAGCGTAATTTCCCAGCCGTGCAATTAGCCGATGCAATGGATATGGGCGTTTTTATCATTTCTCCCAATGAGAAAGGGGGGATGCTGTGGAAGCCTTCGGCAAAAGTCGAACAGCTTTGCCAGCCTGATACCCCGGTCCAGTTCAACGGTAAATTTTGTCTGTCTCATCCCCAGGTCACGACATTGAGCATGGGCATGCACGAGCCAGAACATTTCTCCCAGAATCTGGCTCTGTTGGTTCAGGAAAAAGACTCCAATCGGCAGTTTTCAGGGATCAAACAAAAAATGGATTCTCAACTGGAAAGAGTCCATGGTCTATGCACTCTTTGCGATAAGTGCATGCCCTGTCCGGAAAATATAAATATTCCAGAAATCCTCCGCTTCAGAAACCTCCTCGAAGGTTATGACATGATAGATTACGGGCGCTTCCGCTATAACATGCTTGAAGGACAGGGACATTGGTTTCCCGGTACTTTTTCTTTCCATTGCACAGAATGCGGAGACTGCCTCCCTCGCTGTCCCGAGAATTTGAATATCCCGAAATTATTATTTGAAACCCACGACAAATTATTTGACCACCCGAAATACTTGATGGGAAAAATTACAAATGCTTTGGGTTCAATACTCAAGCGTTTAAAGCTCTGGAAATGACTTTAAGTAAAAGCATCTACCTACCCCCCCCCCATCACTGCCTGTCATTTTTTTAATGAAAACACCTTTAGATATTGACAGTTTAAACAAACGGACCATAATTAATATAATGGCATTATCTGTAAATATAAATATGATTAGCCAATAGAAACAATGGGTCAGAATATAAATTCTTATGATGGCAAAATGGAAGTGACCGACGGAAGGATTCTGATCATTGATGACGAGTCAGGGAATATTGCTATCCTGGAACGTGTTTTAATAAGGAAGCGGATTCAATAATATAAAGAGTATCAGCGATTCCCGTTTGGCGGTAACGACCTACGATGAATATCGCCCGGATCTGGTTTTACTGGATTTGAATATGCCGCATGTAACCGGGTTCGAGGTCATCGATCAGTTAAAAAAGGCCCAAAATGGAAATCATTGAAGGAGAAAAAAGGAACAGGCTTCGAACCACGTATGGTCGATGCGTTCAAAAAAGTATTACCGGAAATGGTTAAAATCGTAAACCGTCTCGCCGACTCCGCAGAAACTGACGGAGAAGAACATTTACTTAAAATATTCCGCACCGCAAGCTAAAAACACATCGACTCTCCTCTTAAATCTCCCCTTGAATCGGCAAAACTGGCCTCCTAGTTACTTACCTGCACCCTCTTCTTGCATTTCTCGGGATAGACATTCATTCAATAGAGACTGGGTATTACGGTAGGTATCGTCCTTCTTCAATACCTGCTGTAAATAGGGAACCGCCTGTCCGCAACGAAGGGTCTTCGCAAAAGTTTCCCCCATCATATATTGCAAATTGATGTCTTCAGGGTCCACCATAGCGTAGCGATTGCCGTAGTCCAACACTTCCGCAGGCTCTCCCCTGCCGCGATAACCAAAAACAATATTTTGCAGTGCCTGCTTGTTCAGAGGTTCCTTCTCTAAAACTTGAAAAGAATAATCCAGCGATTTCTGGTATTCCTTTTTAATATTGTAAAACCGTGCCACCGCATTGAGCAGGCCCGGATTTTCAGGGTCGGCATCCAACTTGGCATGCAAATCAACCAGTGCGAATTCCTGCATAACAGAGCCAAACTGACCACGGTTATTCTTGCTGGCAGCTTTAAAAAAAGCTTTCGCTTCCTCCCGCCTTCCCAGTTCCATCAGGTTTAAAGCCGAGTACAGGTTGGCAAATGAGTTTGCGGCTTCTTTTTCTAAAATAGTCTGGAGGATTCCAAAACTTTTTTCATATTCGCCAATCTGATAATATGCATGACCCAGATTAAGCAAAGCTTCTAAATTAGCAGGATTGGTACTCACCTCCTTAATCAACGCAGAAACCTGTTTCGTCCCGGCCTGCAAATGGTAGCGCACCAGATCATTGTCTCCCAATTTGACCAAGGCCTCCAGAAGCTGTTCACGATTACCATACATGACCCCGCGTTGGTACAGATCCATCGCATCGTAAATGGTTTCCAAGTTTTTTTGGTCATCGTAAGTCATGCCAGAAATGCGGCCCACAATCTTCCTGAAGGGTGCCCGCGTAAACACAAAGTCTTCGCGTCCATACACGCCTATCACTTTTCCCAGGTCGAGATAGAATTCAATCGCGGGCCGATTGTCGGTTATCACGGGTTGCCCCAGAGACAAATCATTCATCTGGTCTTCCAAAAACCAAATATTGCCGAGAAATGAAAGAGCATCCGGAACCTGTATTTCCTTCATGGCGCGGCTCACAATTGGGTCAGAAAAACGCCCCTTCAGCTTTTCAAGGTCCATCTCAACCGGGCTATTCGACCCGATGAGGATTATTTCGTTGGCAACCGGCATCCAGGCCATGGCATGAGGGAACACGGAAAGAAAAGTTTTAAAATGCATAAACACTTCATCCTTCCCCTGACTGTGCAGTGGAATCCATTGCGCCATAATGCCGCCGGACTTCAGATGGTTTTGCGCCAACTCATAATATTCACGGGTGTAAAGATTAACAGTGGACGCGGTACGCGGCGGCGGCGGCTCGGAGGTTATAACGTCATACATTTTTCGAGAGGTCAGCAAATGGTTCCTTCCATCTTGAAGGATAAGGTTGATCTTCTCATTATCGAAAGCGGAATAGTTGTGTGACGCAAAAACATGACCTGCCTTGAAAACACTTTCTGATAAATCCACGCTGTCGACCGATTTCACGTGCGGATGCACCCCTGCGGCTCCCGTCGTTTGCCCCGTGCCAAAACAAACGACCAGAACATCTTCCGGATTTTCTACCAACAGGATGGGTATATGCGCCAGCAGTTTCATATACCGCGAAGCAATAAAATTAACTGCGGACATGGAAATACCATTGGTGACCAGCCGCTTTGCTTCCGGGTCCAGAATACCGTAATCGTCCTCGAAAACAGCTACGGTATCAGTGAGACCTTCTTTGAAGTACAACAACTTGCTGATATCTTTCCGACCTGTACTGTCACGCATAAAAAATTGGTCGAGCAAATTCGAAGGCACGCCCATATTCACTACAACAATTATCGCCGCCAAAACCACTGTCAACACTTTCCGTAACGCTGTTGTCAGGTAACTTCCAGTGCGAAACAGATACATCACCATTATCAGGTTCAATGTCGCGACAAGAAGCAAACTCCGCTCAGACCCCAGTCCGGGCAAAAATAAAAAACCAGCAACAAGCGATCCAAAAATTGCGCCCAGGGTATTCGCTCCATAGATTTGCCCGGTTCCTCTTCCCACATGTTCGTGACCTCCGGAAATCATCTTAATGAGGATGGGGAAACTCATACCCAAAGCAACTGTGGGTAATAATATGAGCGCCGCTGAATCCATAAAATACCGACCAAACACGACTCCCGGGTTCTGCAGGCTATAACTATTCCATGGCGATGAAAGTAATTGATCCATGTTGTATAAAGAACCGATCACGTAAAATCCGATGCCCGCCTGAAGACATATCAGGACCGTCCGCAAATTCAGGCTTGACCTGAACACAGGCACCATGAGCAAACTTCCCAGCGTAATTCCAAAGAGAAAAACTGCCAGCATCATGCTGAAAGAATAAACTGTGCTGGAAATGCTGAAGACCAGCAACCGGGTCCACAACACTTCATAAGCCAGCGCGGTGAAACCACATGCAAAACTGATTGCCATCCACTCCTTCTGCTCCTTCGTCCATTTAAATGATGGCAGTTTAAAACGCGGCAAACGTAAACTCGGACTGCTTCCTCCCGATTCCTGATATATCCGAATGGCGCACACTCCGACGAACAGATTCATCACCGCGGCACCCAATACCGTTTGCAAAACCCCAAAGGTTCCGATCAGAAAGAATCCGGCCAGCAGACACCCGAACGCGGCACCCAGTGTGTTGATACCGTATAGAATCCCCATCTGAGTCCCCAGCCTGGTGTTATCTGTAATGTAATATTTGCTGATGATGGGCAGAGTCGCGCCCATCAGGGATGCGGGAATGAACATCAATCCGAAAGCCGTCACGGCCTTGACGATGTTTTGCACCACAAGCGATTCAGGAATAAAAGCACTCAGCCAGGAATAGACCACAGAAAATTCGAACAGAATCAGTGAAACTATGGCACAAATCACAAATATCAATATCTCAATCCAGCCATAGATTAACAGCGGAGTGGGTGCCTTCCAGTCTTCGGGCAGGTTTTCATCCCAATTCTCCTCGCTGAACGCCTTATTTTCCTCCCAAATACGGTCAATAGCACAGCCAAAATAATAGCTCCCGAAACCCAGTCCGGCCATAAATGCCGCCAGAACCACGGATACGGAGAACACGGTGTGTCCGAACACGAGAGAGAGCATACGAGTCCAGACCACCTCGTAAATCAGTGCTGTGATTCCGGAAAATAAGAATAGAAAGTATACGATCGGGGAACGGTTCATTATAGTAAGGTTATATCTCAGGAAACCGGGTTTGGAAACCACCTAAAGTAATTGACATTCAATTCTGCTTCAAGTAGTTTTTAAGTATAGGTTTAATTTCAGAACTCCGTGAAACGGGCGTCATCGCCTGTAGAATAATTATGACTGATGAAACACCATCAACAGAAAGTATAGACCATCCCTACGCCCGTGAAAACAATGTTGAATGGGATGCCGATGCCTGGGAGAGAGTGAAACACGCCCCGGAATTCGTCCGCCCCGGAATTCGCAAGCTCATGGTGCAAAGGGCCGTTAAAAGAGGATTTAAACATATTAAATCCGATTTCCTCACTGAAATTCGCAATGAATCCATGATGCTGGTTTCCAAGCGGGTGAAACAGTTCGGATTCGAAGAGTTGTCCATGGGCGCGTTTGATGTCGCCAAGGACAAGATGAAGCAGAGTCCGCGCAAAATTGAAGTGATTGAAGAAATCGAAGACTTTCTCTCCATGCGGACGGAGAAGAAAGACGACATCATTGAAAAATTTAAAAACTACATGGAGGTCACGCCCGCCAGCGGAATGCCCTGGAGTAAAGAGGCTTTGGCCAAGATGGAAAAGGTTCCTCCGTTTGTACTGGGAATGGCCAAGCAAACCATTGAAGCGCGTGCCAGGGAACGTGGCGACAAGATGGTCAATCCTGGTATCATTGAAGAAGTATTCACCAACATCATGCCCGCCTCAGCCAAACAAGCTATGGGCATGGAGGTGACCGAAGAGGAACTGAACGAAGAACAAAATAAGTCTGATGCGCCTCAGGATATGCCAAGCTTCGAACTCAAGTGGCACGACGACGCGGCACAGAAAGTAATGAAGATTCCGATTTCATTCATTCGGGATATGGCCGTCAAGCGCATCGAGCAGGAAGTCAGAAAAGAAGGAATAAACGAAGTTACAATGGAACTGTTTGAGAAATACCGATTCAGTTTTTAATAGAGAGGAGCGTACATATGAACATCACAGCAGATTGGGTATTTCCGGTTGGATTAGGAATTCTGGGCACCTTAATTGTGCTTTTTAACTGGAACGCCAAAACCGCCCCGGTAAAAACCAAGAAACAAAATCGCCATCACTAGCTGTGCCCGATTCATCGGGCTGTTTTAAAAGCGCTCAATGCCCGTCCAGCTTATCTTAAAACTCAAATGAGTGGAGGGCTGGGAATTGAGCAACTACAAAACTCATACAAAGATCTGCCGCTAACCGTAGGGACAACCTACGGGAAATTGGCTCAGGCCCTTGCCCGGTTACATCCCTGTGGGGTAATCGAGGAATTCGGATTCGATACCGAATTTTTCTTGAAGATGTTTTCCCACGGCCTTAACGCCTCCAGTCTCGGTCGCGTAATGACCCGCCAATATTAAAACACAATCGTTTTCCACGGCTTCGTGGAAATGATGGTTGGCCCCTTCTCCGGTGAGGTAGGCATCGAGACCTTCCGCTGAAGCCTGTCTGAGAATATCCGCCGCGCCGCCGGAAACCAGACCCAGTGTTTTAACCTCTCCCGACCCGATCACTTTGACGGATGACCCCATGCTCGCTTCCAGTTTTGCTCCCAGGGCAGTTGTCGAAATCGGCTCCAGCCGACCTTTGAATCCAATCTTCTGGCCTTCGTATTCGCCGAACGGCTCGATCTCGGAAAGTCCGGACAAATCCGCCAACGCTTTATTGTTCCCCAATACCGGGTGCATGTCCAAGGGCAGATGCGCCGAATACAGCCCCAGATTGTTACGCATCATCGTGGAGAGTTTTTCGTAAAAATTCCCTCGGATCGGTTGCACACCTCCCCAAAGCATTCCGTGATGGACAAACATCATGTTACACTCTGCGGCGACGGCCTTTTCAATTGTTGCCATGCACAAATCAACCGCCAGCCCGATTTTTTTAATATCGCCGGTGTTTTGAACCTGCAATCCGTTCATCGCGTTAGGCGAATCCTTGATATCTTTAATATCAAGCAGGTCGTCGAGATAATGGCTGATCTGTAAAATGTCCATACACAAATTATAAGTTAACCATGACCCAGTTCATAATTAAAAGTATCGGCCAGCGCATTGTCCTGCTGTTTTTTATCTCGATTATTTCGCATTCGATCGTTCACCTGGCACCGGGAGAACCCAGTCTGGTGGACCCGTCCAATCCCAGGATGAAAGCTGAGGACATCCAGCGCATCCGCGCCGCCTTCCATTTGGACGAACCACTCCACGTTCAGTACGTTTACTGGATGAAGGATTTATTCACTGACGAACTGAAGTCGTTCAAGGACAACCAACCCGTACTAAAGAAAATATGGGACCGTTTTCTCAATTCGCTACCACTGTTCATCGTGGGAACACTCATCACCTGGTTCCTGGCATTCCCGGTAGGGATCAAGGCGGCGATCAATCGTGGCTCTACGTTCGACAAGACGGGAACTTTTCTTGCTTACGCATTGATTTCCATTCCCGGTTTTTTCCTGTCCTATATCTGCATTATTTTTATGGTGAAGACATTTAACGTTCCCGTGATTGGAATGCGCACCTTCGGGCTGGAAGACGCTGGCCTTCTGTTCCGTTCGATGGACCGGGTGTGGCATTGGACGATCCCCTCTTTAATGTCAGCGGTGGCGGGAGTGGCAATTCTTTCCCGCTATGTCCGTTCGCAAATGCTGGAAGTCATTAATCAGGATTACATCCGCACGGCCCGCGCCAAGGGGCTGTCGGAAGATGCTGTCATTTACCGGCATGGGCTCCGCAATGCCCTGCTCCCGTTCATCACCATGTTTGGCCTGATCATTCCGGGGTTGATCGGTGGCTCGGTCATTTTTGAAACCATCTTCGCCTGGCCGGGAATGGGGCGGCTGGGATTCGAAGCGATTCTTGCGCGGGACTTCCCGGTGATACTCACGCTCAATTTTATTTCAGCCATCCTGGTACTTGTAGGGACTTTAATATCTGACATTCTTTATGCGGTGGTCGATCCGCGTATCAAGTTTTAGCATAGTGGAGTCAGGAATGAACACAATTACAGAAAAGCAGGACGCGGAAGGATTAAAACCGGCAGTCAGTTTATTCAGGGAACGCTGGGACATCTTCAAACGCAACCGCACTGCTTATTCCAGTTTTATATTCCTGATCGTCCTCCTGGCAATCGCTTTCGCAGGCAAAGCGCTCACTCGCTGGTTTGTTGTATTCGATCCTCAGCAAGTGCGTCTGCCGGAAAAGTTTCTTCCGCCACTGACATCCTTCACCAGCAAAATCACCTCGGCCGAAGACGCTCCCGCATTCAACATATACTTAATGGGCACCGACGAACTCGGCCGCGATGTATTTGCACGCATGCTGGAAGGAACCTCTGTTTCACTCACGGTTGGCTTTGTCGCTGTTGGCATCTCGGTGGCTTTGGGAATAATTTTTGGAGGAATCGCGGGTTATTACGGAAAGAAAAAATTCGGATTCCTGACGGTCGATACGATCATCATGCGTTTTGTCGACATCATGCTGTGCTTCCCCACATTTTTTCTTATCTTGACTGTTGTTGCCCTATTACCCCCAAGCATCTACAACATCATGATCGTGATCGGGCTAACCAGCTGGATGGGCACCGCCCGATTTGTCCGCGCCGAGTTTCTCACGCTGAGAGAACTGGACTTCGTTGCCGCCGCCCGCAGTCAGGCCATCCCTGAGTGGCGAATCATATTCATTCATATGACTCCCAACGCTATCGCGCCGGTTCTGGTATCGGCAACCATAGGCGTTGCCTCGGCCATCCTCATTGAATCGAGCCTCAGTTTTCTCGGATTCGGGGTCCAGCCGCCCGATGCCACATGGGGAAATATTCTCGCTGACGGAAAACAATTCATTTTTGATGCTCCGTGGATCACTTTCATTCCCGGATTCTCCATTCTATTTGTTGTACTCGCATTTAACTTATGCGGCGAAGGTTTGCGCGAAGCGTTCAATCCAAAACTTCAGGAAGGGAAATGATCCTTGCCAACGCAAATCCGTGTGGTACGAGCATTCAACTTATGTGGTGAGGGACTGCACGAAGCGTCTAACCCAAAACTAAAAACCGGGGCATAGTTTTTTTCGCTGAAAATTCGTTATGATTTATTTACAGAATCTGAACAAACAATTTGGCCCTAAAATAATCCTGAAAAACGCCAACTTTCACTTGCGTCCTAACGAGCGTGTGGGACTCGTTGGTGAAAACGGCATGGGCAAAACCACTTTGTTCCGCATCATAACGCAAAACCAGTCGGCGGACTCCGGACAAGTCATACTTCGAAAAGGAGCGCAAGCGGCAACGCTCGAACAGGAACTGGATGATTTCGGCGGATCGGTTCTGGAACGGGTGGTTTCAGGAGACGATCACTTGCAAGCCATCCGTAAGGAATTGGATGAAGTGGAAGAAAAAATGCGCTCCGATTCTCATGGCGAGGAAACGCTTTCACGTTATGGAGTTCTCCAACATGCTTTCGAGCGTATGAACGGCTACGAACGCGAGCCCAAAGCCTGCGCCATTCTTTCGGGGCTAGGATTCAGTGAAGACAAAATTAGAAAACCTCTCAATGAATTTTCCGGTGGATGGCGCATGCGGGTTGAAATGGCGCGGCTACTACTTAGAAATCCAGATGTCCTTTTACTCGATGAACCGACCAATCATTTCGATCTTAAGTCGGTCGAATGGCTGGAAGGATTTTTGAAAAGCTACGGCGGCAGTCTCCTCCTCATCTCTCATGACCGCAGATTCCTTAATAGTCTCGTCACACGCATCGCTGAACTCGACCGAGGAACGTTGACTTGTTACTCAGGGAATTACGATGACTACGAACGGCTGAAACAAGACCGGGAAGTTCAGCTCGAATCGGAAGCGGCGAACCAGCAACGGCGGATCAGCGAAATTGAACGCTTTGTCGAACGCTTCCGCGCCAAGAACACCAAAGCAACGCAAGTGCAAAGCCGAATCAAGATGCTCGATAAAATGGAACGTGTTGAAACAATGTCCCGCACCAAAACAGTAAGCTTCCGGTTTCCCCAACCCGCTCGCACCGGGCGTATTTCCATGGAATTGAAAAATGTAGCTAAAAGTTATGGCGATGTTGAGGTCTATCAGAACTTTTCCATCACGATTGAACGCGGATGGAAAATCGCCCTTGTGGGTGAAAATGGCGCGGGGAAATCAACACTCATGAAACTGCTGGCGGGAATCATCGATCACGATGCCGGGGAAATCCATCCGGGCCATAACGTGTCCCGCGCCTATTACGCTCAACATCAATCGGACTCACTCGACTCTCACAAAACAGTTCTCGAATCGATGGACGGACTGCCGCAAAATCTTTTGCGAACTCAGGTGCGTACGATCCTGGGGTCCTTTTTGTTTTCTGGTGATGATGTGGACAAAAAGGTAAGTGTCTTGTCCGGCGGTGAGCGGTCCCGGCTGTCTCTCGCCCGCATGCTGGCATCACCCGCATCATTATTACTATTAGACGAACCCACCAATCATCTTGACATGCGATCCTGTGAAGTGCTCGCCGCCGCGCTGTCTGATTACGAGGGCACACTTTGCGTTATTTCTCACGACAGATATTTTCTTGATGGATTCATCAATCGGGTATGGGAGGTCAACGAAGGCAAGGTGCACCAATATATCGGCAACTACAGCGAATATGAAATGGCCAAAAGCAAGGAGGCAGAGGCCGCGTTGTTGAATCCGACTAAAGTAACTCAGGAAACTTCAATATCCATGAATCAGTTGGAGCGTGGTCGCAAACGCCGTGAAGCCGAGGACAGAAACAGGAAACATAAAATTATTAAACCGCTGAAATCGCGTCTGCAAAAAGTCGAAGCGCGATTGGAAGAAGTGCTGGCGGAAAAAGCGGCAGTGGAAGAGAAACTCGCCGAATCCGCTATCTACGAATCGGTGAACAAACCCCAACTCATGGAAGCTCTGAGCCAGCAAACAGAGTTAGCCAATGAAGAAAAATCACTGACAGAAGAGTGGGACAAGCTCTCAACCAAAATCGATCAGGCTGAAACCTATAATTAAACCAATAATTTGATGAAGTTACAAAATTTGTGGTGTCATTTCACCATTTAAGTGACAGAGTATGATCCAAGCATTAACACTTTGATTATTATGGCCTTATATGTCCCCAATGGGGCAAATCCATTGAAAAAAACAGCTCTGTATACTGCCGGTAATGAAAGAAAAGTATTTATGGAATTGTGCGGAAAAGACAAAGACACTTTTTTTATTGTTGGCAACCAATTGACAGACCCCTTATCATTCTTAATTATTGGAGTTTTCTTCCCAAAATTTGAAAACCATCCACAAGATACCCTTCCTTTTTGAAGGTTTATATTAATGCTTTCCGTCATTAGCATTTTATTTATCGCATTTGTCCTTTTACTGGCGGCGATGGTTATTTTGCCGGTATTTTTTGGTGCGCCCTGGCACCCTTTGTCGGACGAAAACATTGAGCGGATTATAAATTTTGCCGACCTTCAACCCGGTGAGAAGTTCTATGATCTTGGATCGGGAGACGGACGCGTCCTGATCGGCGCCACACGCGAAAAATGTGTGCGAGGCACTGGGGTGGAAATTGACCCGATCAAAGTCTGGCTTTCAAGAATTTTTGTAACAGCGGCGGAGCTGACAGACAAGGTGCAAATTCATCGGGGAAATATATACAATTTCGATGTAAGCGAAGCAGACATCATCTACCTCTATCTCACCCATCAGGCACTGGACCAGTTGTTTCCGGAAATTCTGGGCCGGATGAAGCCTTCGGCGCGGATCGTCTGTTACCGGTTCTGCATCCGCAACATGGAACCCATCAAAGTCAATGAGGATAAAAACCTGTTTCTATACCGGGTGGACAAGGGCCGATCCGTTAATGAATATTCCTGAATGCGTATGGTGTGGGAACTCGTGAAATTTACTCGGTAGTGACCAGTCCACTCCAGACGTAGGCTTTGCGCCCACCCGCATCGACCGCGAGCCAGGGCTTGCCGTTAAATTCGACGGTGGTGCTTCGGATCAGGGGCAAGCGATCACCTTTTTTCAATTTCCCCACCTCGGGAAATTTAGGACTGGGACCCGTCTTCAAGGAAACCCCATTTATTTTCGCGACCACCGATTGCTGACCCGCTATTTCCGGAACCGATGGCATCTTCACTGCAGGAGCGGTGGGCTGTTTTACTGCTGCTGGACTTAAACTGGGAGGCTGTATCCTGCTTTCAGGTTTGGACGGACTTGCCAATGGACGAGCCACTTTATCCTGATCCGGTTTGCCGGGAGGTTTTGCCGATGGAGCATCGGGTCTTTGCGGCGATTGCACCTTGGGTTTAACAGGTTCGACCATACTCAATTTCTTGGTCGTGCTTTGCGGAAGTGACGCTACCTGATCGGGCATTCCTTCACCAAAGCGGACAAAGATCGGATTAGACACCAGATAGTTTGCTTCATCCGCTTCCACCTTGAGTCGATAAAACACGGGCCCTTCTTCCCTGTTCACATCCACATCCCGCCAGGTCAGTTCATAAGGAAGCGCCGCTGTCTCTTGCTTTACTTCCACTCCATTACGAATGATGGACAGACGAACCGTTTGCGCGGTTCCTTTTGTGAAGCGGATCCTGGCCTTCAACTCAGGAAAATCGCTTGAGGTCAGTTCCTCACCCATGGCCGCCATCTGCCCCGACTTAACATCGGTCACGGTGAAATCATCGAGAGAGAGTCGTTCGTCACCCTTCTGGCGCACAGCGTACATCCGTCCGCTTGCCAGGGCATCGAGTACATCGTCCCGTGATTTTTCCCGCACCAGGAATACAGTTCGAATGTCACCGAGCTTGATTTCGCCATCCTCGCATAAATAATTATTCCCGCCATACCCCCACGCCGGCTTTTCCCGCTGGCCTTGAAGATACTCATCCAATACATGATCCCACTCGTTGCCAGGTTCGATTTGCATGATCGGAAAATCTGCGACTGACTGAAAACCGGTATACCCGGAAGTCAACACGAGGTCTTCGGGGTGCGGCATCGTGTTGTAACCTACTCGTCCTTCCTGCCTTGCTCCATCATCCGCTTCCATATGATTCCAGAAAACCAGTCCGCCATTCTCATTTACATAATCAATCAATTCCTGATAAGGTTGGGCACCTAGATCGCCGCCATACTGACTAAAAGGAGAACTTCGCAATGGCTGATTGCTGACGACAAGAAGAAACATAATGCCTGCTACCACCCCTGTGATTTTTCTCTTATATCCTTTAACTACCGGAATGAGGGACAATAGAAAAAGCGCGACACATCCACCGAAAAAATACTGGTGTCGCTTCAGGTAACGCTGAGAAAAATTACTGTCCAGGATAGGTAGCTGCTCATAAACTTCTGGTGCCTCGAATCCAACGACAAAGAGATGTTTGTCTAAATTATTAGCGACAAGGTCGCCTTTAAAAACATTTCCAGTCCAATAGTAAAATGGAGCGACCTCTGTCCCGGGAATGAGAAGGGTCTCTTCAAACTGTTTGTCGTTGTCATTAACTTCCGAGACGTAGGCCGGTGCGCCCACAGTAAGCACAGATGAGTTTTCATTTCGTATCTTGAAAATATGTTCGAATGGAACCAACCCGTATTCCAGAGCGTCGCGAGCCTGATCGCCGAAAACAACCACATCTATTGACCTGGCACGAGCCAGCTCGGTTACTTCCTGCATAGTAGAACACCCGCGGCTGAATCGGGTTTTAACGTTGGCAACCCCGTCTAGTTGTATGAATCCGGCGAACGCCGTGCCTGCCGTCGTCAACAGAAACACCAATGCCCCGACCCAAATTACAGGCTTCGTCTTCTGGAGAGACCCATGTGCTGAATGATAATTCACTCTCAATTCCTCATGATCCACTTGCTCCAGATTATAGTTACCTAAAATCATATGGACTCTGAAAGTATGCTATCATTTATTCATACAGAGGCATAGGGGAGACAGCTTATGAAAACTGTCCATAGCTGGAACCCTTTGCTCGTTTGAGGAAACTCACCAGACCTCAATGTTTGATTTGGTTTTTGGAACTATGCTATACTTGGTGAGAAATTTTTATATTAACGATCCCCTTCCGCATGTTCCAGCAGTCGATAAGCCAAGTGCAAAACCTGTTTTTCATTCCACAGGCTTCGTGAAGGAAAACCTCCAATGGTGAAAAAAATCCTGGTCGCAGATGACAGCATCACTATCCAGAAAATCGTCGCTATGGCCTTTGAAAAAGAAGATGCTGTAGTAGAGGGCATCAGTAATGGGAAAGAAGCGTTCGAGAGAATAGGCGATTTCAATCCTGATATCGTGCTGGCAGATGTCGATATGCCTGGCCTGACAGGGTTTGAGTTGTCCAAAAAAATTAAAGCCGATCCTGAATTTGACTCTGTCAAGGTGCTTCTGCTCGCCAGTGACTTTGAAGATTTCAACGAAAGTTTGTTTAATGAGTCTGGTGCGGACGATCATATTTTAAAACCTTTCAAATCGGACAATATCGTAAAAAAGGTCGTTGATTTGATTTCGAAGGACTCCGCTGAAACGGCGGTAGAACTTTCTCCGGTGGACGAGGAAGGAGACCCTGTCTTCGATCTCTCAGAGGCGGACATGATTGAAGCCGTTGAACCAGCTGAAGCCGCTGTTGGACTTTCGGCTGACAATGTGATTGGACAAAAAAATGAAGTCACCGAAGTTATCGAGCCAGCCGCAGACGAAATCGTTAAGTCGGCCCCGGCAACCGAGTTGACGCAGGATAATGATATATCACTGCCGAAGGAAGAAGAGGTCCTTGATGAAATGATCAAAGATGTCGAATCGCTCACAGACATGACCGAGCCTGTAGACGTCCATTCGGATTACGAGGAGTTGAGCGAAGTGGCTCCCACGGAAGAAGATGAAATCGGTGAAGAACTGGACACAGCCTTTCAAGAAATAGTAAACTTTGGGTCGGGAGAAGAATCCGTAGAGGCTCCAGGTATCAGGCAAGAGCCAATAGCTGACCCCTCGGTTGCGGTGGACAACATCATTCCCGAGCCGGAGGATTTATTGGAAAAAATGACTCCCTCGGCGCTGGCCCGAAAGAAGGGCGTATCAGGTCCGAACCTGATTCAGGAAAGTCTCTCTTATCTATCGCAAGCATCTCTGGAACCGAAAAGTCACCGAGCTATGGCATCGCATAGAAATGAACACTTAAAAAGTTTTTCCGGATCTATGGATACGGAAGATGAGCACTTTGTCAGGGTCGTTGGCGAACACGTCAAACACATTCTGGAAAACTCACTTCATACTTCCATTGAAGAGGAAATTGCAGGACTCTCTGAAAGCATCACCCAGTCAGTGCGGGAGGTAGTTCGAGAAATCACTCCACAGATTGCGCGAGAGATCATTAAAGAAGAAATCGACAAGATCAAAAAAGTATGAGAAACGCCAGCCGTTCCTCCGATCCAGTCTCTTTCTAAAAATCGAAATTCATTTTATTTTTATATATCCTGCACGGTGGAGGCCGCCGCGTACTGTTTTATTATTTCCCGATTCCTTTTTGGAAAAGGGTTTCTATGGAATTTTTTAATCAATCGTGGATCAATTAGAAAAAATTTACAGCCCGAAAGAAGTTGAAGAGCGCTGGGGCAAATACTGGGAAGACAAACGCTTGCATCACGGCGATGAAACGTCAACCAAAGTCCCGTTTTCAATAGTCATCCCGCCGCCAAATATTACGGGAACACTGCACATCGGACATGCTTTCAACAGCACGCTTCAGGATATCCTGATCCGCTGGAAACGTATGCAGGGTTTCGCCACTTTATGGCAGCCGGGAACCGACCATGCGGGCATCGCCACTCAAAACGTGGTCGAACGTCAACTGCACGGTGAGAATACGACCCGACAAGAGTTGGGACGTGAAGAGTTTGTCAAGCGCGTCTGGAAATGGCGGGATGAATCGGGCGGTGCTATCAATCACCAACTGAGCAAACTGGGCGCATCCCTCGACTGGGAACGGGATCGCTTCACGATGGATGACGGGCTTTCCAAAGCCGTGCGAGAGGTTTTTGTTTCTCTTTACGACGAAGGTTTGATCTATAAGGGGGATTACATCATCAACTGGTGTCCTCGCTGTCACACCGCCCTCTCCGATCTGGAAGTAGAACATAAGGACACTCAGGGACATCTGTACAACATCAAATATCAATTTAAAAACAGCGAGGACTCATTGACCATCGCGACAACTCGTCCTGAAACTTTGCTGGGCGATACCGCCATCGCGGTGAACCCTGAAGATGAACGCTATAAAAACAAAATTGGAGAAACACTCATCCTTCCCATCCTGGGCCGTGAACTTCCGCTCATTGGCGATAATTATGTTGATACCTCTTTCGGGTCAGGAGCGCTGAAAGTTACACCCGCACATGACCCCAACGATTTTGAACTGGGGCGCCGTCACAACCTCGATTTAATTAATGTGATGAATCCAGACGGCACCATGAACGATGAAGCAGGTTCCGCCTATAAAGGAATGGACCGTTTTGTCTGCCGAAAGCAACTGATCGAAGATCTTAAGGAGCAGGATCTGCTGGCAAAAGTCGACAATCACATGCATTCGGTAGGCCATTGTTACCGATGTCACACCGTGGTTGAGCCTTATGTGTCCAAACAATGGTTTGTCAAAGCCAGGCCGCTGGCCGAACCGGCGGTTGAGGCTGTTAAAAATGGTTCCATCCGCATCACTCCAAAGTTCTGGGAAAACACCTATTTCGATTGGATGGAAAATATCCGCGACTGGTGTATATCGAGGCAGATCTGGTGGGGACACCAGATTCCGGCATGGAATTGTCAAGCCTGTCAGAAAATGACCGTGGCTCGAGAAATCCCTGCTACTTGTTCTCATTGCGGCGCGGGTGATCTCATTCAGGAAAGTGATGTGCTCGACACCTGGTTCAGTTCCGCTCTGTGGCCTTTTTCAACTCTGGGCTGGCCCGAGCAAACCCAAACCTTGAAAAAGTTTTATCCCACTTCTGTGCTTTGTACCGGATTCGACATCATCTTCTTCTGGGTCGCGAGAATGATTATGATGGGAATCAAGTTTATGGATGAGGTCCCCTTCCGTGACATCTACATCCATGCGCTGATCCGGGATGCCGAAGGCCAGAAGATGAGCAAGACCAAGGGAAACGTAATCAACCCACTGGTCATGATGGATAAATATGGCACCGATGCCCTTCGCTTCACATTGGCGGCATTCGCGGCCCAGGGCCGGGATATCAAACTAGCCGAAGAACGTATCGAAGGTTACCGAAACTTTTGCAACAAACTGTGGAATGCCTCGCGATTCGTTCTGATGAATCTGGAAGACTACAAGGGAACCTGCGAGTTGGATTCCAACGCAGAACGTCCTGCCGCGCATCGGTGGATTCTCAGTCGCTTCAACGAAGCTTGCAAGGAAGTTAACCACGCGCTTGAAGAATTCAAATTCAACGACGCGGCTTCCGCTATCTACAAATTTATCTGGAACGAATACTGCGACTGGTTTATAGAACTGTCCAAACCGCATTTGTATGGAGAAAAAGATAAGGAAGCAACCCAGAATATTCTTGTCCATGTGCTGGAAGCCAGCTTGCGTCTGCTTCACCCTTTCATGCCGTTCATAACAGAAGAAATCCGAAGCAAACTTCCTTCAGCGTCTGGAAGCATCATGGAGTCCCATTTTCCGCAGTACGAAAAAAATAAATCTGACAAAAAAGTGGAAGAAACTTTTTCCACAATCATCAACGTCATCACTTGCGTACGCAATATTCGCGGTGAGATGAATTTGAATCCCGGTCTCAATCTCGATCTACTGATCCGAACCGAACAATCTCAACATGCTGAAATATTAGAGGCTCACTCTCTCTACATCAACACTCTGGCGCGAGTGAACCTCATTGAATCAGGTCCTGAAGTGGAGAAACCGAAGGTTTCTGCCTCGTCCGTTTCCGATGGAATGGACATCTTTGTCTCACTGGAAGGCAAGATGGATTTTGCTGAAGAAAAGAAACGCATAGAAAAAGAGTTGAAAAAAATTGAAAAAGATATCATAGTCTTAGTTAAGAAACTCTCCAACAAAAAGTTCATCGATAAGGCGCCTCCTGAGGTTATCGAGAAAGACAACCAGAGAAAACAAAATCTCTCTAAAAAACAAACCCGGCTCAATGCCCACTTGGAAACTATTGATCAGGCACTCTCCTGACATCAGCCGGTAAGATCGGGTAACGACCCGAAATTTTGATTGAATCATTTATGGAAGCCACAACAAAACCCGTAACTCGGAAAGATATTTCTGACGAATCCAAATGGGACCTAAACGGTTTATACCCACAGGAATCTGTTTGGCAGGACGACTTCGATCAACTGGAAAAAGACATTGCCGGTTACGAGTCTTTCGAGGGAGCCCTTGCGGATTCGGTGAGAAGAATCAAGGCTTGCCTTGAGTTTGACATGGATATCTCCCGCAAAATAGAAAAGCTATATACCTATGCCCACCTTCGCAATGACGAAGACAAAACCAACGCACCGAACCAGAGCACTTTTGAAAAGGTAGTTCGCCTGCACACACGAATTGCGCAAGCCAGCAGTTATATACCATCCGAACTCATGGCCATTCCGGAAAGCCAGATGAATGAATTCTTGCAGGATAAAGAACTGGAGTTTTACAAACTACATCTGGAACGGATACTGAGATTCAGAAAACACACGCTCTCTGAACCGGAAGAAAAGCTTCTCGCCTCGTCAGCGGAGATGGCCAGAGCGGCACGTGATGCTTTTGAAATGCTCGACAACGCAGACCTGAAACTCGGGACCGTGGTCGATGAACACGAAAACGAAATAATCATCACTCAGGGCAATTTTCAAAGCCTCATGCAAAACCATGACCGACGGATTCGTAAAGAAGCATTCGAGACCTTCTATGATGCCTATGCAGACCACCAATACACATACTCTTCACTTCTTGCCAGTAGCATCAAAAAAGATATTTTCTATACCCGCGAAAAAAAATATGCATCGGTCAGAGAAAAGGCCATGTTCAGTGAAAATATCCCGGTTGAGGTCTACGACAACCTCGTCACCAGCGTTCACGAAAACCTGGCACCCCTGCACAAATATTTCGCACTGAGAAAACGCATTCTAAAACTTGATGAACTTCACATCTACGACACCAGCGTGCCGCTGGTCAAAGATGTTCATTGGCATGTTGGATACAATGACTCTGTCACAAAGATTCTTGCATCCCTCCAGCTCCTGGGACCGGGCTACACCAAAGTACTGCAAAAAGGGCTTACCGAAAGCCGCTGGGTGGACCGTTATGAATCGCAAGGCAAGCGAAACGGCGCTTATTCATCTGGATGTTATGATTCCAATCCATTTATCCTCATGAATTACCGGGAAGACAATATCAATAGCATGTATACTTTGGCACATGAGGCAGGGCACTCGATGCATTCTTTTCTCTCGCGTCGAAACCAACCGTATCTTTACGCCGATTACACGATCTTCGTTGCCGAGGTAGCCTCAACATTCAACGAAGCCCTGCTCACTAAATATCTGCTTTCGCAGGATATTGATCAAAGTATGAAAATCTATCTGGTCTGCAGAGAGATTGACAATTTGCGCGGAACACTGTACAGACAAACCATGTTCGCCGAATTCGAGCACCTGATTTACTCTGCCGCAGAAAACGATCAGCCGATGACTCTCGATGCGTTCAAGGAAATTTACCGAAAGCTCCTTGAAAAATATTTTGGTGAAGAAACCACTCTCGATGACTGCCTGTCCCTTGAGTGTTTTCGTATCCCGCATTTTTATTTCAGTTTTTATGTTTATAAGTATGCTACCGGAATATCCGCCGCATACGCACTGGCAGACAGGGTATCGGAGGGAGGCTCTGCCGAATTGAATGATTATTTAAATTTTTTAAAGGGCGGAGGATCAAAATATCCCATCGACCTTCTGAAAGGCGCAGGAGTGGACATGACATCTCCAACGCCTATCCGTACAGCCCTCGAAAAATTTTCTACCTTGGTGGATCAACTTGAATCACTGACTGCCTGATATTTTTATTATTTTTTATTAAGGAATACGATTTTGAAAAAAAACGGAAGCAACCAACGACCTCCCGGCAGAAGCAATGGCCAACGGCGCAATAACTCGAATACATCAAGAGGCGGTCAAGGCCAAAACGGCAATGGTCAAGGTCGAAGCAACGCCAATAGCGGCCAGAACCGGAATGCCGGGGGCGGCAATGGAAAAAGATCGCATACACCACATCTCTGGGCGTCTTCCTCTTCATCCGCGACAACATTGACTTCTCATCTCTCCATGGTTAACAAGCGAAATCAGGATGGGGCAAACAAGAACTCCAACGGTAAAAACGGGACTGGACGACCGGGCAATAAATCCAGAGGAAAATTTTCCCGGCAAAATGAAAACAACCGAAACGGCACTCAACAAGGACGACCTGACCAAACACGTCACAGCAACAAACCCCAAAACAGGACGCATAACAACCCTAAAAATGCTCCTGCAAATTCAACTCAGCCAAGCACATCTGGATCCAGCAATAAACTTGAGTCAAAAACAAATACTTTTGGGTTAGACCCGTTTGAACTGTTTTGTGCTTATCATTTGGGAATCGCACCAGACAACCAGTATCGCCCATCAAACATTAATGAAGTGGCAAGAAGGTTTAATCAGAATGCCGGAACCATCCGACAGATTTTAAAAGAATATGGTATGGACTCGGCATCTCTGCTTGATAAGGACTTTGACATAGCACTGGCACAACTGGATATCCAGGTCGCTCCTGAAGGAATCAACCGAACGGAACTGGGGCGGAGCATTTTCGAAGATTTTCTGGAAGCTCCAATAGTGAAACGGGACTGGAAAAAGATTCTGGAAGAAGACAGGAAGGAAAATGCAAAAGTTTTTGGCCGATAAACTTAAACTGCCATTGTCAAATCTCAGTCAAGTTCTGTTCCTTTGGTTTCACGTTCAAATTTTAATCCCTCACGAACAATACGATCCTGCAAGCTCCACGCCCGTCCGTTAGAACACTTCAAATCGTTCATCAAAATAGAAAAGGCGAATCGTTCGCCATCTGCGGACTGAAAATAACCTGACAATGCGCTGACAAAACTAAGCGTCCCGGTCTTCACACGTGCTTTTTCGGAACCGTTGTGACCGTTCATTCTTTTATGAACATTGCCATCCCGACCCATCACTCCCAACGCGGAAACAAATTCCGGGTACACCCCCAAATCGCTATACATGTCCCGAAGCACCGAAACAATCTGGTCCGGACTCAACCGGTTTTGTCTCGATAAACCGGAACCATCTAAAACTCTGAATTGTCCGGATTCATGCCCCAGCGACAGCATGTATTCCTCCATAGCGCGCAGGCCGTTTTCGGTGGTGCCGGGTTGACCATAAAGCTCTGCGCCAATAGTTTTCAAAATCTGCTCTGCCACGAAATTATTACTGAATTTATTCAGTCCGCGCAAGATTAAAGAAAGCGGCACGGATGTATGATTTGACAAGTCATAAGCATCTTCCGGGACAGAGGCAACTCGCGCCTCACCTGTTACCTCGACTCCGGCCCGGCTAAGATATTCCTTGAAGACCTTTGCCGCGTAATGCGTTGGCTGGGTTATGTTCAGGTAGTAAGTCTCCCGTGAGTGGCTCACTGATATGACACCCGAGACGGTGATCTGATTATGGCTCCCCCGATCCACACGATTGACAATCAACCGACTGCGCCTGGATCTTGAAACTGTTTTCGCCCGATTCTCAATTTGAATAAAATCTATGTCCGGATCAACAACAACAACAGGACGGTCACCCGGTTTTTCTCCGGGAGAAACATGAACGGTCACCGTATTAAAATTGAATGACAAAGCGCCTAAGGGTGCATTATGGGCTTCTGCCCCACCCTTTTTCCCCCAGGTTTTGATACGCCGTTGATCATCAAAAAACGAATCATCCGCGATGATGTTCCCATCTATCTTACGAAGTGGGAGATTTCGCAGTTCGTTTGCCAGAAGCCACATCTGCTCACTCACAAGATTGGGGTCACCAAACCCTTTAATATAGAGATCGCCATTCAGCGTTTCCTCGACGACCCTCATTGTGGCAAACAAACGGGTTTTGAATCGGTAGTCCGGCCCCATTCTTTTGAGGGCCATCGCGGTGGTCAACAGCTTCATGTTTGAAGCCGGGGCAAACAAGCGATTACTTTGAAATGAGTACAGGGTCTTATCTTTATCGAGAGAATATATATTGACCCCGACGTTTTGCTTACGTAGACAGGAATGAGCCAATATGCCGTCCAAAACATTGGCAAAATTAGATTCAGCCAACCCTGGGTCCTGCGCAAGGGCCACTGCAGGAGACAACCAGACTACAAAAATGGAAACAGCAAGAAAAATTTTTCTTATCTTTAAAAATGCACTCATCATCGAAAAAATTTTAACGTCAAACTTACCGAAATACAAATATCATTTTATTCTTGAATTCAACAGGCACCCCATTTCCGAAAAAAACCGGAGAGAAGACGGCAACTTATACTGTATACTAATAGCAACAAATAATCTGGAGCGATGACAAATGGAATTCACTCATATTAAAATTGGAATGGTTCTGGCGCTAATGGCTGTCCTTTTCGGGGGATCACTGGGCCTGGGCTTTGGTTGCTGCGAACACAGTATCAAAACCCTGCTCAAAGAAAAAGCCGCTAATGTTCTAACAGAAAAATATGAAGGCAAGCAGGAACTTGCGGACAAGATTATCAAAAAGTCCTGGACCTATGTTAAACGATCCCACTTCCATTCTCAAACCATGGGCGTCATCGCGATTGTGTTTTCATTGCTCGTTGTCTGGCTCAAGTTTCCACCACAGGCCCAATTTGGGATATCTCTTTTGAGCGGACTGGGTAGTCTTGGCTACGGATTTTTCTGGTTATTTTCCGCTCTTCTGGCGCCGGGTTTGGGTTCCACCGGAGCCGCTAAAGAAGCGGTCGGACTCATAGCGCAAGGATCAGCCGGGTCATTTTATATTGCCACCCTGGGGTTGATTGGGTTTCTGATTCATAAAATGTTTATCAAGCCGCAAACTGATGCCTGATGGAATATGTGCTATTCCAACAACTAGTCACCCTCACTTATCTGGATCATT
>FUWD013232784.1_pt1 | contig 23796 bp, 26 predicted proteins | sample 1063281 | NCBI WGS metagenome assembly FUWD01 (sample SAMEA79048168, study PRJEB19326) | metagenome | biome: marine | reverse complement strand
TATTCTAGTCACATGTTGTTGTTTTTTCGGATGGGATGTTTGCTCTTTTTGTAAATATCTGAACCCATCCAGATGGGCTTATATTTTGGATATGGAAATATCGAAGTAAAGGAGGAATTGTACTCTCATATAACTCCACATTGATCTCTTTAAATTTCATACGTATCAATCGTCCTGTATTGTCATCGTACCATAAACGTTTTGTTCGATTCATTGTTGATAGATTATCAAATGTAAATTTGACGAATTTGTATAATTTACCAGCAGTGAATCCATATAATTTTTTATGTTCTACAATTTCACAACTTATTACGGAACTAGTTTTAACTCTCTTTGATAAATCACGATTTAATGCACGAGCATCAGAATCGGTCCAATCATCACCCACTTTCACATAGAAGAATGGTTTATACCCATTCACTGTAATACTACATGTTTCTCCTGTTTCATTTACCCCAAACATCTGTATGGCAAATTCATTATTTTTTTCTATCTTCTCGTCATATACTTGGAAGTCAATTAACTTGAATGACTTTGAACAAACAATAGGTTTTTTACTCATTGTATTAGATTATTATTAGTTTTTTGTATTGATTTTGTTTTATAATAAATAAAATCAATTTTCTGGAGTGGTATTACATTTATATTTTTTTTGTATTTCTCTTTATATTTAGCGTTACAAATATATAATTTCATATACTTCCTAAAATGAGTTGATAGGTTCTCCCGATGATAGTAATATAAGATTGTTTTTAGGAAGGATGTGTAATGTTTTAATTTGTGTTAGTAAACCATTCTGCCATAGTAGGAGGATCACGAGAACCATCGTATATATCTAATTTTCCTCCATTGATTCTAAAAATAGTAGGATATCCATTCACGGTAATAGGGGTTTCGCATATCCCTTCGCATTTTTTATTAAATGTATCCAATTTACCGTGTTGATTAATATCTTCCTCTTCTAATTTTATATGATACATATCCCTGTCGCGACCTGGCATTTCTTGGATTATATCCATTGTTTGTTGCCATTTTGGTGGCGCTTCTTTATTATTCTCGTCTGGTATGAGATCCTTACAATGGGGACACCATTTTGCGTATATAATACCCATAATAACCGTTTCTTTATCCAACTTTGGCATAACTTCTAAATCAAGTTCTCCCATTTTGACTTTGTTTAATAATATTGATTTAGATACTCGTGATCTTTTCTTGTTCCTGTGTGTGCGATTCTTCCCACCTTTGAGTTTACTAAATCTTACACGTTTTGATCTTTTTGTTTTCCTTACCATTTTGTTTATATAATACATCTAGATAAATGTCAATGGAAATTATTTTCGCAAATTATAGTATAGATGCGAGTTAGATTGATTGTATTTCTAATTGTTGTTTCTTTGTTTGTATTAATCGCACCTTGTATAACTATGGAGAATAAAGAGCCTATGCAATTACAACCTGAACCGAAATCATCTAAAATAAATTGTCCAAAGGTATTAATCAAAAAAGGAGAACAATTAATATTATATGATGATGCGGACCAAGAAATTACGAGTTTTAATGGTTTAGATGAATATATAGATTATTTGAAAAATGAACGAGCTAGAGGAATATCCTGTCCTGTTATGTTTTTACAAAAGGAAAATGATACGCAGGGAAAGGATGTCTATCGCCTGAGACCGAGTATTTTCAATCAACAAGGCGGTATGACACCAGTTGATATTGCGCCTATTATCGACTCTAGTCGAAAGAGTAGTGTATACAATGTGAATAATTATCCGGGATTTGACCCTTTAGGATTACAAATAGGTGTTTATAATAAACTAGATGCGATTCATGACTCCACTGAAAATACGAAAACTAGTGACAATCCTATGGATACAAATTGGGGTGGGGTTGAGTTCACACAAGAAGTTGTAGATTCTGGTAGATATGAGGACAGTGAAGTCGGAAAACCTTTATATTTTAATTCGAAAACACGATTCTTTCCGGATTTATATAAAGACCAAGTGGCTCCTAGATCTTATATAAATCCAGATCTATCCTTATAAATTAAATATCGGATTTGTTTTCAGTTGGTGTTACTAAATATGTGAGTATGCTTTCTAGGCATTTTTTATTAATTTTTCGCACCTTGCCATTAGATTCACATGTCAAATCGTCGAGACAATTCGGATTTATCTTAATTTCTTCCATTAAATGTGGGAATGAATGAAAATGTTTCATTATTGCAATAGCAGTCGTAGAGCTAATACCCGGTATTTGACAAAGTAGTATTTCTCCTATGTTATTTGGAGTGATATTTTCTTTTTTATTTTTTTTTACAACAGTACAATAATTTTGTTCGGTATGGACCGTTGTGATTTCAGCTGCATCCGTAGCAATAGGTAATTTGTTTATATTTCGTCTAATTTTATCCGCCATCCAAACCAACATTTCCGCGGTCTCTTGGATTGAATTACTACGAAGCACACTAAATCCTTTAAAACAATTTAACGATGCAATACAAGAATATACTAGTTTTTTTTCTTGAGGTGTTCTCAGAGTGCTCATCAGTCCTTCAATTAAATATATAACTTGATGTAGAGAACATTCACCATTATGTGATAAACGATGTGATTGTTCTTCATATCTTCCATCTTTAATACTAGCTAATAAATCGGATAAACTTTTGCGTTCTATAATACAAATCAGTTTATCTTCGTTAGTGCGGAATATAATATCACCTATTAGGAGAACCTGCTTCGTGATAACAATATCATTTAATTCACTCGATTTAACGATCTCAATACATCTTTCGTATAGAGTAGATTCTCGTTCATCGATAATTACCTTCATTATATTAGATATATAAGTATATCTCTAATATATTATTATTTATAGTTTATTTCTAAAAGAATCTCCAACCAACACCACGACTATTTCTTACGGTAGATGATAACGGAAGCATCATTACCGACATAGGTTGTGGCAATCCACGTTGTTGAAAGGCAATTCTCATTGCAACATTCTTAGCATCTGGTATACCAGCCTTCTTTGACCCACCTCCTTGGTCTTGATTTGTGATACTATCGGTGTATCTCGATTTCGTTGATGTACTAAGAACCATTATATATAGTATAAATATATTTTTTTATTATACCTAAAATTGAATCTATATAGAATAATACATATATATCGTATTAAAAACCTTCTTGCATTTTAAAAAATGAATATATCAGACGACGATATCCGAATAGAAAAAAAAACTAACGGTGGTGAAACATATATATTTGACCCATATAATCCCCTAAATACAGAAATCCCATTGGAAGAAATACAAAAGTTTTTGATACGATATGGTATTAACGCGAAAATCCACAACTTTCAATTATACAAACGCGCTTTTATCCATCGTTCTTATATTCGACGTCCCGAATTAGAGAACGTGCAAAATAATATCGTAATTGCACCTAAACCATCTGATTGTCTACCCTTATATACTAAATCAAATGAACGTCTAGAGTTTTTAGGTGACGGTGTATTGGAATGTATCACTAAATTATACTTATATAAGCGTTTTCCTAAAGAGAATGAAGGATTCATGACAGAAAAGAAAATAGCATTGGTTAAAAACGAAGCTATAGGTAAAATGGCTATGGAAATGGGATTAAATAAATGGTATATATTATCAAAGCATGCCGAGTCTAAACAGACACGAACAAACTTAAAAAAACTAGGCTGTTTATTTGAAGCATTCATTGGTGCTATGTTTCTTGATTACAATCGCATTTCAGTGAATGATGAAGACGGGTGGTTTAAAAATTTATTTCTATCAGGTCCGGGGTTTCAGATGGTGCAAGTATTTGTAGAGAATATATTTGAACGACACGTTGATTGGGTTAGTCTTATTCAAAATGATGATAATTATAAAAACATATTACAGGTTAAGGTCCAAAAGGAATTTAAAGTAACACCTAATTATCTGGAAACTCAAGAACATAACACGGACACTGGATATCATATGGGTGTATATTTATGTTTAGGACAACAGATTCATAGTGTAGCTATATCTGGAGCGGTCTCGATCTCTCAATTTCGAACATATAACGATTTGCACCAATATATGTCAGAAAAGGGTAAGATATTAGTTTTCCTCGGAGAAGGTATTCATAAGATTAAAAAGAAAGCAGAGCAAATATCTTGTGAAGCTGCAATACGTAATTTGTCTGGATTCTAGTAAAAAGAATATAGGTCAAATGTATAAGACAATGGGCGATTATTTAGCATTGTTAGAAATAAAACCAAAACATGTATTAAAACCCAAAACCGATTTCACTGTGCGGATTGGAAAATATGAAGATGAAACTGAGAAAAAAAATGATGAGAGTGAAGAAGTGCAAAAGGACGGGGACAATAAAAAGACCGTAAATGCGATACAAGTCGTAGATATGCGAAAACATCCCACTAATAATATAAATCGGGAATTGATTCGCAAGCGAATATTAACTGGAGTGATTCAAAAAAAAACTGAACCAGACTATGAATCTGAACCTGAATTGGAACCAAAAGTAATAACTAAAACTCAATCAAAAGTTGGTCCTGTAATTCAACCTCAGATTGAACCTCAACTTGAACCTCGACCTAAATTAGATGTTGAAATTCCAATAAAAGCAAAGAAAGTTACTGGTAGAAAAATAGTAATTTCTAAGGAATCAACTATTAAAGTGCCTATTGCAAATGTTAAAATTGGTAAGAATAAATTGAACAGTCGTTTACCAAAACCCACTGGTAAAATTATTCACAAGGCATCCTCTTATTATATGAACAATCGTAAAATTACTATTGAGAAACTATCTAAATTATTCAAACCATACAGAGATGAGATTCTCGCTGCATCTGATAATGTGTCATGTGATAAAACGGATGGAGTTAATTTTGAGTTGCTTACGCATCAAAAAGTAGTGCGCGATTATCTAAATTTAATGACGCCATATCGCGGGTTGTTATTACTCCATGCACTTGGTTCAGGGAAGACATGTACTTCCATCGCAATTGCTGAAGGTATGAAATCTGACAAAAAAATATTTGTCATGACCCCTGCGTCTTTGAGTAAAAACTTTTTTTCGCAACTTAAGGAATGCGGAGATCATTTATATCGTAAAAACCAATATTGGGAGTTTGTTTCTATTGTTGGACAACCAGAATACGAGAAATTACTATCAAATGCACTTTCAATTTCACCAACTTATATACAAAAATATAAGGGGGCTTGGTTAGTTGATGTGAATAAATCGCCAAATTTCACAGATCTCACTACATCCGAGCAGAATGCAATTGACGCACAGTTAGATGAGATGATCCAACACAAATATAAGGAAATTCACTATAATGCTCCTAATATCCAAAGGATATTCTCTGAATTATCTAATAATAATACTGAAAATCCGTTCGATAATACAGTTGTTCTCATTGATGAAGCTCATAATTTCGTCAGTCGTATTGTAAACCAGATTAAAAAACCGAATTCTAGTTCCTACATTTTATACGATTATTTAATGAAAGCAACCAATGTTAAGATTGTAATGATGACTGGCACGCCAATTATTAATTATCCAAATGAAATCGGTATCCTATTCAATATTTTACGAGGTGCGATTAAAACTTGGACCTTCCAATTGCGAATAAAGGACACTGTAACCACAGAAACGATTCTCCGTATGTTTGCTAACGCAAATTTCAATACATATGATTACATATCGTATAGCAATGGGATATTGACTGTTACTCGAAATCCATATGGATTTATCAACTTACAAAAACCGAATAAAACAGGTAAAATCGCAGATGGATATTCAGGGGTTCGTTTGGATGAAACTGGTAATATATCCGATACAGATTTCCAAAGGGCTATTATTCGAATTTTAAGTAATGATAAAATAGAAGTTATTGAATCCGCTATAAAAGTAATCATGAATAAAGCCCTGCCAGACGATAAGGAATCATTTCTGGGTATGTTTGTTGATTCGGACGATGCAATAATAAAAAATAGTGATTTATTTACTCGTCGTGTTCTCGGATTGACATCATTCTTTCCAAATACACAAGATAGTTTGTTACCTTCTCTTATCAAATGGGAGGATGATAATGGCGAAGAACATGATTATGAAGAAGTGAAAGTCGAAATGAGTGATTACCAATTTTCCGTATATGAGAAAATACGTGAGATAGAACGTAACAAAGAAACCTCGCGACGTAAAAATGAAAAGAAAGCAAAGAAAGGCGATGAATTGTTTAGTACCACATCATCTTATAGGATACGTTCTCGTGCATCTTGTAATTTCGCATTCCCAGATCCACCATCGCGTCCAATGCCGTTTATTAAAAAGAAGGAAGAAGATGAAGATGTAGAAAAAACTAGTGATAATGAAGACGAAGAAGACGAAGATGAGGGGGCATTCGAGTCCAATTCAATCGATTATAACGAACGTATTCAAATTGCGTTACAATATTTATCGGACAGACCAGACGAGTTCCTAATTCCATCAAAACTAATCCAGTTCAGCCCAAAATTCACCAAGATTCTAGAGAACATTTCAAATCCTATAAATGTTGGATTACATCTACTATATAGTCAATTTAGGACTGTTGAAGGTATAGGTCTTCTGAAAATTATATTAGAAGCAAACGGGTATGCACAGTTTAAAATAAAGAAAAGAACAGCAAATGAATGGTACATAGACCAGAGAGAAGAAGATAAAGCCAAACCTAAATTCATGTTATATACCGGGACAGAGAGTGAAGAAGAAAAAGACATTTTACTTAAAATATATAATAGTCAATGGGAATATGTTCCAAGCACAATTACAAAAGAGTTTGAAGGTGTTTCAGAGAACAATCATATGGGAGAAATCATCAAAATTATAATGATTACATCCTCTGGAGCAGAGGGTATCAATTTGAAAGATACGCGATTTGTTCATATTGTTGAACCATATTGGCATATGGTGCGTGTAGATCAAGTTATTGGGCGTGCTAGAAGAATATGCAGTCATTCCAAATTACCAGAGGAGTTTCGTACGGTTAAAGTGTTTTTATATATGGCAACTTTCAATATAGAAAAATTAAAAGCGTCTGAAAACAAAACGCTAATTGAGAAGGATGTATCCAAATTAAATGGTAACCCCATTACAACCGACGAGTCTCTTTTTGAAACTGCTGGTATCAAAAATAAAATTAATCAACAGCTATTAACATATGTCAAGCAAAGTGCATTTGATTGTAGCACTTATGCAGGAATAGGAAGTAATAAATTGAAATGTCACACATATGGAAATATCAAATCGAATGCATTCAGTTCAAACCCTTCTATTGAAGAAGATTTACATATGAAACCTGAATTAGATACCAAAGAAGTCAAAGTGAAAGTTAGAAACCTAACAGTCGGTAATAAAAAATATGTATATAATGAAGCGAATAATGAAATATATACTCTGGAAAACTATGAGACGGCAAAGGATAACAATACTATGTTGTCAGCGGTCGGACGTTTCAAGGGCAAAAATATAGAATGGCTATAACTCCCCATACTTTGAATCTATAAACGGGTATCACTTCGAAAGAATTTAATCAGCGGAGTGCGAATTAAATTATTCAAAGGTGTGAATAATCAAAATGGGGAAACAAATAATTTTATATTATATACACAATGAAAATTAATGGTGGAATACTATTTAGAGAATTAGAAAATCAAACAGAACAATTTAACAAATTTATGGAAAATTCTACTTTAGAATTCTTTTCAAGCGGTTCTATTGGAATGATATTTAAGGCTACTATATCGAATAATACATATAAAACACCATATATAAATGAAAGCGGCAATAAGGTTAGCACAATTATTTTTAAGCTTAGTTTTATAGAAGAAAATCAGAAAGAACTCTTATTAGATTCAAAACCATATGGTATAGTAACAGAAACTTCTTTTAATAATGAACTCAATATACAGAACAAAATTCATAAAAAATCTACAGAATATAATAATAATAAAGAGTCAATATGTCCTACTATTATTTATTCACAAATAATAGAAAACCCAAAAATAACAGATTTTGTAGACTATTTATTAGAAAAAATATATATTGACAGTTATGGTGCAGATTTATTAAGATTAATTAAAGATAAAACTGAACGCTATAATACTCTTCGTATAGGTGTAATCGCAATGGAATATGCAGATGGATACTTTAGATTATACGATTTATTAAACAAAGGAGAAAACAAAGCATATATACTAATGATGGCATTCTATTTATTAATAAAACTATATAATTTAGGTTATACACATGGAGACCATCACGGCGGTAATATATTAATAAATATTAAGGATGGTAAATCAATGATAATTGACTTTGGAAAAACACAGGAAATTACAAATAATATGTATGTTGACACAAGAACAGAGTTCACGTTAAGTCGTAACCACCAATATAGAATGGAAAATGCCGAAGAACAATTGGAAGAATTAAAACGTAATAATAATTATGTGGACATATTGAAATATTTGAACAGAATAATAACTCCCGATGCAATTTATTTACTGGACCATAAAAATTTGTATGGATATTCTTCAATTCATTCAACATGGGCGAATTATGTTAACGAAGTAATATCATCAGAAATGGAACATGATAATAATACGGAACATGATAACAATATGGAAACTACATGGGATATGGATATCGAAAGAACAGGGGGAAATGATTCAAGTAAAGTGAGAAGTCTATGCGGTATTAGTAAAAAACGAAACACAAAACTGAAAAATAGCAAACGAACAAAATATAGTAGTCAAAAAAAAAGAATTACTAGAAAACGGAAGTAAAAATATAAGCCTATTCTAACCGTTCGAACCCTTAATATTACTTTTCAATTTTAGACTTATAATCAGTCATAAACTTGGTGTATTGTAAAAAATTGAAATTGTTTGGTTTAATTCTTATATAAACAAAACAAAAACAAAATGCATAACCAGGCGTTCAATTGTGTAATGGATTTTATGAAGCGATATAACATTGATGAGTCGCATTCGCTGAAGCATAGCATGGAAGTTATGCGATTTGCCGAAAGTATCTATACGAGTGAACTCGCTAAATGTCCGCATTTAGAATTACATAAAGATATTATATTGGCATCAGCAATTCTACACGATATGTGCGACCATAAATATATATCGGATGAGGCGAGGGCAATATCGGAAATTCGCGAATATATGAGAGAGATATTTACAGACGCGGAATTCGATATTATCGTATCGATTATTACGACAATGTCCTATTCGAAAGTAAAAAATAATGGTTATCCGGATTTGGGGGAGTATCAGTTAGCGTATCATATTGTGAGAGAGGCGGATTTATTGGCTGCATATGACATAGACCGCTGTATTATTTATGGTATGACGGTAGACAAAATAAGTTATACAATAGCGGCGGAACGTGCGACAGTACTATTCGCGAACCGGGTTCTGAAATATCGCGAAGATGGACTGTTTATTACTGAATGGTCCAAGACGAAATCGTTGGAACTACATAATAGTGGTCTATTGAGAGGGTGATATCATATGGGCCGCAAAATTTATTGTAAATAAAGAAAACGAAAAAAAACAATATAAACAGTTACCCACTGTATTAAGATAATAATGAGTTCGGATAAAGTATTAGAAATTCATAGCGTCCAAGTGTCGCCTATACGTAATATGATTACCGCCCTCAAGGATGTGCTTACAGATGCATCTATCACGTTTACTAAACAGGGTATGCGAATCATAAACTTTGATAAAACTCATACAATCTTGGTAAATGTTATGTTGCATGCTGACCGTTTCGAAAAATATCGTTGTGACCCAGATAAGATAATTGTATGTGCGAATACTCTCCATCTTTTCAAAGTTATTTCCACAATGTCAAACGATGATACGCTTTCTATTTATATTGATAAATCCGATTATCATGATGGTATAGTTTCACATTTAGGTTTACAATATGATAATGGTGATATAAAGCAACGATACAATCAGAAGCTCCGTTTAATTGAACCTGATACAGAGGAATTTGTTGTTCCAGATGTAGAATACTCAACTGTTATAAATATGCCAACTACCGATTTCCAGAAAATTATTCGCGATTTAACCGGTATTTCGGATCGGATTGTGATCCAATCGGTTGGTAATGATTTGATTTTTTCATGCGAAGGTGATTTTGCAAGTTCACGTATTCTTAGGTCCGAATCTGGTGGATATATGGAGTTCATCAATAAACCAGACGCATCAGTTGTGGTTCAGGGTGAGTTTTCACTCAAGAGTCTCAGTCATTTTATTAAATGCACTCCGTTATGTAGTCAATTGGAACTTTATTTAGGAAACGACCTTCCACTGATTGTAAAATATGATGTCGCCAGTTTAGGTGAGATTCGTATGTGTTTGGCTGATTTACCATCTGCTTAAATGATGGAACTACTATATAAACAGTTATTTGCTGATTATATAGTAAACAAAAATATATATTTTTATGTGATTATTCACGATTCGGATATAGGTCTAATTCGTGGACGGAATCCAACACATTCTCTAGCCACGAGATGTATGACTTTCGGATAATAAACCTCGCGATCACTTCCTGCCATGGTATTACGGTGTATATTCACACACTTATTTGAGAATTCAGAGTTGCAGTCTTTATAATCTGGATTATTTTGTTTCCACTCTGACAATTTTCCCATACTCCTATAAGAAATAGTTTGTATGGCTTTTTGTAATTTTGTATCATCGATTTGTTTAGTCCATTCGTCTTCATCTTTTATATATATGGTTTCTCGTTTCAAGTCGGTACAATGTATAGGACGCTCACATACATCTAATTGTCTCAGATTATCTAAAAATATCTTGGATATACCGTTTACAAAACCTAGTTGGGCATTGTTCTCTAAGTCTTCATATGAAATCTGAATATTCTTAACGAAATCAGAAAAATTGATTGCATCTTTACATGTCTCATTGAGAAATATTTGGATATTAAATTTATTTAAATTCCCATTGATAGTGGTGTTTGTTATACTCGCAGACTTACAACTTTCTAATGCTTTATTAACAAGCTCATTTGTGTTCTTAGTCTGTTCCATTAAAAAACTACGTAATTCTTGGTTTTCTGAGATTAATTTATGAATAATGGAAATATGTTCAGATTCATCTGGTTTACATTTTTTCATATGAGCCCAATAACTGTTATATCAGTCATATGATTTATCACAGTTTTTACATTTATGCTTTGGACATTCTATTTCTATCTCACGATGTTTTTTTGTATGTATATGTGTTTCCCATAATGACTGCTTGTGGTAGTTATAATTACATTTACTACAATTATATATTGTTTTTTCAGTCTCTGCGGAAAATGAAGAAACATCTAAAATACTCCATTTCTTATGTTTAGCAGTCAACAAATGACGGTCCCAGTCATTTTTCCTACTACATATTACGTTGCAATATGAACATGTGCGGAATGCGGAAACAATTTCACCATAAATCATCTAATATATCATTAGATATATTTGTTTCCATTTTCCGCATTTTACAATTGTACTGTTTTTATTATGCTGCCAATCATTATTTTTATTTTTATTTTTCAAAGCATTATGATTTGAAGTGATTATTTCACATATTTTTGAAGTTGGTTAAATGGTTTTTGGACATTTTATAAATGTCCGAAAAGAAATTCAACCTATTAATAATGTTTTGTTTCCCAACAATTATAACACTTATCGATTTTCCTACTTAAAGACCGAATATAAGAACTATAACAACAACAATAAAGAAATAATGTAAATATATTGTAAAATATGTCAAATGAATTATTGAATTACTCGGAAAATGGAATCATTGATGAAGTAATAGTAAAACAAGATAATATAGAATCTAACGATAAATATGGGAATTATATGCTTATTTCAGCTTCTGAAAACGGTCATTTGGATATGGCACAAATTCTTATTGCAAAAGGGGGTGATGTAAACGAGAGAGATTCTGATGGTTATACTCCGCTAAGTTCAGCATCGGTAGAAGGTCATTTGGAAATTTCGAAAATACTAATTGAAGAAGGAGCGGATATAGAATCTACAGATAACAATGGATGCACTCCGCTTATTTTAGCGTCAATTGCAGGTCATTTCGAGGTTGTAAAAATTCTTATTGAAAAAGGAGCTAATATAGAATCTAAAGATAAATATGGAACTTCTCCGCTTATTTTTGTCTCAATGTCAGGTTATTTGAGTATCGTGGAACTTCTTATTAACAATAATGCTAATATAGACTGTAAATAATCTAAATGGTTATACTCCGCTTATTTATGCATCAATATCCAGGCATATAGATATCGTGAAACTTCTTATTAATAATAATGCTAATATAGATGCTGTAAACAAGAATGGTTATACTTCGCTTACTTGGGCATCAATGATGGGGAATTTTGATATTGTCGAAGAAATAATATCAAGATTAACATTAAAGTTCATATCAGATTGTCCAACAGAATACGGGAAAAAAAGAACCAGAAATTTATTTACTTATGATAGATGGAACGAAAATGATAGTTTTATGAATTTATCTGATAAATTCTGTTACAGTTTTATAGAAATGGGAAGTATGCATGAAAGACAAATTAAATTCTCACCATATACTCGTTCACTGTTCGATAAAAACGATTTTAAAAAAATGGAAATTGTTCATGGTTTATTACATTTTATAAAATCTGACTCTAACAATGCTGTTAAATAATGAGGAATGACTAGATACTCTTATTTTTTATATTAGGGTTGATTGCATAATAAATAGCTTGTTATACGCAGTCGAATATTTAAGTTTGCGTAAAAAATTGGCTTGCTATTACGGTGTTATTACAAACAATTATTAAATATGTATGATATATAATATGGATTCTTTCTTTATAACCGAAGGCAATTTAGAAAATATAAATGCTAAGGATTCAGTTGGTAATACGCCACTAAGTTCAGCTGTATTAAGAGGTGATCTAGACACAGTTAAAATGTTAGTTGAAAATGGGGCACATCTAGAATTCAAAGATGTAGACGGTAATACTCCGCTTGTTTGTGCGTTATTCGACAATCATTCTGATATTGCGAAAATTCTTATTGCAAAAGGAGCTGATATAGAAGCTAAGGATATAAATGGTAATACGCCGCTTAGTTTTGCATCAGTGGATGGTAATTTAGATATTGTGAAACTTCTTATCGTAAAAGGAGCTGATATAGAATCTAAAGATAAGAATGGTAATACTCCGCTTATTTGTGCATCAGATGAGGGACATTTTGATATCGTACAACTTCTTATTGTAAATGGAGCTAATATAGAATCTACAGATATAGATCATAATACTTCTTTGATATGTGCATCAGATAATGGTTATTTTGATATTGTGAAACTTCTTATTATGAAAGGGGCTGATATAGAATGTAAAGATATAAATGGTAATACCCCACTTAGTTTGGCAGTAAAAAATAAAAAGATAGGAATTACTGAATTTTTAATTCTAAAAGGGTCTAATATAAATACAAGAAATTTAGATGGCGACACACCACTTAATTGGGCGTTATATAATGGCAATTTGAAGGTTGTGCAATTTCTTACTGAAAATGGAGCTAATATAAATAATATAAATTCAAATGGTGATACTATGTTGATTTTAGCATCAATGAATGGTTATTTGGATATCGTGCAATATCTCATTAAAAATAAAACTAATATAGAAGAAAATGATAAAAATCTGGACACTCCACTTAGCTGGGCATCGATTAAAGGTCATTTGAATGTTGTGCAATTTCTTATTGATAACGGAGCTGATTTAGAATCTAAAAGTAATAATGGTATTAATCCACTAAGTTGGGCATCATACTACGGTCATTTAGATATAGTGAAAGTTCTTATTGAACGAGGATCTATTGTAAACATTAGAAGTTCTGATGGCGACACTCCGCTAAGTTGGGCATCATACAATGGTCATTTTAATGTTATCAAAATTCTGATTGAAAACGACTCTGATATAAATAATATAAATTCGAATGGTGATACTCCGCTGAGTTGGGCATCATACAATGGTCATTTTAATGCTATGAAATTGCTATGTGAAAAAGGAGCTAATATAAATAATGTAAATTCGCGTGGCGATACTCCGCTGAGTTGGGCATCAATAAGAGGTTATTCAAATATTGCACAATTTTTTATTGATAATGGAGCTGATATAGAATGTAAAAATGATAATGGCACAAATCCGCTTAATTGGGCATCCTATTACGGTCATTTGGATATTGTGAAAATTCTTATTGAAAAAGGAGCTAATATAAATTATCGGGGTATATACGGTGATACATCACTTAATTTAGTATCAATTAAAGGTCATTTAGAAATTATGAAATATCTTATCGATAATGGAGCTAATATAGAATCTAAAAATGAAAATGGTAATACTCCGCTTAGTTTGGCTGTAAAATGGAGTCATGTAGAAATTGTGAAATTTCTTATTGAAAAAGGAGCTAATATAAATGTGAAGGATATAAATGGTAATACTCCGCTTAGTTTGGCGTTAATATGGGATGAGTTTGATATCATTAATCTTCTTACTATAAATGGAGCTGAATCGCATGAAATACAATTACCACTTCATACAAGATCAATACAAGATTGTCGTTCAGAACGCGGACAAAACAGAACCGAAAATGTTATTACTTTGGAAAAATGGGATGAAGACGATCGTTTTGTGGAATTCGAAGATAAATATTGTTATAGTTTTAAAGAGATTAAAGCGATATATCAAAATGAAATAAAAATATCGCCAGTGAGTATTACGCCATTTGAAAAAAATGATTTCGAAAAAATCGTGATTATTGGACGTTTTTTTTGAAATTGATGATACCAAAGATGTACCGCATAGGATTTTCCATGTGTAAAAAAATATGAACCTCTCATATTTTCAAAAGCATCTTTTGATATTTTTTTTTGTTTATTGTTTATAAGTATGCGATAGCATTTGCAACGTCATTTGGTACATTGTGTATATGAATATTCTCCCAATAATCGGAATCTCGTAGTTTTTTCGGTGCGGTTATCCATTTCACGTCATTATTCGGCATAATCAATTGTGTTATTGCATTTGCGCGTCTTCTGTGAAATTCAGAAGTGATAAAATATACATCCGAATATTGCGGATACTCCTCAATATGTTTTTTCACATAAAATACGTTCTGTGCGGTGTTTGTGGATTGTGTATCTAATACAAAATCCCAATTATATGTGTTATTCGCGTTAAATTCTGATATAGTTTGCGACATGCGAGCCGCTTCAGATATCGTATCCGAATTTTTAATACCACCCGATAAAAACCAATCAACCCTAGTTTCATTTGAAAACAATTGTGCGAACAATATTGCAGACCTAACGCGGTCATTCATAAGTTCTAACACGTGACACCCGAAAAGCACTAATAATATATTCATTGTTTTAATTTTGTTTATTGTTATTTGATTACAACAATAAACAAATGTAATCAATTTTATGTGATCCGTAACACAAAATATAGAGCTGCTTAAAATTCGGGTGCGTGTTTCTTAAATATACACCCCTCTTTCTGTAAATTTACAATGTCAATTATAATATTTGGGTCTTGTAATGTACAGTTCTCCATCCAAATTTTTACGATACAAAAACTCCTTTTCGGAGAAATGGTAATTCCATTCATAAATTTGCTATGTTTACGATTTACACAAAGTGTCTCACCGCACATGGCATAAAATAAACTCTTCCATACCTCATATACATGTTTATTGATTATTTTAAATGAGAAACAACCGCCACTACGATTCTTAGAGTCTTCCCACATTGGAGTAATGCCAGCGCGCATCGCAAATAACATTGATGATTTTACTATATGCTCCGATATACCTTCATTAATAGCAATCGTATCATTAACTGTTTGAATATTCCCCATTATAACTTTGTAACTTCCCAAGTCCCATTGTTTATCCTGTGGTAAATGATAATACAAATCCCATTTACCAAGCAATTGATTTTGGGGTTTGGGTGTATTCATTTATATTCCCGTAGTATATATTAAGATAATATCTTTATACTCTTTTTTTCATATTCTATGTTACCAATTAAAATATATTCGCTCGATGTGATGGTAAATAATTTGATTTTCGAATCCATAATATGTAATATATATCTATCATCAAATACATATTTTTCATTTTGATATTCTAGACATCTTAATACAAATCGTGATGACAAAATTTCATTTCCTATTAAATATAACCCAGGGTCTATTTCAATAACAATTCTGTTTGACATATCAGGGTGTGTATATTCCACGCTCAATAAATATTTACGTGTTTTTACGAATGAAATATCGTAGTCGTTAACAGTATCTTTAAATATACGCGAATACATTTGGTCGTTATTTCGAAGGATAATCAAATCGTGAATTTTATTTAGACCGGAAGCGATGGTATTTAATGTGCTTGCTATTTCAGTCTGAGATATTGGTTCCAGATTCATATAAGTTTCGTTCTTATCGCCACATATACAAATATATGGGTAGTTTGGTTCTATTTTATAAGTATAAATAAGCGAATTAAATTTGAATATTAACGAGCGACATAATTCAACTATAATGCTATTTTCGAAACAATATATCCATATTGAATACAGATATAGTTGGATAACTGTGTATAAATACATCAAATAAAAGGTGATTGTAAGGAATGTGTCGTCCATGATAATAGTTATATACGAATATGTGTTTATATAGGCAGTAATATATAATATAAAGTACCGATTCAAACTTTAGGATTGAGCCTTTAGCATATGTATTGCATGAAATGACATTGATTTGAAAATAAATATACTTATAGTATATATTATAGAATGGGTAATCCGTGGATGGAATTTTTAGCTGAAGAAAGACTCAAGGCAGAGAACAAGAGTATTCCTCCAATGGAATTGTCTCGTCATGTCAGACCAAAATACGACGCCTGGAAGACTATGCATACAGCTGGTGTTACAGGAATGCACAAAAAGAAAAGAAAAGGTAAGACGATGAAGAAAAAAATGTCATTACGTGGTGGAAAATCACGCAAGAGATAAAAATTGATTGTATTTTATTGGATTTTATATATATAGTATCCAATAAAAATGTTCCAGATAATTATTGTCGTCGCAATAATAGCACTATGCCTAGTGTTATTATTGGTTATGTATAAATATATAAGTAATAAGGAACCAGATCAGTTTGAAAAAAATAAGGAAATACACTCAAAAGTATATACTAAACGATTACTTATTGAATTTTGAAGGATATATTTGAACGATCTAAATATCCAATGAAATTATATTTTTGTCAGATTTATTACGACGTTTCGTTGATTTTCTTGGCATGGTTGAACCATTCATATCATTCAAACTTGCAATGCTGATAACAGAGTCATCGTCATTTGAAATATCGACTTTTTTTGTCTTCAATCCCGATAAAATATTATCAATGTCCATGTTTCGTGGACCAGTCATTTCAGGGCGAGTAGATTGGGGTTGTGATCCGCGTCCAGCATCTATATCTGGACGATTCTGCATGAATTGATTTCCTGGACGTTCACTCGGTAGAGGTGCTGCAAAATTTCGAGTTTCCATTGGCACAGGAGGAGGTTGATTCATTGTGGTTGGTTTATTATTGTTTAATAGTTCACTCGCAAATGCCATACCCGGAGACGATTGTTTCATTGAATCAACCGTTGCATTTGTAAACATCCGCATGAGTTCTGGAGACTGACGGATAACATCATTAAACCCTGGTGTAGCAGTTGAAAGTGCCTTGTTACTAAAATGTACCACACTAGCGCTGAATCCAAGACGCATTAAAATACTTAATTCTGGACTCATTTTACCACCTTTGTATTTATCATGGAGTTGTTCAAAAATCTCGTCATAACTATCAATATCCTCACTGATAGACTCTCCCCAACCATCAAGTGATATGCCAAATGGGTCGAACATTGAATTTCCATATTCAATAGTGTTAATTGCTGTAATCATCCAATTTCGCTGCATCTTCACTGCGTCGCGTTTGCGCTTATCTTCGAGCGCACCTTCATATTCATCCTCTACTTCATCATAACTTGAATCCATCGTGAAACGCGAAACATTCTTAATAATACCTTTCTCATGCCAATTTTCCAAGTTCTTAATCATATTACGTTTCTTACGACGTTTTTCGCGTTCGTTTAATCCCATTCCATCTCCACTTCCACTTCTATTTCCATCTCCAAGAGGAACCTCATTTAATTTAGAGAACCCATCCCATGTCTTGGTGTTACCTATACTATCGAGAGTTGCACCTCCTAGTTTGGAATCAGTTTGCGGGTCGCTTTTACTAAAGTTAAATATTGATTTATTTTCAGATGGTATATTCATTGACGACAGTTCATTTAGTTCGTCCTCTAATTTATCAAGTTCTCCTAAATTAATATTAGTGGACATGGATGAACTTTTCATCTTATCATTCATTAGGAATTCAATACCAGATCCGAAATTTGTTTTTTTATTTTCTTCAACATTAATTGAGATCGGGGCTATGTTATCTAGGTTCAAATCAATCACCTCCATTTTATTATTACTATACATAAATTATGTTTAAGTTCTACGCGAATGATATTATATTTTTCCGTTTCATCCATTGAATTCCTTGTAAAAAACAATCAGCTAAATCATCTTTTTTTTTTGTATCTAAAACTCCTTTCCATGTAGAATATCGTTCCATCTCTAAAAATCGATGACAATAGAAAACTGCGTCTTTTTTGTGTTGTTGGTATTCAGAATCTATGTTCTCATTTTGTTTCTCAAGTCCTTTTAATTTACCAGCAGAGGATAAGAATTCTATATTAATATCATCACTTTGCATAATAAAATATTGCGCTAACATACCCTGAATAGATTTCATTCGGGTTGCAATAGGTGATATTTGGTTCTCCACAATAACATGTTTTGGATCATTGAATGATAGTATTTTTTGGAATTCTTTCTTCATATTACGCCCAATAGATACTAAATCCACGGTACCAGCATTCGTTTTTTTATTTATAATAGGCACTAGATTATTATAATTAAAAAATGCATTTATTTTTGTTACAATAATCGGTTTAGTATCAGTATCTATAATACTAATAGACCTGACTGCAGCAAGTTTACGTAGTTCATCTATTTTAAGTTTTTTAATGGAACTCAGAGAACATATCTTATCTGGAATAAAAAAACTAGAGGATTTGGCGTGAATCTGACAATAACAACAACCATTTTTTTCATATCTGGCTTTTTTTCCACATACAACTGTAGCTGCCTTTTTATTTTTTGGTGTATTTAATATAGTACATGTTTGTATAATAGGTTCTCTGTCCATCAAATTAACTAAATTCCAATCAATTATCGAACCACTTGCATCAAACACGCAATATGCCATATTCTTAATACCTATGTCAAAACTAATAATACTCATAAATATAGATTATATATCTATATGTATTTATATGCTATTTTTCGTGTTTCGTTCACGAATAACATCAGCTTTTGATATCATATATTTGCGATATTCGGAGTTCGTTGTAATATTATTGATTCTAAGTAATTTATTATTCAAACCTGGTTCTAATGTAGATTTTTGCACAATTGGCTGTAATACTAAAGTATTATCGTAGGTTGCATATTGACGTTCCATTGTATCTATATATTACAATAGCAAATTTTATTTTTCTAATAAATCAAGTAATTCTGGTTTTGTAAGTTTATATGCGTTAGCAGTGAGACCTTTTGAAGTGACAATGCGCTTTAGCTCAACCACACTTGTTTTTTTGTAATCAACCATCGGAATATCATCTATTTTATGTATTATTGGCACATCAGAATTAACATTTAATTCAATAACCGTTTCTGATTCTGATTCAGATTCGGAATTTGTTTCAATCATCTCAATTTTGTTACCTAACTCCATATTTATAATTTTTACTGATTTATCGTCATCGCTGTTATCTTCGTTCTCGTCTTCGCTATTATCTTCGTTCTCGTCTTCGCTCTCGTCTTCATCGTCACCTTCATCCCAGTGATGAGTTGCATTTTGAAAAGCGGCGAATGGCGGAATCATACAAGACGCTGGACCCACTGAAAGAGACTGCCCTTGACATGCATTTTTCACTATCTTGAGTTCTTTAACTAAATTTTGAACGATATCAAACATCGTATCGCATTTCTGTTCCATGGAACTCAATCGTTGTTTGAAATGATATACGAGGAGAACAATCAAAACGAACGTGATTCCTAAACTCAGTAAAAAGAAAGACTCTATAAAATTAAAGGCACTCATAAGTTTTTAATATAAACACATACAAAAAAACAATATTGTAAACGAATAAAAATATTATAAAAATGTATACACCAATGGAAAATATTCAACCAAAATATATAACTTTAGAACCGAGTCCAATACAGTCAAATTCTGAATCATTTAGCGGAAAGAATATTATTATTATTGTATTGGGGATTCTCTTATTGTTTTCATTTTTAGGAGTAAACATATTGGACTATATTAGTAATATTATAAAGGCAATAATTTTAATATTTACACCGATAGTAACATCGGTATTATCGTTGTTTGGATACACTATTGGAACAGTGATTAATACTACATCGGAAGTCATATCAGATACAACCAAGGTAGGAATAGATGTAGCAGAAGGCACAGCACAGAATCTTGGAAACCTTCTAATATCCGCGAGTAAAGGAGGTATAGATACAACAGAACTAGACAATGCATTGAATATTGCTAAAACAAAAACAATAAATGACCCCGACAATGATACTACTGCTAATCCGATCCAAAGACCAATTTCTAATAATAAAATTGGATGGTGCTTAGTTGGAGAAGTAGCCGATCGCCGTGGATGTATAATGGTCGATGACGATTCAAAGTGTATGTCAGGACAAGTATTTCCTTCTAAAAAAATGTGTCTAAATCCAACATTGACTATAAATACACAGGATTAAATTGATGAAATTGAAAATGGTTCTTGAGGTGGAACCGAGATTGGAGAGGTTAAACTACAATTTATCTGTGAATTTATAGAAACATTCATATAGACTTTTGTGTTTAAAATGTTAGGTTGACCAACTTGAGGCGTTACATTCAATTTAAACTTTACCTTAATATTGTAGACATGCCCATTCATTGTAGGGAGAGTTAGATTTGTAATATTCAAATTGCCTATATATTTAACTCCACTGAAATCGATGGAACTATCAGTATTTGGTTTCGTAACATTATAAGTTACCGTTTTATTCAATACGTCAAAGTTAGTAGTTGGTTTAACAGGAGAAGTCAATAGATAATCCACATCATTGTAAAATACTGACACATCAATACGGTCAATAGTAACGTTTCCTGATATGTCACCAGTCGCACTTCCATCAACATATATTCCTATCGGACTATTTATTGAAAATGTAGCGCTAGAGGTGTCAATATTGGTTATTGCAAGGTCTACTAAAATAGTTTCAATTGAATTATATGAAATAATATCATCTTTAGTGCTCACTATGAATTTATTAAGATCATCTATTTCAACAATACCCAATGGTGCAGTATTAGATCGGTATTTGTATAATGGAACGGTAGGGTCGTATCGCAAGGTAATAACTGGTCCGGGAACGTCAGAAGACGATGATAATGACGGAACATATAAATCATTAATACATGATGTCACACTCGCCGCAGTTATATTCTTTCCGACTGCTTTAGCAAACTGCTGTGACTTGGTGAGTTTATTTGTTTGAGTGGAATTGTTATTGTATTGTAAAATTTCCGCTTTGCGACGCATGTCTAATTGAGACGGTGTATAATTCGTATTTAAATAGGGGTTTTGAACTCCTTCGAATCTAATTGGCGGCAATGTCATTTGAATAAAAGCCCTACGTTGTCTAAGTGTTTCGCAAGTAGTATCTCCCATAATATAATAATAAATTACATTATATTATGCTTGAGGTTTGAACCATATATTTGATAAATAATCAAATTTGGTATCACGTTGATTAACAGCGGTTTTAAGGTTTGGTCCTGCTAAAGTAATATTGTTTATATGGAAAACATTTAAAGCTGTATTGAAATAACGAAGGTCTGACATCATTCCGTTAAATCTTCCCACTATAATATCGCCATAATTCTGTTTTGGCACGTTAGTAAATACATACCGTCTTGCGACTGTTCCGTTAACGTAAACATCCATAATTTTGTTTTGTAAACGGATAGCAATATTAAACCACCGACTCAATGGTATATTAACGATTTTTATAGTTTCATTAGGTCCAGCGACTGAATCCATTTTAATTTGAATCGTTCCTGAATTATCTGTTTCTTTATTCAATTTCATACTAGGACCATTTTGCTGAATACCATCACCTTTGCTAAATATAGTATCAATATCACCATTAAGGGGTAATTCGTTTAAATTCAACCAAACACTCCAAGTAAATTCAATACCTTTGGATGCATTATTTGAACGATATATAGTGACTGAATTTGAATTTTTAGGGTCCTGAGGTATGGTAACTGCTGTATTACCATTTATTAGACCTTTTATCACATACGGGGATAAATTTGGACGCGAGAAGTAACTAATTATATATACTCCTAAATTCATTAACATTATAAATGCAATCAAAACAAATATTAAAAACACAAATTTGGATATAGCGGTATTTGAATTTACAAATTCACTACTAGCAGAACCTAAATCTGCATCAGCTGTTAAACTTGACAATCCAGATGTTATTCTATTTGTAGCGCCAGAAATTGTATCTGAAACTCCTGTCTGTATTTCGGAAAATCGTTCATTTAGTGGCATATTAACGTCCATCTATATAATTATATTAGGATTTTAATTACATCATTGAATAGTAAAATGTCCATTTTTATTATATACATAGTTAGAACCGATGAACATTTGAATCCGCACCCTACGGGTGCATGTTCCAAGATTATCGGTCATTGACCACGAAGAATATAAATCCGTTATTCGGATTGAATTCTTCGTTGGTTTAGAATAAAGAAATCGATCTTGCGACAGCATTATCCCTCATTAACGAAATATTCATATTGTATCGATTTACTAAATTAGCAAGTCCTTTATCAGAACCGCTTCCCTCCATATATAAACTCCAAGCAGTTTGAGGGTTAGATGGTGAGAGAACCCGACTGAATTTACTCATATATGTGCCAGGTATAACCCCGAATGAGATACTAGATGTATTATCAGGAGAGTGTTTAATTCCATCTGTTCCAACAGGATCAATAACGGATTTTACCAATTTTCCATCTAAATACATATCAATTGTGGAATTATCAATACTTATAGTTATAAGTGTCCATTTTTGTAAAGGGAAATTATTGGATATTTGATATGAAGTTGTATCTGAGCTATCATTAGTACCTTTTCTACGATATAATTTCATACTCAATTTAGAAGTAGTTCCGTCAATAAACAATCCAAGATCATTTTCGCGCTTAAATATTTGTTTCTCACCTGATACTTGGTTATCCATGTAGATCCATACATTATATGAATACCTAACAGCATCAGGTTTGATAAGACTGCTCGCATTTATATCGGCGATTTTATCTTTCATATCAACTTCTTTGGATATCAAATGTTGTGCTATATATGCTTGTG
>FUWD013178126.1_pt1 | contig 23807 bp, 22 predicted proteins | sample 1063281 | NCBI WGS metagenome assembly FUWD01 (sample SAMEA79048168, study PRJEB19326) | metagenome | biome: marine | reverse complement strand
TTGATACGTTTTCGTCCAACTGCCCCTACGGCAACTTCCTTGCGCAAGGTTCCCCATAGAAGGAGCCGCCTTCTTGATTTCGGCTATTATCGGTGTAGAGGACAGGTTCCTGAAACTCGATAGGAAATCTCTGGGATACGGAGCCGCTTCCGCAAGTTCCTGCAACCTCTTGGTCCCAATATCTCTGAGATCATTGACTTCTTTACGCTTATACTGAACCACTCGGTCCAGAAAACATTCTGTCGATGTTTCCAATTTAGTGCCCTCCGTCCTTGAGCAGGCACGCGAATTTGACGAGATGTTCCAATTTTCTCCTTGCGGCCCCTGAATCGATTGAATGGGCGGATAAAGTCATTCCCTCTATGAATGTCGCTGCCTTTTCGGCTGCTACCAGCGCAGCGGCGGCGTTAACAAGAACCAGATCTCTGTGCTCACCTGGATCTCCGTTCAGTATGGATCTGGTCAATTCCGCGTTTTCTTTCGCATCGCCACCTGCAATCCCGAAGGAGGGCCTGGTTTTGACTCCAAAATCTGAAGGATCCATGTACGTGAAGGAAACCTCGCCATTGTGGGCCGTCCCCATGCGAGTTGGACCGCTTAGGCTTATTTCATCTAGTCCCCCGTGACCGTGAACTACAAAGGCCTTTTTGACCCCAAGCCGCGAAATCGCATGTGTAAGTGGTTCCACCATCTGATCATCATAGACCCCCATAACCTGAACTTGAGCCCCGGCAGGGTTGGTCAGAGGTCCCAGGAGATTAAAAATGGTACGCAAGCCAATCTCCCGTCGAGGTCCTATCGCATGCTTCATAGCTTTGTGCATCACCGGGGCAAACAGGAAACCTATGCCAACTTCCTGGATACAGAGGGCGACCTGAACAGGCGTAAGGTCCAAAGGTAACCCCAGAGCCTCCATCAAATCTGCGCTTCCGCACTTGCTTGAAACCGACCTGTTTCCATGCTTTGCTACCTTCACTCCAGCTCCAGCAGCTACAAATGCCGCTGTAGTGGATACGTTGAATGTGTTTGCACAGTCTCCTCCTGTTCCGCAGGTGTCTATAAGAAATTCACCATCCTGAAGCTCATAAGGAATCTGTGCGCTTTTGGACCGCATTACTCTGGCAGCTCCGGTTATCTCGTCCACAGTTTCGCCCTTCATCCGTAACGCTACCAGCAGGGCGCCAATCTGAGCTTGAGTCGCCTTACCTTCCATGATTTCTTCCATAGTCTCAATCATTTGGGCCTCTGGAAGATTTATTCCCGATACCGCCTTTTCAATAGATTCCTGAATCATTTTCTCCTCCATTTTTTGTTTCAAAAATAAAAAGGCCGTGAATCTTCTTGAATTTCGATTCACGGCCTTCTGTAGTCTTTTTATGCGAGTCTTTTAGTCAGACGTCTGGATGCCGCGAATCTCCTTTCAAGTCGCGCCACCAACCCCAGGAACCACTCTCGGAAAGTTTTGCGTCAATAGAAAATGTTTGGGCAACTTCACCTATCGAGTTTGAAAGTCCTGATCTATCGCTATTTGACACAAACTTGGAGAGTTCGCCAAAATTCCTCTGAAAAACTCTGAGAGTTTCGTCGGCAAACTCGTTTTCGATTGCAAGATCAGCATATAGCTCCGCCGGTTGTAGAGATTGATGCCGTAACATCTCAAGCAGTCGCCCAAACCATGGTCCCATGCAACCGGTATCTCGCTCAGGGTCGATCCCGATTTCGATCAGAGTTCTTCCAAGGGCGGTCAGCGTGAAATGTCTCAAGGTCTGAACACAAGCCATTAATCTATCGTGCTTTTCCGCGTCGATTTCCACGACATTGGCCCCTGTTTTCTCCAGAAAAATCATCAAGGGACTAATCCAAAGGCTTGTCCTCACGGGACACAAAAAAACCGTCTGTCCGGCGAAGGAAGTGGCCGAAGGACCGAATAGTGGATGCAGCCCTATCACTTCACTTTGTGAGTATTTGAGCATAAAACTCAATGGCTTGATCTTAACGGATGATATGTCCATGACTAACGCGTCACGCCTTAAATATTGGCCAACTGACGCCATGACATCTCCTACCGCTCTGATTGGCACAGCCAGAAAAATGATGTCAAATGATCGAAGAACCTTTTCCGAGACAGGGAAATCTTCGAGATCCAAAACCACCGGCTTCATGCCCGCTTCACTGAAACGGGCCTCAAACCAGCGGCCCATGCGGCCTCTTCCGCCGATAACGCAGATACTGGATGTCTCGAAAAGTTTTAAGCTCATTATTCCGGACAAACGCCTTTCACTTGCATACTAGGAATCAGTTGATTCAAAATTGCCAGCGGGGTATGACCCAAGTATTTTCAGGAACTCCACATCCGATCTCAAACTTTCAATAGCTTCCCTTACGACGGAAGACTCCTGGTGACCTTCCACATCGAGAAAGAAAAAGTACTCCCAATTTCTATCTTTCCTCGGTCGAGATTCGATACGGGTCAGATTAACGGATCTCCTTGCAAAATGTTCAAGGGCCGAGTGCAAAGATCCCGGCTTGTGCGCCGCAGAAAAAAGTAGAGATGTTTTATCGGAAGCGGTCGGAGCGCTCTTGTTGTTTCCGAGAAGCAGGAACCTCGTGGTATTGCTAACGCTGTCCTGAATGTCATTCGCCAGGATCTTCAGGCCATTACGTGTCGCGGTAATTTCATTTCCGACAGAAGCCGCCCCGGGAATGGACAGCGCAATTCTCGCGGCCTCAGCCGTGCTGGACTCTGGAACCAGAGAAACTGATGGAAGATTGGTTCGCAACCAATGTCTGCACTGGTTAAGAGCCTGTGGATGAGAATATACAACAGACACAGTCTCCACCGATGGTTCCGTGGACATTAATACGTGGCGTATCCTTGAAAAGATCTCTCCGCATATATTGACGTCTGAATCTACAAATCGGTCCATTGTAGCGGTAACAGAGCCTTCCGTAGAGTTTTCGACCGGGGCGATCCCGACGTCGGCCGCGCCTTTTTCAATCTCACCAAATATGTCATCAATAGACATTTCAGGAATGTACGTAGCGGAATTACCGAATCGCCGCAGGGCCGCAAGATGACTGAATGTTCCTTCCGGGCCCAAGAAAGCGACCCTAAGAGGGCGCTTGGCGCTTCTGCAGGCTGATATTATTTCAGAGAATACATTTGCTACAGCCGACTTTGACAGAGGTCCAATATTAGATTCACATAACGCCTTTATAATAGTAAGTTCCCTGTCCGGTGAGAAATTCGTAACATTGGCTGAGTTCCTTAATTCGGCTATACTCAGAGCGTGAAACGCCCGTTCATTAATAAGCCGCAGCAATTCTCTGTCGATCTTGTCAATTTGTTCCCGTGTTAATTGAATCGAGGCGTCAGGTTTCAAATTTGCATCAGCGTTAGCCTGATTATTTTTCTGGGTTCCCGGTAGCAGCATCAATTCCTCTCTCTGAATTCTCGATGGTGATTGGTCGCTTTATCACGACAGGAGGGTCATGGCTTTTCCCATGACTGCCAAGTCCCGCATGAGATGAGAAAAATCCTCGGGACGGAGAGATTGATCACCGTCACAAAGAGCCGTTTCAGGGGAGCAGTGAACCTCAACCATGACCCCGTCGGCTCCAACAGCAACAGCAGCACGCGCCAGAGGTTGGACGAAACGTCTCAAACCTACAGCATGACTGGGGTCCACAATCACAGGCAAGTGAGTCCTCTCCTTTAGAACGCACACTGCGCTCAGATCCAGAGTGTTTCTCGTTGCTGTTTCGAAAGTTCTTATCCCTCTTTCGCAGAGAACCACTTCAGTGTTGCCGGCCGCCATAATATATTCGGCTGAGGACAGAAATTCGTCAATTGTTGTCATAAGCCCTCTTTTGAGGATTATTGGTTTCTGACACTTCCCTACTTTCTTCAACAAAGAGAAGTTTTGCACATTTCTGGCTCCGACCTGAAGCATGTCGGCATAATCTTCAACCAGTTCAACATCAGCAGTGTCCATGACTTCAGTCACTACTGGAAGACCGGTAATTTCTCTGGCAAGCGCCAGGAGTTTGAGCCCCTCCTCGCCTAAGCCCTGAAAACTGTAAGGACTCGTGCGAGGCTTGAAAGCGCCTCCTCGTAAAACTACTGCGCCGGATTCCTTGACTGCGAAGGCCGTATCAATGAGTTGCTGAAGTGTTTCAACCGAGCACGGCCCAGCTATAACAGCGAAAGACCCTCCGCCGATTACAGCCTCTCCAACTCGGATGACTGTGTCTTCCGCCTTGAAATCCCGGCTTATGAAGCCGTTTCTCGTAGGCGGCCTCAGGCAGTTAACCTGTGCCGGAGCCACTGGAACAGCCGCATTAATCATCGATACGCTAGTAGTTTGAATCATCTGAAACGCTCCTTTCACAAACGAAGAGGGCCCTGGGTTTTACGCCCAAGGCCCAAAAATAGAAAAGGCCATGGGCGGCTTCGCTGTCTACCCATGGCCTTGTTGCTTTCTATCTAAATTCTTTTACTCTTTATAGCCCTCCGGCAACGGGTAAACAGACGAATAATAATATCGCCAAAAATAAAAATACACGCCGTTATTAAATTCGACGTTGATCTTAGCGGTATTATTAATCTGAAAACCCATAAACCGTTCCTTACATGAAGTTAGAATAACTTTTACAGCAAGCTCTGAGTGTTGTCAAGTTTTTATTTGTTCATTTATTCACAGCTGTCTTGATACATCATTAAGTTCGATGATATTTGCCGAACCAAAGGACCGCCAGACAGTATGACCTCCACCCAAATCCCGCAATAAGCCCATCGCACACCCCTGAGAGAAGTGAATCTTTTCTGAACGATTCCCGTCCGTTGGGATTGGTTAGATGGACCTCCACAACAGGGACCCCACAACAAGAGACAGCATCCCTGATAGCGACACTCGTGTGCGTGTAAGCCGCTGCGTTTAAAACAATTCCATCGGATTTATCTCCCGCAGCCTGTAACAGAGAAACTATCTCACCTTCGAAATTGGACTGAAAACAGTTGATCTGAATTCCCAATTCCAATCCCATTCGAATGAGTTCACCTTCTATTTCCTCGAGCGTCTTTTTACCGTAGAGTTCAGGCTCTCTTTTTCCCAGCCTGTTCAGGTTCGGTCCATTGATCACATGTATTTTCATGAACGTATTCCTTGAAAAGCGCTATTTGAGAGCCACGCGTCAGCAAGCGTGATCGCCGCCATGGATTCCGCCACAGGCGCAATCCTTGGGCATAGGCACGGATCATGCCGCCCCTTAACTGAAATTCTACAAATCTCTCCGGTGGTATCCAACGTCTGTTGTTCAATTCCGATGGATGCTGTAGGCTTAACAGCGAGCCTCATCACTATTCGTTGACCAGTAGATATCCCACCAAGTATTCCGCCGGCATGATTGCTCAAAAACCCTTCTGATCCCATTTGATCATTGTTTTCAGATCCACGCAATTGAGCCGCATGAAACCCTTCTCCAAACTCGATCCCTTTGACTCCGCCTATGGACAACATGGCCGCCCCGAGCATTGCGTCGAGTTTGTCAAAGACAGGATCTCCGAGACCTGGTGGGACACCATCCACAGTGACTTCCACTATACCACCAATGGAGTCGCCATCCGACATGGCATTTGTGATCTCAGCCTTCATCTGTTCAGCTACATCCGGGTCAGCACAGCGCAGCGGATCCATCATGGCATAACTAATTAGCACCTTTCCGGCCCTGACATTTCCTATTCTGACGGTGTACGCCGCCAGACTGACTCCAATCCTGGCAAGAATTACTTTTGCCAAAGCCCCCGCAGCAACCCTGGCAACGGTCTCCCTACCAGAGGAACGTCCGCCACCCGGCTGAGGTAAAACACCGTACTTTTTAAAATAGGTGTAATCAGCATGCCCTGGCCGAAACATCTCTGAAATGGATTCATAATCCTTGGACCTTGAATCAGTATTCCTGACAATCATGCATATAGGCGATCCCAAAGTCTTCCCTGCGCTATCAACGCCAGAAAGAATCTCAACGGTGTCAGGCTCCCGTCGTTGTGAAACGAATTTACCTGTCCCGGGTTTACGTTTGTCCAATTCAGATTGAATGATCTGGTTATTCAACTCTAAACCCACTGGAACGCCGTCCACAATTACCCCCACCGCCGGACCATGAGACTCGCCAAAAGTCGCTACCTTGAAGCATTTACCGTAAACACTACTCATTGATCAAACCTCTCACTGTACTGATCGCCTGAGTGAGTTCGTCAGGTTGAACGTCCTCCACGAACACTGGAGAACCCAGCCGTTCAAGCAATACGAAACCTATTCTGCCGCAACGATTCTTCTTGTCGTTCATCATTATACGCCACGCATCATACGCGTTAGGCAGGTTGAATTTTCCACGGATAAATCTCTTTAGAGTTATTTGTATCCTTGAAGACATTTTACTGTCCAGAAATCCGCGATTTTCAGAAAGCGAAACCGCTGCCATCATCCCAATTGCCACTGCCATTCCGTGGCTTATCTTGTAATCATTGAAACTTTCGACGGCATGCCCGTAAGTATGACCAAAGTTGAGTATTCGCCGAAGGCCTTTTTCAGTGAAATCCTGGTTAACGATTTCCACTTTTGCGGAAGCGGACAACTTCACTACGCCGGCCAGCAGGAGCGCATCACCCAGTATCAGATTGTCCAGATCCCTTTCAATAATCTCAGACAAACCCGGGTTGACTGTCAGTCCAGTCTTGTAAGCCTCTACCAGGCCCTCTGACCTACAGGATACAGACAGAGTGGACAATGATCGCAAGTCGAGCAGAACTGACGATGGTGTGCTGAAACATCCCACGGGGTTCTTGACATGGCTTAAGTCCACAGCGGCTTTTCCACCAATGGCGGCATCCACGCAACCTACCAGTGATGTTGAGACAAGAATAAATGGCAGCCCTCTTTTGTATGTTGACGCGACAAACGCACTGAGGTCAGTGACCACACCTCCCCCAACAGCTATTAGAATACCATCCCTGCCTATGTTTTGTTTGAGCATGGACTCATAAAGACGTTTAGCAGAATTGAGGCTCTTGCTTCGTTCTCCTACAGGCAATGTGACAACTGTAGCCCCTCCACCTAGAAAAGGAACGTAACGGCTAAGGTGCAATTTTGACACTTTGCGGTCAGTGACCACAAAAACTTTTCGTTCCCCAATAAGCCCAGCAAGCTCCTCTGGCGCTCTCCATGAAATACTGAGGCAATGGGCTGAGGAACCCAACTTAACGTCTATTGACTCACGAGGATAGAGGCGTTCGCAGATTTCCCATACGCAATCATCAGGCGTCTTCCCGGAAATATCAATTGTGTAATCACTCTCAGCGTACAACGGCGCTCTTTGATTGTACAGGGCCGTAACTGAATCCCGATCAGTCCATTTAGGTCTGGACAAATCTGATCCACTCCCCAGGCGCCTAAAACAATCCTCGATAGGCATGTCCAGATGTATGACCTTGCCCGATTCTCGCATGACTGAACGATTTTCAGGATTTACAGGGACCCCTCCACCAGTTGCGACAATCAGCCGCTCTTTAGAAGCAATTTCTTTCAACAATGCGGCTTCAGCCCTTCTGAAACTCTCTTCCCCAAGTTGATCAAAGTAGCAATTCACAGACAATCCGGTCTTTCTGGAAATTGCTTCATCCATGTCTATTAGACGGCGTTTAAACAATTTTGCGAGGGCCCTTCCAACGGTGGACTTGCCGACTCCCATAAAACCAGTGATGTAAATATTATCATTCATTTACAAACCCAGTGGTCTGAGATAATCATCCATAGGAACTGTTTGACCTGTCCACAATTCAAAGCTCCTTCGCCCTTGAGCCGCCAGCATATATAGTCCATCGAAGAAACGGACCTGGTTCAGAACCGCCATGTCTGACCAGATGTTTGTGTCTCTTCCGTAATTAATATCGATAACCAGTTTCAATTGTCTCAGTCTGTGGCTACCTATTTCAATTATTTCTTTAAATCCTGAAGCTTCCGGAAAACTTGACACGCTCGTGGTATTTACCAGAAGGTCGATATCGTCTAACAAATCCGAAGCATCTCCAAGAGAAATAGGGATGCCACCAAGTTTCTGGGTCAAGGCAAGGCATTTTTCGTAAGTGCGGTTGGCCACAAATACTTTATGAGAGCCATGCCCAATTAGAGAATTCAAGACGGCTCTTGTAGCCCCACCTGCTCCCAGCACAAGTATATTTGATCCCTTAATGGAAAATTTTGCAAACCCCAGTAAATCGTTGAACCCGCCAGAGTCGGTATTGTATCCGATCAGCGCATCACCATTACGCACAATTGTGTTTACAGCGCCTATAGTTTCAGCTTCATGGGACAACTCATCGAGCTCAGAAGCAATCGCTTCTTTATGAGGTACTGTTATATTGGCCCCAGCGATTCCTAAAGCCTTAATACCCCTTACAGCTTCCCTCAAATCGCGTTTCTGGACATTAAAAGCCACATACTTTGACTCAGGAAAACGTTTCTCAAAAACATAATTATGCATTCGGGGAGACAGAGATTTAACTACCCGATTATCGCCCACTACGCAATATACCCTCATTGAGCTAATTCTCCCAGAGTAGTCAAAAAATTTGGGAAACGAAACAGCTATACAATCAATGTTTTCAATGTTTATCGGCGTGTCAGCGACCATGCAGGCAATTGCAAGTGTCATCGCAATTCTGTGGTCTCCGAAACTCTGCAAATTCCTGGCGGGCTTCAAAGTTGTGGGACCATAAATCACAAGATCTTCGTCTTTAATCTCCAGTCTGGCCCCCATTTTACCGAGTTCCGAAACTAGCGCAGCTACTCGATCCGATTCCTTGATCCTCAATTCCCCAATCTGATGAAAAACAGAAACGCCCTCGGACTGTGTCGCAAGCAAAGCCAGTATAGGAATTTCATCAATAAGCTGAGGCAATTCTTGCGCCGTGACTTCACATGCAGAAAGTCTTTGGGAGTAAACGCATCTAACGTCGCCCCAGGGTTCCGGGAAATCCCCCTGAAATTCAATTCTGATTTCAGCGCCCATACTGGTCAATTTGTCCAGGAATTTCGAGCGGGTAACGTTCAGCAAAATTCCCTTGGCCACCAAGTCGCTCTTCGGCAACATTGCTGCGGCGCATATAATAAACGCGGCTGAAGAAGGATCTCCAGGGATATTAAAGAATCCGGGCAGCTCTATGTCTGACTTCTTAACAACCCATGATCCATTTTCTGAAAGAATATCGACCCCAAATTGCTTGAGCATCAATTCAGTGTGATCTCGACTCTTAACTTCTTCTGTAACCCTGGTGACACCATCCGCCTGTACGCCGGCCAACAGAATCGCGCTCTTCAATTGGGCGCTCGCAACCGGCATTACATAGTCTATGCCCACTAGGCTTCCACCATTTACTGTTACAGGGGGGAACCCTCGTTCTTCACAACAAATTTGAGCTCCCATCTCTACCAGAGGTTTGGCAATTCTTTCCATAGGCCGCTTCATCAAAGAATCGTCGCCCGTTAGTACATATCGGCCTTTCGAACCAGCAAGTATTCCCATGAGTAGCCGCATAGTAGTTCCAGAATTCTGACAATCTATATCGGCATGTTTGACCAAATGGCGATTTGAACCGACTAGATTTAACTTCACACCACTAAAACTTGCAGAGCCTCCAAGCAGTTTGACTGCTCTCACGGAGTCCATGCAGTCTTGCGCGTCCGAGTAATTGCTGACTGCGCATTTGCCTTTTGCGAGAAGCGAAAGCAAAGCCACACGATGTGATATCGACTTGTCACCCGGAGGCGCAAAAGAACCTCGCAGTCTCATTTCTTGTTTTCCTTTTTGAGATGAGCAGCCAGGAAGTTTTGGAACATCTTTTCGCCATGCTCCGTGGCTATGGACTCAGGATGAAATTGAACCCCTTCAATCCTAATTTCCAGGCTTCTGATTCCCATAACTTCTCCCTCTGAGGTTTCGGCTGTTATGGCAAGCGGCTCTTTGATTGTATCACGCTGAACGATCAAAGAATGGTATCTGGTTGCGGGAAAGGGATTTGGCAAATCGGCAAATATTCCCGATGAATCATGAAAAATCTTCGACACTTTTCCGTGAACCGGGCGCTTGGCCCGGGTTACTGTTGCCCCAAAGACATGACCTATGGCCTGATGGCCCAGACAGATTCCGAGGATTGGAATCTTGCCCGCATAAACTTTAATCGCCTCACAGGTAATTCCTGAATCTTCAGGTCTACCCGGACCAGGAGATATTACAATGGCTTCAGGAAAAATCCTCTCAATATCCCCTACAGTAAGGTGATCGTTTCTAACGACCTTGACTTGCCTGCCGAGTTTTCCCAAAGCGTGAGCTACATTAAACGTGAAAGAATCGTAGTTATCAATTATCAGAATCATCGCAAGACTCCTGCCGCAGAATTGATAGAAGCTATGCCATGCGCTGCCTTTCTCATTATCTCTTCGTATTCGAAAACAGGAGACGAATCAGCCACAATCCCTGCGCCAGCCTGCAACACAAATTCATTCTTGTAGAATTGGATCATGCGTATGGCTATACATGTGTCCATTATAGCGCCAGGCCCCCAGTAGCCAACGGCTCCTCCATAAGGTCCCCGCGGCCTATTTTCAAGGTCGTCAATAATTTCCATTGCTCTGATCTTTGGCGCTCCTGAAACCGTGCCTGCAGGAAAACCAGCCCTGAAAACGTCCCATGCGTCGAGTCCTTCCAGCAACTCCCCGGTAACCTGGGACACAATGTGCATGACATGACTAAATCGTTCCACGATCATGAATGGATCAACATTGACTGAACCATAGCGACAGACCCGGCCTGCGTCGTTTCTCGCCAAATCCACCAGCATTACGTGTTCCGCTCGCTCTTTTTCGGATTCCAGGAGTTCAATCTCCAGCGCCCTATCCTCAACTGGATCGGATGACCGTCCCCTTGTCCCCGCAATGGGCCTGATCAGCACTTTGCCGTTCTCCAACTTGACAAGAGTTTCGGGGGAAGCCCCGGCGAGCCTAAGATCTCCGAATTTCAGAAAAAACATGTAGGGGGACGAACTGTTGACACGCATCCATCGATAAACCTCAAACGGATTAAAATCGACCTCACCAGTGATTTGATCCGAAAGAACAACCTGAAATATGTCGCCATCGATTATGTGATCCTTTGCTTTCATCACGGAATTCACAAAACCATCTTCTTTGGGATAGAACACTGAAAAATTTCTCCCACCAACACCTGAAGTCAGCTTCTGTTCGAGACGTTTTTGGATGTCCTCAAGCTTGAGTTCGCATTCCATATCGTTCTCGCCGATGGCGCATATTGTCATTATCCTTAAAAGATGATCGAATATTACGAACCTTGATGGATAGCACAGTTGAGCGGTAGGAAGTTCAGAGGGGATAGCTTTTGGTAGTTTTTCGATCAACCTCACAGCGTCATAACCAATGTATCCCGCCAGTGATCCTACAAGCGGTAGTTTAGGCAAATCGAGGCAATTGATTTTGTCCAGGACATCACGAGCGGTTGAAAAAAAATCCTCTATAGGGCTCAAGGAAACTCTACCAAAATATCTGACCTCAGTCCCTTTTCCTGACAACAGCACTGATACCAGCGGATCCCATGCGATAATGGAGTAACGTCCAATAGTTTCAACATTTTCACTGCTTTCAAACAGAAAAGACACTTGCTCGCTAACGCAAAGTTTCAAATAGACCGAGACTGGGGTTTCAAGGTCAGACAGTAATTCTTTCGACATTGCTTTCAGGACTTTCACAGCTTTATTCCTTCCTTGGAAAACAAAAACCCACCGTCTTATGACGGTGGGCCTTATTTTCTAAACACCAGAAAAATTTAACCTGAGATATCCAGGACAGGCCACACCGTCATCGGTGAATGGCGCCACCAATAAAAAGAAAACTCAGATCTCCTTTGTTCGAACAGTTCAAATTGTTTTGCCTTTTGAGAATTTGTTGAATTCCGGACAAACGATTTTGACGCTACTCAAGTTTCCGTAACTAACGGTAACCTAACACAAAAAACCTGTCAATGGGAAGAGGCTGAAAAGACCAAACTAGGAAAAAAGACCACCGCCTTCGGGCTAGATATAATTTCTGTGTAACTTTACCTGACTTCTGAATAGCTTGTTTTCAAGCTACGCGCAAACTAGAAGACAGTGATCGGTGTAGGGACAAACGTGAGAAAGAACAATGCTATGGCCGTCCATGCCAATACTCGCCCACGGGCTGAAGGGGCAGTGTGGCTGTCAATTGGAGGTGGATGTTTTAAACCTATTATAAGGGAAAGCGAGGCAAAGATTATCCATCCAGGCCAGGTGAAATACCCCAGGGGCAAGAGCGCTACAAATACAACGTAGCTGACATATCTGGCAACTTTGGGTCCGAATAGCGCGTAGATTACGTGACCACCATCGAGTTGTCCCATAGGAAGTAGATTCATGGCCGTAACAAACAAACCAAACCACGCGGCGATAGCTATTGGGTGCAGGATTATTACTGATTCGAAAGAGAACTTTCCAAACCAAATCAGACAAGCCAATTCGAGTATGATCGACGTTCCAAAGGAAAGTCCACTACCATCGGGCTGTGGTCCCATACGAAAATCGGACTGGCTTATTCCGACAAATAACAACGGAATAGCTAAAATTGCTCCAAAAACTGGCCCAGCGGCTCCAACTTCTATTAACGATTGGCGATCCGGAATCAGCGACCTGATCTTTATAAACGCTCCAAAAGTTCCTACCGGCGGTATCGCAGGGATAAAATATGGCGGAGTCACATCTAAATGGCGTCGTCTGCCCGCCAGGAAATGTCCCATCTCGTGAACAAGAAGAATGGACATTAGAGGAATGGAAAAAATTAGTCCATTCAAAAAGAAAGTAGTCCAGGAAATGAACTCATGATTAGCATAAAGCGTCCCTGCCGCCGTTGTTGTAAACAGCGTTAAAATGAACAGCACAATATTTATAGTCCAGGAACGCCGGATGGGATCATCCTCCCTGGGCTACAATTTTCTTCAAAGTTACGGATGCGCTAAATTTGGGAGATCTTCCAGCAGGTATTTTTATCTTCTCCCCAGTTTTTGGATTAGTGCCCATCCTTTCCTTCTTATCTATGACTTTGAATGTACCCAAATCAGGTATACGGATCATACCATCCTTCATGACAAGAGAGTCCTGTATTGCCTTGACCACTGTCTTAATGGCTATAGAAGCTGCCTTCTTAGTTATGTCAGCTTCATGGGCAACCAAATCCACTAACTCGGATGTCCTCACCCAAGCACCTCCAATTAATGTATAATCTATTCAACAGGTTACAACTTCACGAGTAAACGCATGTTATAGATATCCCGTGGGATTGTCAAGAACTGGGGCGTTATCATGCGCAAAGAAGTAATTACCAGAACTCCCTGAACGATCCATAAAAACCAAATTGTGGATCTTCAGGAATTCCAATCGAGATTTTTTCTTGACAACAGACTGAATTCAACCTAATCGGATGAAATCCTATTGAGGTCTTCGGTTTATCAGTATGAACGATTCTGATGTGTTGTCAAAGCTTGAAGATCTGGCTGATCGTCTGGGTATCAACCTACGTTACGAAAATCTGGCCAAGGGTCCTTTCAGATCCAGTGGGGGGTATTGCCGATTGGAGAACAAACACCTCATCCTGATAGACAAGAATGACTCTAGAAAGAAAAAAATCAAGTTGCTGGCTAAGTCTTTGGGACGATTTGATCTTGAAGCCGTCTTTGTTCCCCCTGCTCTTCGACGTATACTATATTCAGCGAACTAGAAAAACTTCATCAGCCATTTACTGGAACGATAAAGATAGTTCAGACTAAATTCGTTCGTGATCCAGTCTTTACAAAAACATGAGGATGGGGCATCAAATTTGACTTTTAAACTGCGCAAGCTCGAATACACATTGGACTCCCGACTCAATAACAGTCTTGCGCTGTTGAACGAAATCTCCCTAAGTAATGAGTTGTTTCAAGCTTACGAGTTGAAAGCAAATCTGCGTCCGGACTTTCCAATCTTTATTTGCCTAATAGGGGGTACAGGAGCGGGAAAGAGCCTCCTTTTCAACTCACTTACCGGCTCAAAATTTAGTGAAGTGGGTGTCAGAAGACCCTGCACCAAAGGTGTCGTGATATGCTGTCCAGCAGCATCCGTTCACATCTTGAAAAACTTGGGAACTGCGTGGGCTATTGATGAAACCACCCGGATAGTTTCTTCAGACCGAGAGAATCTCAGAAATATCATACTGGTGGATACTCCCGATTTTGACAGCGTTGAAAAGGATAACCTCATCATTTCGAACAGATTCTTTGTGTTGTCCGATGTGATTCTATTTGTTGCGTCTGAGGAGAAATATGCTGATTTGTTGGGACGCAATGTCCTTAGAAGATCATTGAATTGGGGAAAGGAAATCGGAGTTATCCTTAACAAGGCATTGACGGAAACCGCTTTCCAGGATTTTTCACAGAGTCTCAAAAATGAATTGGGAGAGCTCAAACTAGTTAAGATTTCCAGGATAGCTGGTATACCGGAAATTTTGGATAGCGCCGTTGAGATGGAACCGCTGGTATCACTTATATCCCGTTTTGAATCTTTAGAACAAACCCGGGAACTCCGGACTCTTGAGTTGCATCGATTAAGATCAAGCTTGTTGACGTCGCTAGATACAACTGCGGTTGAGCTTCGACGGCTTCGGGACAGAGTATCAAGCGCTATCGTTCAAATACAGCAGGCGCTGAATCAGGCCACAGAAGAAATGGAATCCAGGCTTCAGGTTTCGCCTTCTCAAGAAGTGGAACAAAAGATTCAAATCCGATTAGGCGACCTTCTGCGCAAGTATGATTTTCTGTATGTCCCCAGGGCGGCTTTGAAAAGCGCAGTTGAAAGGATCGTCTCGACGGTTCGCTGTTCGGTTTTTCTTCCCAAACCGAAATGTTCACAAACGAATCGGATTCGACGAATCTGGTCAGAGATTTAGCTGAGAACAATTGTGGGGGACCCTTACCACAACTTGAAGCATCCATAGCCAAACTCAACCTGCACGTTGCGGAGATTCTGTCCTCAACAGAAGAGTTTTCTGATTTCAGGAGAATAGTGTCAGAATCATTCCCAAAATTCACGTCAGAACAAATCAAAACATTTTACCGAGATGCATTTCCAGACGTAGAACATTTGCTTGAAGAGGAGTTCGAGAAGTTCAAAAATGGACTGTCCACGCTTGATGAAATCAAATTGTATGGTTCATATACTTTGTGGTCACTGTTCCTGATCACAGCGGAGATCACCATCGGCGGAGGACTGACTCTCCTGGACATAGCGCTGAATACGGTAATTGTTCCGTTCATACCCAAGTGGCTATTGAAACTGAAGATTATAGATATACTGAGGGACATTGCTCAACGGATTGATGATCAACGACGTGAGGCGCTTCGAAACATTCTCAGAGGGCAGGCTGATGTGTATATAAACATTATATCAGATTTGGCTCCAGATGAAGAAGCGATCAATGAATTGGTGAGAATGAGGAATAATCTTGAGAATGTTACTCAAATTGTTTGATTGTGCGAAGAATTAATGTTTCAAACCAGGTCGTTTTCCAGAAACGAAATCGGTTTGTCCGTGTCATTAGATATTGTTGGCGAAATCTCAAGGCCAACCCGAACATTGAAAGTATCCTGAAAGGGGATTTTAATGATTTACGACTTAAGGCGCTTATTTGTTGTTTCCATTCTTTTTTGTCTATTTTCAATAGCATTTATTGCTCAAAATGTTGATGCCAAGGAGGAAAAGTTGACGCGTCACACGTTGCCAAATGGTGTGGAAGTATTGATCCAGGAGGATCATGCAAAGAAGGTTGCTACAGCCCAATTATGGGTTATGGTGGGTAGTGCGGACGAGGAACCCGCGGAGAGAGGAATCAGCCATCTGATTGAACACATGGCATTCAAAGGGACAGCCAAAAGAGGATTGGGACAGATAGCATCCGAGGTAGAGGCACTAGGAGGCGAAATTAACGCATATACTAGCTGGGATGAAACTGTATTTCACATAACTGGACCATCAACAGCCATTACTCAATCTCTCGATATCCTTACAGACGCTGTTCTTCACCCGACCATAGATCCAGAAGAGCTTTCAAAGGAAAAACAGGTAGTACTGGAAGAAATACTGGAATCAGCGGAAAGACCTGAACGAAAATCCTCACAACTTCTTTTTGATACTGCGTATGTGTCCAGTCCCTACAAATATCCAGTCATCGGTTACAAAGACATTGTGGAGAAACTATCCAGAGATGATATATTGGCATTCCGCAAGAAATGGTATGTCCCTGAAAACATGTTTTTCCTGATTGTAGGAGATGTTGACACTTCCGCAGTGTTAAGAGAAATTCATCAGCTAACAGGGGACCTCAAACCCCTTGGTTTTTTCAGACCGCCAAGACCGCTTGAGCCAATCCAAAAGGACGTTAGAACATCCTACATGGCTGACAAGAACTCGAGGGAAACCAGGATGCATATAGCCTTCCATGTTCCTGCCGCTGTGTCTGTAGACGTTAATCCTCTGGATTTGGCGGCGGACATTCTTGGAGGCCGCGAAAGTTCCAGGTTGGTGAAGTCATTAAAAAAGGAAAAGGGACTTGTTAATTCGATATCAGCTTATGCAATGACCCCAAAAGATCCTGGCTTGATGGTAGTTTCAGCAACATTGGATCTTGCCAACATCGATGCGGTCACTAAAGGCATAATGGAAGAAATAGCAAGACTTGCAAAAGAACCTCCTTCGACCGCAGAACTTGATCGAGCCAAAGTCAACCTGGAGTCCCAGAACATTTATTCGCTGGAAACGGTTCAGGGAGTTGCAAGGAGTATCGGAAGCTCCAGAGCTGATGTCGGTGATCCGAATTACGAAGAAAAGTATCTCATTCTTAATAGGGCAGTCACTCCAGAAGAAATATCAGAGGTGGTAAGAATTTTCATGAGGCCATCAAACGCCACCATTTCAGTGCTTTCACCTGAAGATGGAACAAAGAAATTCAATATTGACTCTCAAGCGAAGATAATAAATTCCTCAGAACCCGAAACAAAATCTTCCGTCGCCCAGAAACCCGAAGAGAAAAGAGTGATTTCAAGAAAATTGACAAACGGAATGACGGTGACGCTTGCGCCAGATAATTCAAACCCGGTTGTCTCGGTAAAAATAGTGCACTTGGGTGGCAAGAGATATGAAACTAGAGAAACTGAGGGCATAATGAATTTTGTGACGCAAATGTTACCCAAGGGAGCTGGGGACCTTTCAGAATTTGAAATCTCTAAAAGAATTGAAGACATGGGAGGTCGGTTGTCCGGGTTTTCCGGTTATGATTCTTTTGGACTCTCCACAAGTTTTTTCAGTCGTTATCTTGAAAATGGCTTGAAACTACTCGAAACAATTTACAAGACCCCGAGTTTTTCCCCGGAGATTATGGAAAGGGAACGACAACTGATTATCAACAGAATAAAAACCGAACCAGACAGGCCAGTTCAGTATGCCATAAATCGCTTGAACAGGGCCGTCTACGAAAAACATCCCTACGGTTTTGACAAAGAGGGCACGCTCGAGACTGTCGCCAAATTCTCAAATAAGGATCTCATGGACTGCTATCGAAAATATTCAACTCCATCTAATACAGTAATTTCTATGGTCGGGGCATTTGATCCGGAAAAGACTCTCAAGATCCTGGATAATCTTTTTGGAGTAGTGCCGCCTGAGCCATTCAAGGCGCCCACTGTTTCTGAAGAAACTCCTATTGAAAAACCACGAGATGAAACTATTCTGATTCCAAGAGCTAAGGCCCACATAGCGATGGGTTTTAAGGCTGTAACTATGATGGATCCCGACAGGTATCCTCTCGAAGTGTTGAACAATCTGCTTTCGGGACAAGGAGGCAAACTGTTTCTTCAATTAAGAGACAAGGAATCGTTGGCTTACACTGTGGCGTCTTTCATCAGACCGAATTTGCAACCGGGGATGTTTGGATTTTATATCGCTTGTGACGCCCCGAAAGTTGACAGGGCCCTGTCTGGATTATTGAAGGAGATTGATAAAATACGATCTGAAACCATTTCAGAAAAAGATGTAAAGAATGCTGTCAACAATCTGATAGGACATCATGAAATTAATCTTCAAAGTTCTTGGTCCCGAGCCGAAAACTATGGTCTTAACACGTTGTACGGACTTGGCTGGAATTACGAGGAAGAGTACGTCAAGAAGATCTCGGAAGTAACACCTGCTGATGTTTTAAGAGTCGCTCAAAAATATCTGAATCCACAGAAAAGGGTTGTTGTAAAGATTCTTCCCGAAGGCAACGGGAAATAGGTTTGACAATTCGTGTCGGAAGGCGGGAAGATCGGTTGAATGAATGCGCAGATACTGAGACATGCAGTCAGAAAGTCAGCATTTAACCAACCGGTGTTCCTGTATGGGGTTCCGTTATTATCATATTTACTACGACATTCGAGGGCTGGAGGATAATTTGAGTTTCATTTCTGGCTCCACGCTTGGTTTAAAACCTTCACAGTTGACTCGGCTGGAGAAATTTGCAAAGCGGCGTGTTCCGGCAAACATGGTAATAACTCATGAACTAGCGCGGAGCCTTACTGAACTGTCTTTCGAGATCAACCGTCAACTCGGCTTGTTGATGGATCGAAAGGGCCGGCTTCAGAGAATAATAGTCGGCGACGCCCGGTCAATTCTTATTCCCCGACTTTCCGGTTGGCGTATAGGCGCCGGAAGGCTTAGAGGACTTCGACTTATCCATACGCATCTCAAAGATGAACCCTTGTCGCCTGAAGATCTATCGGATCTAGCTTTGTTAAGATTCGATCTTGTCTCCACTATTGGAATCGACGAATCGGGTCTTCCAACTTTGATTCGGAGCGCCTACCTTCTGCCACCAAATCCTAAGAATCAGGTCTGGGAATTTCTGGAACCGGCCCATCCATCCCAACTGGACCTGGATTTTCTTGTTTTTGTCAAATCTCTAGAGGATGAAATTTCGCGAACACTAAAATCCAAACGTATAGGTACTCAAACGGAAAGAGCCTACTTGATCGGTAAAGTAAAGGGGAACGAATGGGAGAAAACCGAATCTCTTGATGAACTCGCCGAACTTGTCAATTCGTGTGGATTGGATGTTGTAGCTTCATGTGTGCAAAACAGGGAATCGCCGGATCCTCGTTTTTTGGTTGGCAAAGGCAAACTTAAGGAGATCGTTATTGACGCTCTTCAAAAAGGCGCTGACGTACTAGTTTTTGATACTGAATTGACAGCAGCGCAAGTGAAGGCTATCTCTGAATTTACTGAAATTAAGGTCGTGGACAGGTCTCAGATTATTCTAGATATTTTCGCGCAAAGGGCTAAGTCGAGCGAAGGAAAACTACAGGTTGAACTTGCTCAATTGCGTTACGCTCTGCCTAAACTTTCGGAAAAAGATGACGCTTTATCGAGACTCACAGGAGGCATTGGAGGAAGAGGCCCGGGGGAAACACGTCTCGAAATAGACCGGCGTAGAATTCACAGCCGGATTGGCTTTCTTGAACGGCAGATAGCGGCAGTAGGAAAGGCAAGATCTATCAGGCGGAGTCTACGCAACAGGAGAAAAGTTCCGATCGTGTCAATAGTGGGCTATACGAACGCTGGGAAATCCACTTTGCTGAACAATCTGACCAGATCTAAGGTCCTGGTCGAGGACAAACTCTTTGCAACCCTCGATCCCACCAGTCGAAGATTGCGATTCCCTCGTGAAACTCAAGTGATAATTACCGATACCGTAGGCTTTATAAAAGACTTGCCGGAAACTCTCGTAAAGGCATTTGCCGCGACATTGGATGAATTGGCTGACGCGGATGTGCTACTTCACTTGATCGACAGTTCAAACCCTAATGTCGAAAATCAGCTTGAAGCTGTGGAGAGTCTTCTTGATAGACTCAGTCTTTCGGACAAGACGACTATAAGGGTTTTTAACAAGATTGACTTGGCGGACGAAGAGGTGGTATCCAACTTGTGTTCGTTGTACAAGGGTTTGGCCATATCTGCTTTAGATTCAAAAACATTCTACAAGCTGATTGAACGTGTGGAAGACGAAATTCTGACGAGTCTACAGTTCGAACTGGATAACAACCATGTTGACGCCCTGGCGTCAGGAGCCTGACCGATGAAAGAACTTGATCCCAGTGACAGGAGAAGGCTCCATATTGCAATAGGAAGTTTGATAGTCATTTTTATGATTATGATTTATCTCTCTATATCAGGGAATCTGAATACAATCAGCTCACAAATGATGAAGGTTTTTGAAAATCGGGACGCGCTCCGGAGTTATGTGGAAAGTTGGGAGACTCATGCTCCATTGGCGTTTATCATGATTCAGATTCTTCAGGTTTTACTAGCTCCGATACCGGGAGAATTTACGGGAGCGGTAGGTGGATTTATCTTTGGCGTATGGCCAAACGTGATTTATTCTACTATTGGGTTGACCATCGGCTCGATGTTGGCGTTCATGGCATCAAAGATAATTGGTATGCCGCTGGTTAAATACTTCGTAAGCGAAAAGCACCTGAGAAAATTTCATTTTCTCACCGAACGTAGGGGCGCTTTAATGGCGATGGTTCTATTCGCCATTCCTGGTGTACCCAAAGACATACTCTCTTATATTCTAGGACTCAGCCCTATGGGAGTTTTGACTTTTTTCTGGGTTAGCTCCCTGGGAAGAATTCCGGGAACAATAATGTTGAGTTTAAGCGGGTCTGCAATTTATGATGGAGACTGGAAATCTATTCTAGTATTATCATTGATCTGCGTTATCATTTTCATCTTCCTGTTCTTCCAGCGTGATCGCATTGAAGAATGGATCCGGCGAAGACACTCAGAAAGCTGAGACCGCGTGCCGTTCTGTTATTTTAAAACTGTAACACCCATGATCACATTGGATCAGTGTGGTCTAATCTGTGCCGACCGCTATTCAAGTGGTCAACATGGTCCAAACACTATTCTGTTAATCGATTGTTTTTCGGAGGATTAATGGATACGGGGCCAGAATCAAGCGCGCCTGACAATCCAAGAAAACAACTTTTCGATGCTTTCATAGAACATTTTTGTTCTGTAAACAGCCATCAAGGTGTTTTTCCCAAAAAATGCAGGACTTGCGGCAAGGAATACGAAAATCTGCATCACTACATTGGCGACACTGAGAGCAAGGCTCAGACGATGGAAGATGTCGGCGAGATCATGGGCAAATCTTTTACAATGGTTTACAGGAATTGCTCCTGTGGAAATACGCTGGTCGTTACCATTACGGATGAAATAATGCCTCAGATTACGGAATTCTGGGAAGCGTTAAGATTGGAAGCGGAAATTTCCGGTCATTCGCTGAAACATATCGTTACTTCATTTGTAGAAGAGTGGGAAAACGACATTAATTCTCAACTTAGCCGTATTAGGAAAAATACACGATTCTAATATTCGCCATCTTATAAATATCTTTCATAACTTTAGTGAATCCTGATGTTGATTACAGATGTAATTTTTGATTTGGGCAAAGTGCTAGTTCCCTTTGATTGGGAAATCGCAGTTCGAAGACTCGCTGGACAGTTCCCGGATAGACTTGGTAAAGATACCCAAAATGATACTCAGGCGCTCTTTTTACTCATAGAAGATCTTGTTGATCTACTAGAAATTGGAGTGATCAATTTTCGACAATTTCATGGTCTTGTAGCTTCTAGGACCGGATTGAGTTTCTCTGAAGAGGTTTTTCGTAAAACTTGGTGCGAAATTTTCACGCTTGACGTTAATGTCGTCGGCTTGGGTAAGAAACTAGCGGAGCGCTACGATGTGTGGCTAGCTTCTAACACCAATGAAGCACATTACAATTACATCGTTGACAAATTTCCTGAAATTCTATTTTTCAACAAGGCGGCATTATCTTATGAGTTGGGCACTCGGAAACCTGAAATAATTTATTTTCAAAAGGCAATTGAATTATTCGGTATAACGCCGGAACAGGCTGTATTTATTGATGACCTCGAGGAAAATGTCATGGCGGCGCGTCGTACTGGTTTACATGCTATTCATTTCAATGATTTTGATTCGCTGCTGGATGAGTTAACTGAGTTTGGTTTATTGCCTCAACCTATCCCAAGGAGACAAACACTTGAATAATGGCGGTTTTGAAATTGACGGTTTCAGGTTTTCTGCTGTTAGCGCCGGCATTAAACGATCAGACTCGAACAAATCAGATCTTGCATTGATTTTTTCGGATCGACCCTCTGTGGCTGTAGGTGTCACGACAACTAATCTGGTTTGCGCTGCGCCTGTTGAGGTAACGAGAGAGAGACTTCGTGGAGGATTTTCACAAGCGGTCTTGATGAATTCTGGAAACGCTAATGCGTTCACTGGCGACGCAGGATTAAGAGATTCTTTGGCTCTAACCTCTAGCGTAGCCAACTTGCTTTCTATAAACGAAGAATTAGTCATACCAATGTCTACCGGGGTTATAGGTCATCCTCTCCCATTAAGCCGCATGGAGGAAAAACTTCCTGACCTGGTCAGCGCATTGCACTCGTCCAGTTTCGAACATGTTGCGTCGGCAATTATGACGACAGACACCAGACCTAAAATAGCGATTTCAGAAAAAACGCTCAGCAACGGCCCTCTGAAAATCCTGGGATTGGCCAAGGGAGCTGGAATGATTTCGCCAAATATGGCTACGATGTTGGCTGTAATCCTTGTCGATGCGCTTGTCGAAACGTCGCTTCTTCGAAAAGCATTTCGTGATGTCAACCGGTTAACATTCAACAGAATCACCATTGATGGAGACACCAGCACAAACGATACGGCCTTGGTTCTGGCAGGCGGATCAGCCTTTTCCAGAAAGTTAGAGAGCAATCCATCCGATCAGGAGATTTTTTCTGAGACCTTGTTTGATGTTTGTTCCAGTCTGGCAAAACAAATAGTCAAAGATGGTGAAGGCGCCACCAAGCTTGTAGATATCAAAGTCAGGGGAACCGGAAGCCAAACGGCAGCCGAAAAAGTGGCCAGGAGAATAGCTGACTCACCACTAGTCAAGACTGCGTTTCATGGTGAGGATCCGAATTGGGGTAGGATTGTCTGCGCCGCAGGATCAGCCGGAGTCTCTTTCGATCCATCCAGGATAGATCTCTGGATAGGATCTGTTCAAATAGTCCGGGCAGGCCGCTTAACAGAAGGGGATTGGGAAACTCAATCCAAAAGGGAAATGGCTAATCCAGAATTCTCGGTGACAATAGACCTTAAGGAAGGCCCCTGCGAAGCATCAATTATCACTTGTGATCTTTCCAAAGAATATGTGGAAATCAATGCGGACTATCGTTCATAGAAAGAGTTAAGTTAAAAAAGTGAACATGTCAGACAGGATTTTAAGACTTTTTAGCGGCGATATTAGGTTTGTTTTTGGCTTTTGGTTTTGATCCGTTGGTTTTTGATACAACCTTTTTAGCGACGGCAATTTCTGGAACAGTAATCTTTGCTCCCCGTTTTAATCTTCGGGATAAATTAACATCAGGGTTGAGTTGCGCTAACATTTCCTTGGGAACCCCGTACTTCTTGGTTATTCTGGTCACAGTATCGCCTTTCTTGACCACATGAACCATGTGCTTTTTAGGGGATTCTTCGTGGATCTTCTGCAATCCCGCTAGAAGTCCATCTCTCTTCCCTA
>FUWD012817807.1_pt1 | contig 23819 bp, 21 predicted proteins | sample 1063281 | NCBI WGS metagenome assembly FUWD01 (sample SAMEA79048168, study PRJEB19326) | metagenome | biome: marine | reverse complement strand
GTTCCGAGCAACTCAAGGCTACCAGGTGTGCTTCCAGATCTCCATCGGCTTTTCGACTATACACCCGTGTGGATGGCTTACCGGTAAGGGCCATACTGAGGCCTTCTTCCACGAATCGCTTTTTTACCCTGTCAATCGTCTTCATGCTGACGTTCAGCACACGGGCAATGTCTTCATTGATTGACCGCTCTTTCTGGAATTTGCCTTCATCACAGGCCAGCAGGATCAATGCATTCAAAACAGTTTGTGCTGCGTGTTTTCCTTTACTGCTCAGAGCATCAAGCTCTTGTCGTTCTTCCGCGGTCAGGGTGACTTTGTACTTCTTCATATTCAATCCTCCTATGGTTGATTATGAAGAACAATATAAAGCTATTTATACGTCTTTACATGTGTGACGTGACACTAGGACTTCTTCTGGGTTCCTGCAGCGACAGCAGCATCCCTGAAAGCCCCATAAGGGGCGAGATGCGGCTTGTTGCCGACCCCGGCCTTCTCAGCCCGGCTTCGATGCAGTCCGAACTCTTCACCCGCTACTATCCCGACGCCCGCATCGTCACCATCGGTGCCGACAGCCTCTCAGCCCTCAACAGCCTTCTCTCCGGTCGCTCTAAGGCGGCTCTCTCACTGCTTTGCCCTTCCCCCGACCTCAGAAAGCGTACTCCCTTGCTGAGGGTTGAGCCGGTTGCCCGCGACGCCGTTGTGCTCGTCGTCAATGAAAACAGCCCGCTCACGCACGTCTCAAAAGAAGCAGTCTTTCAAGCCTTCAGCGGCATGCGTGCTGACGGGGATAATGGCCTGCTGCCGCTGATTGCTGCGGACGACACCGTCCTTCGGGAACTCCTTGATGGCGGTGATGCCCTCAAAGGCAGGAAGCTGCAGGCGTATGGGTGCAGGAGCCAACAGGAGATGCTGCAGCGTGTGGCCGGTGACAGGCATGCCGTCGGCATCATCTTGCGCTCTGTGTACCTCGGGGAGAAGGCCTCTCATTCTGCACCTGACAACCTCAGACTGCTCGCAGTTTCAGCCGATACCGGGCGTACGGGCCCCGTCGCCCCCGATCCGGAAAATATCCTCAACGGAAGCTATCCCTTTGTCGCAGAGGTTTGCTATATATATTACTCGGGAGAAGCTCTTCCGGCAGGGTTCGGCGCATGGCTGTCGGCCGAAGGCCAGAAGGCCTTTGAAAACGGCCCTCTTGTTCCTTACCGCCAAAGGGTGCGTACCATCATACTCTCAGCAAAACCAGCTTCCGACCCCTTATGAACGATCTGCTGAACCGCAAGAAACGCTCTCCGCTCCTGGTCATCATCCTTGCCGGTGCCATCGGCATTCTGGTGGTCATTGCAGGAACGGCCGGGTTCATATTCTTTCAGGGACGCATTATCGATGAGGTCGAAAAAAAGCAGGAGTGCTACTTCAATCTCGTCGAGTTCAAGGCAAAGGTGACGGGAGCCGGCATCGAGCAGGCAGGGGACGAAGCATCGGGGATCGATCCGGGCGGACTTGTCCTCAAGGCGGAGCAGCAGGACCGGATTCTGCGCTTCATGTACGAACGGCTGGCTGGCCAGATGGAAGATGCCTGCCTGAAACATGTCCCCGTCGTTCCTGTCCCCTCTGTTGCTAACAGCGAACTGGTCCTGCTCCAGCTTGATTCGGCCATCGAACGGGTGAAATCCGAAGCACGGGAGGCAATGGAGAGGCTGGTGCTCTTCACCCACCTGTTCATCTTTTTCATCCTTGCGCTTCTCCTCAGCCTGAACTTCGTGGCAGGCTGGATGCTCCATTACAACTACCGCCTTACCCTCATTCCCCTACGGCAGCTGGCCGACCAGCTGAAGCTCATCAACCGCGATATCCCCGAAAGCATCCATGACACTGCCGAAGAGATGAAAAAGGAGCTGACGGCCACGGCGCATTCGCACGACATCACCCAGATTACCGAGTCGATCATGAACTTCTGCGGAGATATCGAGGCGAAGAACAAGAAACTCGACGAAATCTTCATCCGGGACGAAAAGACCGGGCTCTACAACTACCGCCATTTCAAGGAGCATCTGATCATCGACGTCGAGCGGGCAAAACGCTTCCACTCCAACGTTTCGCTCGCCATGATCGACATCGACCACTTCAAGCTGTACAACGATGCCCACGGCCATATCGCCGGCGATCATGTTCTGGAAATCCTTGCAGGCATCATCAAAGAGGAGAGCCGGCTCTCCGACATCCCTTCGCGCTTCGGCGGGGAGGAGTTCGCCATCCTGTTCCCCAAAACCGATGCAGCAACAGCACTCGACATTTCCGAGCGCCTCCGCAAAATCATCAGTGCGACACCGGTCCCGCATGAACACCACCAGCCCTCCGGGCAGCTCACCGTCAGCATCGGCATCGCAACCTTTCCCGATGATGCCTCCGACTGGTACACCCTCATCAACAATGCCGACCGTGCGCTGTATGAGGCCAAGGCACAGGGTCGGAACAGTGTGGTGACATTCAGCGCTCTCAACCTGCAAGAGGGTCCGCCCGATGAAGCCTGAGTTCTATATCGCAGGACGATTCGCATTCAAGCGCCGTTCTGCAACACGGCCGACCTTCATCATCCTCATTGCCGTCATCGGCATAGCCGTCGGCACAGCAGCACTCATCCTCACCCTCTCCGTTGTGAAGGGGTTTGCTTCAAGCATCGAAGTGAAGCTGATCAGTTTCAGTTCTCACATGCAGTTCCGCCAGCCCGACAGCCAGCTGTTCAGGGAACGCCGTTCCGAAATGCAGCAAGTCCTCAATGACCCGGAAACGGTTTCCGGCGGCCCGTTCCTTGAAAAGAATTTCATCCTCAAGAGTTCCGCCGGAGCCAGGGGGGAGCACGGCCCGGCAGGCCCGGTCATGGTAAAGGGGACGGATGAGGGGGAGCGAGGGCTGTTTCTCGGGAAGTTCCTGCGGGAGGGGAGTCTGGACGCTACCCCGGAAGATGGCACCATAGGGCTGTACGCCGGCAGAACTCTGGCTGAAAACCTCAGGCTGAAACCCGGTTCGAGGGTTATGCTGGCAGGTGTATCAGGCGTTTCCTCCGGAACGGAAGGGGGCGGCATGCTGGAACTTCTTTCATCTCTCGACCTCGAGGTCGGAACCATCCGCGGCATTTACGACACGGGGCTGCAGGAAGGGTTCGACGATTTCATGATGATCGCAGATCTCCGGACCATGCAGGACCGCTTCAGCCCCGGCATGATCAGCGGCTATGAAGCCAGGGTCCGCCACCCCGAACTGCTCTCCGGCACGGTGGAAAGGATAGCCGGTGAGCTCCGATACCCGCTATACGGCTACACTGTGTTCGAGCGCTACCAGAACCTCTTTGAATGGCTTCGTCTCCAGAAGAACCTCATGCCGCTGCTCATCGTGACCATCACGATCGTGGCCGTCTTCAACATCATCTCCACGCTTCTTGTCCTCATCATTGAAAAGACCCGGGAGATCGGCATGCTCTCGGCGCTCGGCCTTGAACCCGGCCGCATCAGCAGGGTGTTCATGGTACAGGCCTTCCTCACCGCCATGGCAGGCATACTGCTCGGCAACCTGCTTGCGCTTCTGCTTACGATTTTCGAACTGCGGTTCCATCTCATCACGCTGCCCGAGAAAAGCTATTTCATCAAGCATGTGCCGCTCATCATCGACCCTGCCGACTATCTTGCGGTATCACTTGCGGTTCTTTTGCTGACACTTCTCTTTGCTTTCATACCCGCAAGGATTGCCGCAGCCCTCAAACCGGGCATGGCCCTCAGCTCATGAAAAAAGCTGGCACAACACTCCCTCCGGCCCTCTGGATCGCCCGTCGTTTCAGCTTTGCCCGGAAACGGTTCAGGGTGATCAACATCATCTCCTCGATCAGCCTCCTTGGCATCATCATCGGCGTCAGCACGCTCCTGGTCGTCATGAGTGTCCTGAACGGGTTTCAGAAGCTTGCCCGCGACATGTTCCTCTCAATTGACAGCCCCGTGCAGCTCGTATCGAAAGAAGGCCGCCCGATGCCTTACGACCAGTCGCTCCTCAGTGCACTCCGGCAGGTGGATGCCGTCGGCTCGGCAGAGCCGTTTCATGAAGGGGATGCCATCCTTGTCGCCGGCGGGGTGAGCGAACTGGTAAGACTCAAAGGGCTCTCCGAGCCGGCAGGGCGGCGCCTTGAAACCCTCACCGCCGCATCCCGTCCTTATTTCACCAGCGGGAGCATCTCGGTAGGGGAGCTGCTTGCCTACCGGACAAGGATCATGGCAGGGGACCAGGTCCGGCTCTTCAGTCCCGAGCTGATCTCGCTCGGGCTTGAATCGCTCTCCGAACCCTATCTGATGCCGGCTCTCCGGATTCCCGAACCGGGCATCTCTTCACTCTTTTCACTGCAGAAGCTGTTCGACGACCGGTATGTCCTTGCCCCCATGGATCTGGCTTCAAGCGTCCTGCTTATACCGAAAGGAGAGTGCAGCGGCATTGACATCAGGGCACGCGAAGGGGTGGGGCATTTGCGCCTCAACAGGGAACTCTCCAGGTGGCTCCGGCACCGGGAGGGGGGAGGCACGCTTGAGCTGCAGACGCTGGAGAGCCGCTACCGCGACATCTTTGCCGTCATGGAGCTTGAAAAATGGGTGAGTTTCGGGGTGCTTATGCTGATTGTGCTCGTCGCATCCCTCAGCCTGACGGGGGCACTTGCCATGACGGCCATCGACAAACAGGAGGACCTTTTTTCACTGCGCTGTCTCGGCTTTGAGGGCAGTGGGCTTCAGTCGATATTCATGCTGCAGGGCGCACTGACCGGCATTGCCGGTACGCTTGCCGGGTCCGGTCTTGCATGGATCATCTGTTTTCTGCAGGAGCGGTTCGGTATGGTGCAGCTTCCATCAAAAAGCGCATTCATCATCGACGCCTATCCTGTCGAGATGGTTGCGGGTGACTTTCTCATCGTCGGACTGGCATCGATCGGTCTCTGCCTTCTGGTGAGCATCCTGCCTGCACGCAAGGCCGCCCTCATGGCCGAACGGCGCTCACGAGACCTGTTGAGCAGCTAAGCTGTCTTTAGGCAGCACCTGAGCTGTTGATCAAGATCCAGAGCCGCAAGCGGCAAGTCGTTTATCACCTCAAGGCGGGAAAACCCGGCCGCCGGGGCACCCCTCAGCGACAGCTCCCCCTCGACGCCGTTGAAAGCCATCCACCCCTCACGGCACCGCAGAACGCCCTTTACCCTCATAGAAAAAAGGTTACCGAAAAAACGTGCAAGCATTTCCGCATCGAAGCAGAAATCCGTGCCGATGCGCCACCCGGCCGTAAAGAAGCCCTCACCTCTGCCCTCCAGAAGAAGCCACTCCTGTTGACCGCCATCTCCGGGTTCATCCGGAAGAGCGCACGGAGCGCGATGGCTGTGCCGATGGGCGTCAGGAGTTCCTGCCGTCCGGCCGGAGGTACGGGGGAGATCAAGAAGATCAAGCTCTATCTGTCCGTATGCAGTTTCCCTGAGGGCGGTTTTAGGGGGTTGCACCTTCTCGACATATGCACGGAGGGCCTCACGGTGACAGGCGTCAAGAAGGTCCGGCTTGGTGGAGACGATGACATCGGCAAGACTGAGCTGGTCCATGAACGCTGGGTGGGCGGTATGGCGCTCACTGCAGAGGTTTCTCGAATCGAGAAGGCAGATGACGGCCTTCAGATCAAGCACCTCCCGGTAAAACCCTTCAGAGAGGGTCCGGATGACCCGCAGCGGATGGGCGATGCCCGTCGGCTCTATGAGGATGCGCTCAGGCTTTGTCTCGCGGATGAGCCGGTTGAGAGCGGTTTCGAAAGAGGGGCCTGCTGTGCAGCAGAGGCATCCGCCCGGCACCTCCCGTATGGTGGCTGTTCCGGACTGCGAAGCCAGCAGGCTGTCGACGCCGATGCGGCCGAACTCATTGATGATGACGGCCCAACGCTCCTCTGCAGGCTTTATCGAAAGGAGGTGGTTAATGGCCGTTGTTTTGCCTGAGCCGAGAAAGCCGGTGATGATGGTGGCGGGGATGTTCTTCAGCACGATTCATCGATCGTCTTTCTGAATACCTGCATCGTTGAAGGCTGGAAGCCCCTTGAACGATAGAATGCCTGCGCTTCAGTGTTGCACTTGTCCGTGAGGAGGGTTATGCGCCCGAGGCCCTCAAGAGCTGCGGCCTCGATGGCATGGTCGAGAAGGAGAGCGCCGATACCTTTTCTCCTCCATCGGGGCTCAACCACCATATCTTCGAGGAGTGCAACCTTTTTACCCTGAAACGTGCTTACAGTAGTGAGCAGGAGCACCATGCCGACGATCTCTCTTTCAATCTCGGCAACGAACACCCTGCCGGAATCAGGACGGGCGATGATCATCCGGAGCCCGTTCTGCTGACGCAGGGGATCGGGAGAAAACTCTGTTTCCTCTGAAAAAAGTATTTCGAGCAGCCTCGTGCATGCCTCGATGTCTCCTTCTGCTGCGCTTCGGATCCGGGGTGTCATAATGGGGTCCTGTCTTGCATGGTTTACTCTGCCAATCGGGTGCCGGATAGAATATACTTCATGAATTTGTGTTATTTTCACCCGTCAATTCCAGACTATGCTATTCAATAAATCCTTGACCCCCATTCGATGGATGCGTTCTGGCTATCGCTCATCATGATTTTCCTTGCCGAACTCGGCGACAAAACCCAGCTGGTAGCGCTGACACTTGCAACCTGCTACAACACATGGACGGTGCTCTGGGGGATTTTCTGGGCCACGCTCCTCATTCACGTGTTTTCGGCCGGAATCGGCTGGTTCATGGGCGATCTTCTGCCGGTCGACTGGATCCGGTTCGGTGCTGGCGTGGCGTTTCTTGCATTCGGGTTCTGGACCCTTCGGGGCGACCATCTTGACGATGAGGACAGCGGTACCTGCCGCCGCACCCTGAACCCCTTCTGGCTGGTGTTCGCAACCTTCTTCATGGCTGAACTCGGCGACAAGACCATGCTCTCCACCGTCACGCTGGCAGCGACGGCCCCGTTCATCCCGGTATGGCTCGGCTCAACGGTCGGCATGGTACTCTCGGACGGCCTTGCCATCATAATCGGGCGTATGCTCGGCAAAAAGCTCCCGGAAAAAGCCGTCGGCATCGGAGCTGCCGTGATCTTCTTCCTCTTCGGCCTTTACAGCATGTATGAAGGAGGCTCTGCCTTCCCGCTCTCAACATGGGCTGCGGCTCTCGGCCTCATCGCCCTCATCGGCTGGCTGTTCCTCCGCCCCAAACCGGCCTCCAGATCCAGCAATCAAACCACCGGGGAGGGCTGCGATGGCACCAATCCTTGAAATCCGTGATCTCTCCTTCACCTATGAAGGCGCTCAATCGCCGATTTTCGAGCATCTCTCCCTCGCGGTGGAGGAGGGGAGCCACATCCTCCTGAAAGGGGCGTCGGGTACCGGAAAATCAAGCCTGCTCCGCCTCATCTGCCGGCTTGCCTCCCCCACATCCGGAACCATCCTGTACCGCGGCGAACCCATCACCGCCATCTCCCCTCCCAAACTCAGAAGCGCCATCGGCTACGTAGCCCAGATACCACGGATGACGGACGGATCGGTAAAAGAGAACCTGCTCCTGCCCTTCACGTTCGCCCTCAACCGGGAGCGCAGGAAGCCCGATGAAGATGCACTCCGCCGGATGCTCAGTGATTTTTATCTTGACGACCTCAAACTCACCCATCCCGCACTGAAGCTCTCGACCGGCCAGCAGCAGCGACTTGCCCTCATGCGCACCCTCCTGCTCAAGCCCGATCTTCTCCTGCTCGACGAGCCTACATCGGCACTGGATGCCCTGAGCGCCAGAATGGTGTTTACCATAATGGAGCGGCTCAACACCCGCGAACAGAAAACCCTCGTTACCGTCACCCACAGCGACTATCGTCCTTCCGGTGCCCACGTTGAGCTGTATCTTCTCCAGAACCGCACCCTTACACGGCAGCCATGACGTCCATCATAGACATCTCCATCGGCCAGCTCCTGCTTGCGCTTGTCTTCATCCTCCTTGCGCAGCTCTCCTCGTTCATCTTCCAGCTCAGTCTGCACCGGGACATCGCCATCGGCACGGTGCGTACGTTCGCCCAGCTGTTCCTCATGGGATACGTACTGACTTATATCCTGCACTCCGACAGTGTCTTTTTGGTCATCGGGGTGTTCGTCGTCATGGTCTCCTCGGCCATCTTCATCATCAAGGGCCGGGTGAATGAAAAACAGGTTGCCTACCTTCTGCCGACATTCATCACCATGCTGCTCAGTTATTTTGTGACAGCGGTGTTCGTCTCCGGCCTCATCATCGGAAGCTCGCCATGGTGGGAACCACGCTATTTCATTCCGGCCGGCGGCATGGTCATCGGCAACTCCATGTCGGCACTTGCCATCTCCATAGAGCGATTTTTCAAGGATCTCCGCCAGGAGCGGGAACTGGTCGAAATGAAGCTATGCCTCGGTGCCGGTTACAGGGAAGCGAGCGCCGAACAGTTCCGTGCAGCGGTGAAAGCGGGCATGATCCCCTCCATAAATGCCATGATGGGCGTCGGGCTGGTGTTCATCCCCGGCATGATGTCCGGCCAGATCCTGGCGGGTGCCGATCCAATGATCGCCATTCGCTACCAGATTGTGGTCATGCTCATGCTGGTGGGGGCAACGGCGGTCAGCTCCGTTTCGGTGATGCTCCTCATCCGCAGGCGCTGTTTCGGCAGCGGGGAGGAGCTGCTCCTCACAAAAGAGTAATGAGCTGCAGAAAGGCTGCGACCCGAAGAAGTCTTTGCGGCAAGAAATAGAAAAGCCCCGTCGTGCTGCACGGGGCTTTTTCTATTCCTTGCCATCCGGGTTCTGGAACCGGGGCCTCAGCGTGCTGATTCAAGAGCTGCGATCCGGGATTCAAGAGGGGGGTGGCTGCTGAAGAGCGCCATCATGCCGCCACCGGCAATGCCGCTTGCCGCCATCTCTTTAGGCAGTTTGCCGGCCTCAAGGCTCCCGAGTGCACGCAGAGCCTCAATCATCGGGCGGCGGTCGCCGATCAGGGCTGCGGCACCGGCATCGGCCCGGAATTCACGTTTGCGCGAGAAGTACATGACAACGATGCTTGCCAGGATGCCGAAGACTATTTCAAAGGCAATACTGCTGATCCAGTAGCCGATGCCCGGACTGCCCGACTCGTCCTCGTCCCTCCTGAGGAAGCTGTCGAGGGCGTAGGCAAAAACGCGCGCCAGAAAAATCACGAAGGTGTTGACGACACCCTGGATGAGGGTGAGGGTGACCATGTCGCCGTTCTGGATATGGGCCACCTCATGAGCCAGTACCGCTTCCACCTGTTTGCGGTCCATGCTGCGGAGAAGACCGCTCGAAACGGCAACAAGCGACTTCGAACGGCTCGGTCCGGTCGCGAACGCATTGGGAGCACCCTCGTAGATTGCTACTTCAGGCATTGCAAGGTCAGCTTTTTTGGAAAGCTGACGGACGGTATTCAGCAGCCATGACTCTTCCTCGTTGGACGGGCGCAGGATAACCTGGGCACCAGTGCTCCATTTTGCCATGGTTTTCGACATCAACAGCGATATGAACGAGCCGCCGAAGCCGATGAGGGCGGCAAACGCCAGCAGCATGCCGAGGTCAAGGCCGTTCGACGTCAGAAACCGGTCTACGCCGAGAAGCCGGGCGCTGAAGGACAGCACCAGTATAACGGCAAGGTTGGTTATGAGGAAAAGAAATACGCGTTTCATCGTGGGGATCCTTTATAAGTGATAGAGTTATTTGTGAGGTTGTTGAGAGAGCAAAGGGTTTTATGCGTACCGATGATGCTATAACGAACGAAGGAGGTTCACCCGTTCCCGTCCTCGCATACTGTCCCCCAGGTGGGAGTTCATGCACTCCGCCCGGACCCTGCCTGCCGTGATGCCACGATGTATACGGCAACGGCCGCGAGCATCATCGATATGCAGAGCAGCTGGCCCATTGAAAAATCGAGGAACACGAATCCGAGCTGCGCATCCGGCTCCCTGAAATACTCGATGAAAAAGCGTACGAACCCGTACCCGAACAGGTAGACGGCCGAGAGGTAGCCGCTGAAAGGCGCCTGTTTCCTCAGCGTCCAGAGAATGCCGAAGAGCACGATGCCTTCGAAAAACGCTTCATACAGCTGAGATGGGTGGCGGAGCTCATAGGTCGGGGCAAGCGGGAAGTACATGCCGACTGCCGCATCGGTCACCCGGCCGTAAAGCTCTCCGTTGATGAAGTTGCCGATGCGCCCGAACGTATAGCCGAGCGGGACTGCGGGAATGAACAGGTCAACGGTTTCAAGGAATCCTTTCTTCTGTGACCGCGTGAATGCAAAGAGCGCTATGGTGACCCCGATGAGACCGCCGTGGTAGGACATGCCTGATATCCCGCTGAACGCGCATCCCTCTGCGGTTCCCATCCAGGGAAGCAGGGTACCCAGAGGATCGGCAATGAGGTCCGCCATGCCGTAGAAAAGGAGGTAGCCGATTCTTCCTCCGAGAATCACGCCCACCATCACCCAGGTCAGGGCATCGCCGATGAAGGGTTTCGTGAACGGCAGCTTTTCAGTCCTTATACGATAGTTGGCCAGCAGCCATACGATGGCAAAGGCGACAATGTACATCGTACCATACCAGCGGACGGCAAAGCCGCCGACGCTGAAGATGACGGGGTCCATCTGTGAGGGAAGGTGCTGCCACCAGCTGAGCAGAGTGTTCATTTTTTTACGGTTTTCCTGCTATTTACAACTGCGGAACTATTGTATCAAAAAAAATATCGTTAACTTTCAATCTTGCGCATTTTGTTGCATATCCATACCCATTAACACACAAAATACCGATAGAATGGCTAAGATACTTGAAGGGCCTGCCATGAAACTGTTCAACAAGTGGGGCATTCCCGTGCCGAACTATGTTGTCATCATGGATCCCGAACGCCTTATGCAGCTCGGAGAAGCTAATAAATGGCTCCGGGATTCGAAACTTGTCGTTAAAGCACACGAAGCCATAGGCGGACGGTACAAGCTGGGCCTTGTCAAGATCGGCCTGAACCTCGAAGAGGCGTATGAGGCAGCAAAAGAAATGATTGGCAGGGAGATCGGCACCGCCGTCGTCCGTCAGGTCATCGTCGCAGAAATGCTTGAGCATGACGCGGAATTTTACGTTTCAATCGCCGGCAACCGCGACGGCGCTGAACTCCTGCTCTCCAACAAGGGCGGCGTAGATATCGAAGACAACTGGGACACCGTCAAAAGGCTTTTCATTCCCCTTGACGAGACCCCTTCCCTTGAAAAGCTCACCGAAACGGCAAAGGATGCCGGGTTTAGCGGCGAAGTCGCAGAGCGCGTCGCCAAGATCGCCTCACGCCTTATCCTCTGCTTCGACAACGAGGATGCGCAGTCCATCGAAATCAACCCGCTTGTCATCCGCAAGAGCGACATGCGCTTTGCAGCGCTTGACGCAGTCATGAACGTCGACTGGGATGCCCGTTTCCGCCATGCGGACTGGGATTTCAAGCCGGTTTCCGAAATCGGCCGTCCGTTCACCGAAGCCGAGCAGCAGATCATGGAGATCGATGCACGCATCAAGGGTTCGGTCAAGTTCGTTGAAGTTCCCGGCGGCGAAATTGCCCTCCTGACAGCAGGCGGCGGCGCTTCCGTATTCTATTCCGATGCAGTCGTCGCACGCGGCGGCACCATCGCCAACTATGCAGAATACTCCGGCGACCCGGCCGACTGGGCTGTGGAAGCACTCACGGAGACCATCTGCCAGCTTCCGAACATCAAGCACATCATCGTCGGTGGCGCAATCGCCAACTTTACCGATGTGAAAGCGACGTTCAGCGGCATCATCAACGGGTTCCGTGCCAGCAAGGCAAAAGGCTACCTGGATGGAGTGAAGATCTGGGTGAGGCGTGGCGGACCGAACGAGAACCAGGGTCTTGCCGCCATCAAAAAGCTCGAAGACGAAGGGTTCGACATCCATGTCTACGATCGCACCATGCCGATGACCGATATCGTCGACCTTGCACTGAAAGCGTAAGGCCCCCGGTATCACTGAGGCAAAAGACACAGAAAACTTCTAACTTCATAAAACGGAACGTAACGTGAGCATAATTGCAAATAAAGACACAAGGGTTGTCATCATCGGCGGTGTCGCCGGTGTCAATGCCGCAAAGAGGATGGCGCAGTTCGACTTTCTCATCAACAGGCCTCTCTCAGTCCAGGCATTTGTCTATCCCCCCGAGAAAGGACAGCAGAAAGAGATCTACCGTGGCGGCGAACTGAACAACATTTCAGTATACGCCACCCTTCAGGAGGCTCTTGAGGAGAACCCGCAGATCAATACCGCCCTTATCTACCTCGGCGCATCACGTGCCGCCCAGTCGGCCAGGGAGTGCCTTGAGTCGAAGAACATCCAGCTGGTCTCCATGATCACTGAAGGTGTGCCGGAAAAAGACGCGAAAAAGCTTCGTGCCATGGCCATCAAGAGCGGCAAGATGTTCAATGGACCGTCCTCGATCGGCATCATGTCGGCAGGCGAGTGCCGTCTCGGCGTCATCGGCGGAGAGTACAAGAACCTCAAGCTCTGCAACCTCTACCGTGCAGGCTCGTTCGGTGTGCTGACCAAGTCGGGAGGCCTTTCGAACGAAACCATGTGGCTCTGCGCCCAGAACGGCAACGGCATCACTTCAGCCGTGGCAATCGGCGGTGACTCCTACCCGGGCACCGACTTTGTCACCTACCTTGAGATGTTCGAGAACGATCCCGAAACCAAGGCTGTTGTCATGGTCGGCGAAGTCGGCGGAACCCTTGAGGAAGAAGCCGCAGAGTGGTTCGGAGCAAAGAAGCGCCGCATCCGCCTCATCGCAGCCATCGGCGGCACCTGCCAGGAAGTACTGCCCCAGGGCATGAAGTTCGGTCACGCCGGCGCCAAGGAAGGCAAGAAAGGCCTCGGTTCCGCCCGCTCGAAAATCAACTCCCTGCGTGAAGCCGGCGCCCTTGTCCCCGACACTTTCGGCGGACTCTCGAAGGCCATCAAGCAGGTCTACCAGGAACTCCTCGCTGAAGGCTCCATCAAGCCGGAGGCCGAGATCGACGACGCGCTGCTCCCCGAGCTGCCGCTGAAGGTCCAGGAGATCATGAAGCAGGGTGACGTCATCGTCGAGCCGCTTATCCGCACCACCATCTCCGACGACCGCGGCGAAGAGCCCCGTTATGTCGGTTATGCCGCTTCCGAGCTCTGCGAGAAGGGTTACGGCATCGAAGACGTTCTTGCCCTCCTCTGGAACAAGAAGCTCCCCTCAAGGGAAGAGTCTGAAATCATCAAGCGTATCGTCATGATTTCCGCCGACCACGGCCCGGCAGTGTCGGGTGCTTTCGGTGCAATCCTCGGCGCCTGCGCAGGCATCGACATGCCGCAGGCGGTTTCTGCAGGCATGACCATGATCGGACCCCGTTTCGGCGGCGCCGTCACCAACGCCGGCAAGTACTTTGCCTACGGCGTCAAGGAGTTCCCGAACGACATCCCCGGCTTCCTCGCATGGATGAAGCAGAACGTCGGACCGGTTCCCGGCATCGGCCACAGGGTCAAAAGCCTCAAGAACCCGGACAAGAGGGTCAAGTACCTTGTCGACTACGTGAAGAACCACACCTCGCTCCATATGCCGATCCTCGACTATGCGCTTGAGGTTGAAAAAGTCACCACCTCGAAAAAGGACAACCTTATCCTCAACGTCGACGGCACCATCGGCTGTATCCTCGTCGATCTGGACTTCCCGGAGCAGTCTCTGAATGGATTCTTCGTCCTGGCCCGTACCATCGGCATGATCGGCCACTGGATCGACCAGAACACGCAGAACGCCCGACTCATCAGGCTCTACGATTACCTGATCAACTACGCGGTGAAAGACGAACGCGAAGTGCCCGAGAAGAAGTAAGCTTCAGGCAGTCGCACCGGCAGTATCATAAGAGCAGGACTTTCGGGTCCTGCTCTTTTTTTTCTCTTTTCGAACAAGGAACTAATTGAGGGCGTTGAATGATTCAGGCATGAGTGGAAAAAGAATGAATGGATAGATCTTGCCGATCCCCCCGGCAAAGCCATGTATAGAGAGATGATACCTATCTCTTACAACCATGTGTCCCGGGGGAAATCGAGTCATGCTGCAGGATGAACTCTCAGTCGTATTTGAAGGTGCCGCCGGAGAGGGCCTTAGAGCCATTGCCGATATACTCGCCACTGTCATCAAGGACTGCGGTTACCATATTTCTGTATCCCATGAATACATGTCCCGGGTCAGAGGCGGAAGCAATACCGCACAGCTCCGGATTACGAAGCACCCCCGGACTGCCTATACCCGCCGCATAGACATTTTCCTCGGTCTTTCACCCCATGCAGCTTCGTGCCTCAGGGAACGGGGCGAATCGAGAACCGTTGGGGTTATTGAGGTATCAACAGCCGAAGTCCAATCAACAGCCGAAGTCCAATCAACAGCCGGAGGTTCTGCCACGGGGACCCTGGTGGCGACTCCTTTTAAGGCAATGGCTAAAGAGGCTGGAAACAGCCGGTACCTTAACACTATTGCCGGGGGCATTCTCCTCGGAATGATCGACCTGCCGCTGAAGCCGTATATCGAGCGCCTGCAGACGGCATTTGCACAAAAAGGGGAGCGGGTAATGACCGGAAACGCCCGGGCCGCGTCTCTTGGCTATGACTGGGGCAAGGCGCATCCGGCCCCGGAGCCGCTGTTCCCTCCACCGATTGATCCCGAGCTGGCAGGGGAGCTTCTGCTCCTTAGCGGAACGGCGGCCTGCGGAATCGGAGCTGTTGCTGCCGGATGCAATTTCATAAGCTCTTACCCGATGTCCCCGGGTACAGGCCTCCTGACTTTTCTGGCTGCAAAAGCTGAATCATTCGGCATCGTAGTGGATCAGGCGGAGGATGAGATTGCCGCCATCAATGCCGGTATCGGGGCCGCTTATGCCGGAGCCAGAGCGATCGTGAGCACTTCGGGAGGAGGATTCGACCTCATGCAGGAGGGCCTCAGCCTTGCCGCCATGACGGAAACGCCCATCGTCATCCATCTTGGCCAGCGTCCGGGACCCGCGACGGGATTGCCGACCCGCACCGAACAAGGAGACCTCTCGCTTGCCCTTTATGCCGGCCACGGGGAGTTTCCGAGGATCATCCTTACCCCCGGCTCGCTTGCCGAACTTGTCATGGCCATGCAGCATGCATTCAGCGCCGCAGGATGTTACCAGGTGCCGGTCATCATTCTCACCGACCAGCATCTGCTCGACCTCTCCACAACGATTCATCGATCTGAAATCCATCGCATAGGCCATTATGCATCCATTGTCGAAACCGGGTGCGGTTACCGCCGCTATGCATTTACGCCCAATGGCATCAGTCCGCGTGGGGTTCCCGGGTATGGGGAGGGGATTGTACGGGTCGATTCCGATGAGCATGATGAATGGGGACTCATAACCGAAAGCTTTTCCATGCGCCGCCTGATGGTTGAAAAACGCCTCAAACGAAGAACCGCGCTGGCTCTGGCAGCACTGCCACCATCACGTTTCGGAAATCCTGAAGACGCCTCCTTGATAGTACTTGCATGGGGCTCTACCCGCAGTCTGCTTGATGAGGTCCTGCAGCGACGAAGCAACCCCGACATTGCCGGACTGCATTTCAGCCAGGCATTTCCTCTCTCCGCCGCTACATTCCGCCTGCTAAGCGGTAAACGGCTCGTGGTCATTGAAAACAACGCAACAGGTCAGTTTGCCGACCTTGTCGAAAGGGAGGCAGGCGTGAGGGTATCGCACCGCATCCTCAAAGCCACCGGCGAGCCGTTCGCCGTGGAGGAGGTTGACGGGGCACTGGAGGAGATAGCCAATGCATGACTCCCTTGATTCGTTCGATATGCCGGGAACCACCGATATGGCGTGGTGCCCCGGCTGCGGCAACTACAAGCTTCTGGACTCCCTCAAGCGCGCCCTCACCCTGCTTGAAATCGACAGGACCCGGCTCGTGATGGTGTCGGGCATAGGCCAGGCAGCAAAAGCTCCCCAGTACATCAATGCAAACATGTTCAACGGCCTGCATGGCCGTGCACTTCCTGCAGCTCTCGGAATACGGCTTGCCAATCCCGAGCTCACCCTCATCGTGGAATCTGGCGACGGAGACATGTACGGGGAGGGAGGCAACCACTTTCTGCATGCCATCCGGAGAAATCCCGACATTACAGTCATCGTGCACAACAACATGGTCTACGGGCTTACCAAAGGTCAGGCCTCACCGACATCATGCCGCGCCATGACCACACCGGTTCAGGTGAAGGGTGTCGTCAGCGAGCCCTTCAACCCTGCAGCTGTTGCCATAGCCCTCAATGCCCCGTTCGTCGCCAGGGCTTATGCCGGCAATGAGGAAGAGACGACGTCCATCATCATGGAAGCCATCCGGTTCAAGGGAACAGCCATCGTCGACGTACTGCAGCCCTGCGTGGTATTCAACGCACTCAACACCTATACATGGTTCAGTGAGCATACCATCAGTGTGCCCGAGGACCATGACCCCGATGACAGGACAGCTGCCTTTGCGCTGGCGGTACAGGATGGGCCGATGCCGCTTGGTGTGCTGTACAGAAAAGAGGGGAGGGAGACGTATGAAGAGATGGTCTGCTGCGGACAGACGCCGCTGCATCTCTGCAAGGCGCCCGATGAGGTAGAATTCCAGAACATGCTCGACCGATACCGGTGAAAGAGAAAAAACATCCATTTCCTGTAGATGAACCGGCCGACATCCAGGTTCATCACCACACCCGCTTCCACAGCCTCCTGAAGGCCTGCAGCGGAAAGCCTCCGCTTGTGACTGCCGTGGTGCATCCTGTTGACGAGACCGCTCTCGGTGCAGCCAGCGACGCCAAAGAGGAGGGCCTCATCACGCCGGTGCTGGTAGGGCCCGAACGGCGCATCAGCGAAGCCGCCATGAAGGGCGGCATCGACATATCCGGCTGGAAGATTGTCAATACCCGCCACAGCCACGAAGCAGCAGAAAAGGCTGCTGCACTTGCTGCAGCCGGTGAAGCCTCAGCCATCATGAAAGGATCGCTGCATACCGATGAACTGCTTGCTCCGATTGTCGCGCATGCTTCGCCGCTGCTCACCGGGCGACGGCTTTCACACTCCTATGTCATTGATACGGCGGGCTACCATAAATGGCTCATTGTCACGGACGCAGTGGTCAACATTGATCCCGGTCTGCGGGAGAAAGCCGATATCTGCCGCAATGCCGTCGATCTCTGGAGATCGTTCAATACTTCGGGAGAAGATCCGAAAATCGCAGTACTGGCGGCAATTGAGTTCGTCAACCCAAGGATGGCTGCTACCCTCGACGCTGCAGCACTCTGCAAGATGGCCGACAGGGGGCAGATACAGGGATGCATCATCGACGGGCCTCTTGCATTCGACAATGCCGTCAGCAGTGAGGCTGCGGAACAAAAAGGCATCCGTTCCGCCGTTTCGGGCGATCCGGACATCCTCCTCGTTCCGAATATCGAGGCCGGAAATATCCTTGCCAAGCAGCTGACATTCATCAACCATGCCGATGCAGGCGGGGTAGTCTTGGGGGCAAAAGTGCCGGTCCTTCTCGCAAGCAGGGCAGACAGCCTACGCACCCGCCTCATCTCCTGCGCACTCGGCGTTCTCTTCAGGGATGCCGGGAAGTCCCGCTGAATGGCACCAGCTGGTCGCCTTGCCTTGCATACGCCCCCGCAAATTCAACAGCAAAGTCCTTCAGGCTGATTTTGCCCCTCGCTGCAGGCGGATGCAGCCGGTACTCCTCCGTCATTCTGCCTTCGCGAAGCGCACGCCCCATCTCCACGTAATTGGAGGCTGTTTCAGGTGAAAGGCCGCCCTCCAGCATCGATGCGAGCATTTCATCATCCGCCATATCGACCCAGCAGAGTCCAGCCATACCGATGGCGGAGCCGAGGATGCCGGCAATCACGTCCGGCTCGAGTTCTTCGCCGACTGCATACCTGACGCTTTTGGCGGTGAACTCAAGTTCCTTGAGCTCCATGGACACCATATTGGCGACATCGTCCGGATGGATGAGCGGCAGCGCAATACTCTTTCCGTAGTTTGCGGCAATGATCCCGGAGTGCCGGATCAACGGGATATCAGACAGGAAGTTTGTATGGAAAAATCCCGACCTGATATGCCGGACATGTACATCCTTGAGGCTGTTCAGCGATTCTTCGACAAAATGCAGGGCGCTGACCGGGCCGCAGCCCTCACGCAGGTGTGCTCCGATGCTGCTGAGGTTCACCACATGGCGGACGCCGGCCCTCTTGATGGCGTCGGCATAGTTGTCGCCGATATGGGCAATGTAATGCTTCCAGTTGTCTGTCTGGAAGTTGGGCGGAATCATGGTGAAGACGGCATCGGCTCCTTTGAAGGCAGAAGCCAGTGAGTCGAGGCTTTCAACGTTTCCGATAACGGCAGTTGCCCCCAGAGCCTCTATGGCTGCTGTTTTTTCAGCCCTTCTGCTCAAAACCCTGACCGTGTGTCCGGTCCGCACCATCTTTGCAGCAAGAGGCCTTGAGACATGTCCCAGAGAACCGGTAATAAGGTAGTTCATAGTTGTTTCATGATGTCGTTCCTGAAAACTGCCGTAGCGTAGTCTGAATAGACCGGCTTCGGATTACTTGAACTGATTATGAGGGCATACCAGAAAGAGGGGATCCTTTTCAGGAAGAGCTGAACAGGATATGACAAATGAAACGATACGGACAGGCAATCAATTCCTCAAGAAATGACCAATTTGCATGATTGAGTTTCGAAACGGATTCGCCAGTTCGTCTCTACTGAATTTCGCTCATTGGCTCTGCAGAGCTTTCAGCATATATCCGCAATGACACCCTTGCTTTGACACTTGATGGAAGCAAGCGATTCCCGTCGGTAAAAAAACTGCTTGCCTCAGTTCGCACCGACAGGCGAAAGTATGATGAGAGAGTGGTCCGGTGGGCTTTCAGAAATGGGAGGGTTAAGATAAGGGTGAAACGGATACAGACGGATCGTTCGTCTGTCCTCGTATTTGTTGTATAATATAAATTATGTAAAGCTGAATAATGGACCAAGTGATTCTGGTGGTATTTCAACCATGAATCATATGAATTGTATTGCAATTGCAACGCAAAACACGTAACACCATGAAATACCTGACAGGTATTCATGCAGCACAAACGGCCGTCCACTCCCTGCAGGAAAGGCCGGCCGATTGTTTTTACTTGCTTGAGTGAATCCGGACTTATTCCGTAATGGCTTTCATCATGTCCTTGATGTTGCCCGGTGTGCTCACGATCTTCATGAATGTGCCCATGGAGAGTTCCGGCCAGCTGAGTGCCAGGCGGTATTTGCCGGGCAGCATGGTGACGGTATTGCCTTCAAGAATGATTTCGTAGGGCATGGCTGCGATGTTCTCCTCACCGATTTTCGGCAGGAACTTTGCCTCTCCATCCTTCGGGTCATGCAGACCGACGCCTATGACGGCGATTTTCTTTGCAGGAAACACCAGCCGATAGACCTCTTTTGCATGGACATTGTTCTTCTTCAGGTGTCTGTCGATTGTTTCCAGACCCTTTTCAAATGAGCTGTAGGTGTTGAGCTTTTCTGGATCTCCGAAGTCCGGCATGATGATTTTGTACCGGTACTTCCAAAGTTTTTCGGCACGCATGCCGCCTCCAAAGCCGGTAAATTCGTTCCCAAGCGCTCCCATGGCCGCTTTCACGTCCGCAGTAACCGTGCCGAGTACTTTCTGATGCTTCGGGGTCTCCTTCCGGAGATATGCGTTGAAGAGATACGGAGGGTTCAGATAGGACACCGTGACTGCATGGTTCTTTTTCACCAGTCCGACCTTCAGGACTGCCGCCATGGCACCCCGGTCCGCCACCTTCACAGCTGCATTTTTAAGGTCCGTACGGGTATAGGCTATGACCCGAAGATTGGAATTGTTTTCGGGACTGTAGGATCCCAGGATTTCAAAACCCCGTGATTCAAGCGCTGCTTTAAGCTCGGCGGCAACCGTTTCCATGTTTTTCGACACATCACCGACCTTGATGTACGCCGGTATGTCAAGGGCGTGCTTTTCGGCCCTGAGCGGCGCTGATGCACCTATCAAAAGCAGGAGAATGATCCATAACTGTTTCATGTTACGAGTGTTGAAGGTTTTTCGGATTGTTACTTTTTCGATACCCTGTATCGATATATATCGATACATTAACAATCGTTAACATAATATCCAAACAGAAAGCATCCGGACCACTCAATTTCAGTTGGATACCTTGCGGTAGCGGTTGAGGGCGAGGGCCAGCATGAGGGCAGCATCCGCAGTCAGAATGGAAAGCGGAAGGGCGATGTCACGGATGCCGGCCCCCTTCAGCATGACTCTGCGCATGATGTCGACGAAATGCCGGACCGGATTGGCCATTGTCATATTCTGTGCCCAGTGCGGCATGCTTTCAATCGAGGTAAAGAGACCGCTCATGAGGGTGAAGATGACCATGAAGAACCATGCAATGAACATTGCCTGCTGCTGGGAATCGGTGAGGGTTGAGATAAGCAGACCCATGCCGAGCACCACCAGCATGTAGAGGGCGGCAACGAGATAGATGAGAGGGTAGCTGCCGAGCATCGGCACATCGAACCCTATGCGGGCAATGAGAAGCCCCAGGGTGAGTTCGCCGAGACCAATGATCCAGAATGGCAGGAGCTTGCCCGTAATGAACTGGTAACGCTTGAGGGGCGTCACATTGATCTGGTCGATGGTGCCGATCTCCTTCTCCCGGACGATGTTCATTCCCGACAGAAAGAGCCCGACCATGGTCACCAGAATAACAAGAATCCCTGGAACCATGTAATCGGAATAGCGGAGCTCGGGGTTGTACCAGGCGGAAGACTTGACGACGATCTCCCTGACAGCCGGCCCGCTCTGCATGCCGGGAAGGACGGCAGGCAGGGTGCGGTTGAATGCCTGGACGATCTCATTGGAATAGGCCTGGATGACTCCCGCCGAGAACCCGTCTTCGGCATTGATGACGAGCTGTACCCGGCTCTCCGCACCGCTCATGAGCTCTTTTTCGAAGTCTCTCGGGATAACGAGCACCAGGTCGGCTTTTCCGGCAACGAGCTGGTTGATCGCCTCACCTTCTGCAAATGACTCCCCGGTGAGCAGGAACCAGCCGGACCCGGTAAACTGTTCGCGGAACGCTCTGGACAGAGACGTCCGGTCAAGGTCCTGGAGATGGAATGCCACGTTCTTGACGTCGAAGGTCGCCGCATTCGAGAGAATAACCAGCTGGATGAAGGGCATGAGGAAAATGATCGGCAGCATGCCCCTGTTGCGGAATATCTGCAGAAACTCTTTCTGCAGCAGATACCCTATAGCCTTCATATCGACATGGTTTGGTTCGGGAGCTACTGGAGCCGCTCCTTGAATTTCCTGACACTTGCAGCCACAAGGACGCCGGTCATCACCACCAGCACGAGCGTTTCCTGCCATAGGATGCTGATGCCGGCTCCTTTCAGCATGATGGCCCTTACAATCTCCAGATACCACCTGGCGGGGATGATGTTGCTGATCACCTGCAGCGGAAGCGGCATGCTCTCAACCGGAAAAATGAACCCCGAGAGCAGGATGGTCGGAAGCAGGAGCCCGCCGAGGGAGATCATCATGGCGACCTGCTGCGAGTTCGTCATGGTGGAGATGAAGATCCCGAGCGAGAGCGCCGTCATGATGAAAAGAAGGGATTCCATAAGCAGAAGGAGATAACTCCCCCGGCATGGAACACCGAACACTACGGAGGCAATGGCGACAATGCTGACGACGTTGACAAAAGAGAGAATGAAATACGGGACCACCTTGCCGAGAATGATCTGCACCGGTTTCAGCGAGGATACCAGCAGCACCTCCATGGTGCCGCTCTCTTTTTCCCGGGTTATGCTGATGGAGGTCATGAGGGCGGATACCAGCATAAGGATCATGGCCATGAGGCCGGGAACAAAGAGATAGACGCTTTTCAGGGAAGGGTTGAACATCATGAGGGGTTCAGCCACAACTCCCCTCTTCCCTTCAGGGGGAAACGAGGACTGGCGAAGGTAGTCAAGAACGGCGGCCGTCGTGTAACCGGTGATGATGCGTGAGACGTTCGGATCAGAGCCGTCGGTGATGACCTGAATCTCCGCCCTCCTGTCCCGCTCGAGCCGGACCCCGAACCCCGGTTCGAAAATGATGGCCTCATCAATCTCACCCTCGGCAAAGAGTGGAGCGATGGCTGCCGGAGACTCCGGCTCCCCGGCCAGAACGAATGTGCCCGACGAAAGGAGTTTGCTCTTGATGGCACGGGTGAGGCTGTCATGGGAGAGGTCGGAGACGGCGATCTTCACTTCGTTGATCTCGTTGCGTATGGCGTAGCCGAACAGAAGAAGCTGGATGATGGGCATGCCGAACAGGATTGCAGCAGAGCGCCTGTCGCGGAAGATATGGAGGAACTCTTTCTTTACGAACCCCCTAAAACTTGAAGCGGTACCTTTTCTATTCTTCATGCCGCCCCCCCTTCCCCGCTCGTGCCAGGCGGATGAAAAGCTCTTCCATGCTCCCGACTCCGAACTGGCGCTGCAGTTCCAACGGTGTGTCGAGTGCGGCGATGCGGCCGTCAACCATTATGGAGACCCGGTCGCAGTATTCAGCTTCATCCATATAGTGGGTCGTCACAAAGACCGTCAGGCCGCGCTCTGCCGATTCGTATATCATCTCCCAGAAGCGGCGGCGGGTCAACGGGTCGACGCCTCCGGTCGGTTCATCGAGGAACACGATCCTGGGTTCATGCATCACGGCGACGGAAAACGCCAGTTTCTGTTTCCAGCCGAGCGGCAGCGCCTTCAGGCGGACGTCGGCTACTGAGGCGAGACCGAGCGTATCAATCAGGGCTCTGCCCTTCTCTTTGATTTCCTTGCGGCGGAGTCCGTAGATTCCCCCGAAAAAACGGATGTTTTCCAGCGGCGTCAGGTCGTCGTACAAAGAGAACCGCTGGCTCATATAGCCGATGTTGCGCTTGATGTCCTCTGCCCCTGTGTACACGTCAAATCCGGCAACGGATGCGTTGCCTGAGGATGGCGCCAGCAGGCCTGTCAGCATCTTGATCGCCGTCGTCTTGCCCGCCCCGTTCGCACCGAGAAACCCGAACACCTCTCCCGCGCCGACGGAAAACGATATCGCGTCGACCGCCCTGAACTCCCCGAACACCTTTGTCAGCCCTTCAGCATTGATGACGTTGTTGGTGAGGTTTTCAACTGCGCCCTTAATGGGACCTCTTGTGACGGACTCAGTCATCCCCCTCCCCCCTTCCCTGCTTCATGAGGGCCATGAACGTGTCTTCTATGCCTGGCCTGACCGGTTCGACCACAATGTCCTGCAGCCCCCTCTTCTCGAGATGATCCCTGATCTCTCCGGCTGATGCGCTCCGACGACGGTCGGCGTAGTGTACTGAACTGCCGAAGGCATAGGCCGAAAGCGCATGTTCAAACCCTCTCAGCTCCCTCAGCAGGCGGTATTTTTCACGGGCACGTACTGCAAACAAGGGTGCAGTGAAGAGCCCTGTGACCCCCTCCGGAGTGTCTACGGCAAGCAGGGTACCTTCCTGCAGGAACGCCACCCGGTCGCAGAGGGAGGCTTCGTCCATATAGGGTGTCGAGACTACGATGGTTATGCCCTGCTTCTTGAGCCGCTGGAGCATCTCCC
>FUWD012840214.1_pt1 | contig 23913 bp, 18 predicted proteins | sample 1063281 | NCBI WGS metagenome assembly FUWD01 (sample SAMEA79048168, study PRJEB19326) | metagenome | biome: marine | reverse complement strand
CTGCCCCGTCTGCGGCGCGCTCATGATGCAAGGGACAAAGACGATACCAGATCGTTGCAGCGATAAGACTTGCAAAAATCACAATCCTCACAAAATAGACAAGTAGTCCCGCAGTCCACCTCTGGTGGGCAAGGGACAAAGACAATACCGGATAGATGTTCAGACAAGTCATGTCCGAACCACAGCCCGCACACGCTAGAGAAGGAATACAATGGCATATGAAAACCGGCTCCGGGATTTCCCGGGGCCGGTTTCGTTTTTGCATCAGTAGTGGACAACATTGTATTCGCGAAGTGTCAGAATTCCTGCATCGTCCCGTTCGTACACCGTCACGCCACAGTTTTTCGGGGACCGTCCAGAAGGCATCCGGTATTCGAGCGACTCGAGAACGATCCGCAGGCACCGCAGCGTACCGCCGTGTGTCACGACCAGTACCCGACCGTCCGGATGTTCGCGAAACAGCCGCTCGCAGAAATATCGCGCGCGCCACTTGGCGATGTCCGCGAGACTCTCCCCTCCCGGCGGAACCATGAAGAAGTTTCCCACGGTCCTCCGATAGTCGCGAAGCCACGGGAACCGACTGATGGCCTCCCCGACCGTTATGTTGTAGAGGTATCCAGGATCCCGCTCCCGTATGTCCACATCCTCGCGCACTTTGATATTCCGACAAGCCGGATCTTCGAACTGTCCGAGTATGTGTGTCAGTGTATCCCGGGCGCGTCGATACCCGGAATGGTACGCAATATCGAATACCCCGAACCGCTCGGCGAGCGCCCGGCCGGTCAGCTCCGCTTGTCGTATGCCGTACGGTGTCAGCGCGATTTCGCGATCGGGGACACCCTCCACCGGCCGGCGTGTTCCGGCATCCGGAAAAAAGAGATGTCCGTTCTTCAACGCGTTCGTCACGGATTCCCCGTGTCGGACGATGACAAGCAATTTCATGGGTCCTCCCGCTTTTTATTTTCAATGAACCGATAACGGGAAAGTATAGTCCCTGGGTACACGCCTGTCAAAATAAAAGAAAGCGCCCGCAAGGACGCTTTCTTTCTTTTCGCTGTTCACTCCGTAGAATCGTACGGACACGACCACGTGGCATACGTCCGACTTTTCACTTCCTATGCCTCCCGTACCATGAGGAAATTCGTCTCGCCGCCCTTGCCAAGCGGAGCACCGCCGGCTACGACGAACCGATCGCCCTTCTTGGCGAATTTCTCCTTCTTGAGGATGACCGAGGCTTCCGCGACGGCATCCGCGATGACCGAGAAAGAATCGACATGATAGCCGTAGCACCCGTACGAGAGACAAGCGCGACGAACCGTCCGCTCGTCGGGCGTCAACACCACGATCGGCTGTGCGGGACGATAGCGGGAAATGGCCCGCATGGTGAATCCGGACTTTGAGAGCGCGACGATTGCCGTAGCCTCCACGGAATACGCGACCGACTCGACCGCCTCGGACACCGACTCGGCCACCGACTCCAGATCGAGGTCATCCCCGTGGACGATCGGCTGACGGTACGGCTCCGATTCCGTCTCCATGGCGATCCTGGCCATCATCGAGACGGCCTCGAGCGGGAATTTCCCGAGCGTGGTCTCCTCGGAAAGCATGACTGCGTCCGCGCCGTCGAGGATCGCGTTCGCCACGTCGTTCACCTCGGCGCGCGTCGGCACCGGGGAATTGATCATTGATTCGAGCATCTGTGTCGCGACGATGACCGGTTTGCCGAGCTCGCGCGCCATCTGGACGATCTTCTTCTGCAGGGTCGGGACGCGCTCCATCGGCACCTCCACGGCGAGGTCTCCGCGCGCCACCATGACCGCGTCGGTCGCCCGGACGATTTCCTCGAGATTGTCGATCGCCTGTGTCGTCTCGATCTTCACGACGATCTGTGCCGGAAGGCCCTTCTTCTCCAGTATGGCTCGGAGCTCATGGACATCCTTCGCACGACGGACAAACGAGAGTGCCACGAAATCCACCTTGTTCTTCACGCCGAATTCGATATCCTTTCGGTCCTTGGCCGTGAGCGAACTGACGGACAGGTCGGTACCCGGCAGGTTCACGCCGCGGCGCCCCTTCGTCTCACCACCGACGATGATCTTGGTGAAGATCTCATTGCCCTTAACCGAGACCACCTGAAGCTTCTTCTTTCCGTCATCAACCATGATGAACGCACCCGGTTTGATCTCCTGCGGGAGTTTCGGGTAGTTCACGGACGCGCGGTGCTCGTCGCCCACGCATTTCTCCGTGGTCAGGACGAACTCGTCCCCTTCCTTGAGCATGACCCGCTCCTGATAGAAGTCGCCGATGCGGATCTTCGGACCCGACAGGTCCTGCAGGATCGCCACCGGAATGCCGAGCTTTCCGGATACCGTGCGGATATTGTCCACCTTTTCCTGATGCTCGGCGAAATCGCCGTGCGAGAAATTGAGCCGCGCGACATTGAGCCCCGCCTTCATAAGCTTCGCGAGCATCGCCTCACTCGTGGTCGCCGGCCCGATGGTCGCCACGATCTTCGTCTTCTTCGCCTTGTGCATAACCGGTTCCGAAAAAAAATTAGCCCCCGACGGGGAACGAATACGAATACTACCCCGACATCCGAAAAAAATCAACATGCCGGGAAACCGATGGTCGGACACTTGCCCAAAACCGGCTTTCGGCATTAAATGGAATGGACGGGAAACAAACCACTCCACCTATGAATCATTCCGAGCTTCCGACCCTCGACGATATCCTCAAATCCTCCCGGCGCCCGTTCTCGGCCGAGGAACGCCGTTTCATCCAGGATGCCTACGCGTTCGCGAAAGAAGCGCACAAGGGACAGGACCGGAAGTCCGGCGAGCCGTACGTCACCCATTCCATAGCCGTCGCCCAGATCCTCGCCGAGATCGGCATGGACAAGGAAACCCTCGCGGCGGGACTCCTGCACGATGTCCCCGAAGACACCGAGCACACCCTGACCGAGATCGGGAAACGCTTCGGGACGGAAGTCGAATCCCTCGTTGACGGCATCACCAAACTCGGTCGGATAAAACTTCGCGGATCGCACGAGGAATACTTTCTCGAAAATCTCCGGAAAATGTTCCTTGCGATGGCCCAGGACATCCGCGTCGTCATCATCAAGCTCGCGGACCGGCTTCACAACATGCGGACGCTCGACGCCCTTCCGCCAGAGAAACGGGAACGCATCGCCCGCGAGACGATGGAGATTTACGCGCAGATCGCGAACCGACTCGGCATAAGCGAGATCAAGGGAGAGCTTGAGGATCTCGCGTTCAAATACCTCGATCCGGAACACTACGAGGAAATGCGGACCATCGAAGAAACCCATATCCGCGAAGGCAAGACCTATCTCGAACGCGTCGTTTCGCAGCTCAGGCGAGAACTCGAAAGTGACGGCATCCGCATCACCGCGATCGACGGACGGACGAAACATCTCTACCGGCTGTTCAAGAAACTGCAGAAACACGACATGGAGATCGGCCGTATCTATGACCTCGTCGCGGTCCGCATCATCGTCCCCGAGATCGTCGACTGCTACGAGACGCTCGGATCGATACACAAGCGGTATCGACCGCTTGTCGGCCGCATCAAGGACTACATCTCGCTTCCGAAACCGAACGGATACCAGTCACTTCACACCACGGTCTTCGGCCCCGAGGGACGGATTTTCGAACTCCAGATCCGCACGCCGAAGATGCACGACGAGGCGGAATACGGCATCGCCGCGCATTGGATCTACACCGAGAAGGGGCGGGGCGGATGGCGATCGTTCGTTTTCGGAAAGAAACCGTCCACCACGGCGAAGCCGAAAGAGGTCGCCTGGGTCGCCCAGCTCAAGGAGTGGCAGAAGGAGGTCGGCCGGGACAACGAGGAATTCCTCTCCGGGCTCAGGATAGAATTTTTCAAGAACCATATATTCGCGTTCACGCCCCAAGGCGACATTATCGAACTTCCCGAGGAGGCGACTCCGGTCGACTTCGCCTATGCCATCCATTCCGAAGTCGGCGAACACGCGGTCGGCGCCAAGATCGACGGAAAAATGGTCTCCCTCGACGAACCGATCAGGAACGGACAGGTCGTCGAGATTATCGTCGCCAAAGACCGCAAGAAACCGAACGCCGACTGGCTCCGGTTCGTGAAGACTTCCACCGCGAAATCGAAAATCCGCCGCGCCTTCCGCGAGGACGACATCGAGAGGGAGAAGCGGTGATCACTCCCGCCACAGGAATGGGACCGCATCGCCGATACGGACATCGGACAGCGCACCGGCATTCGTTTCGAGCACCGAATCGGCCGGAGCATCGGGTGTCATGACATCCGGAAAGTCAACCGGGATATTGCGTTCGATATAGACAATGATCCCGTCGCGGATCCACGCGATATCAAGAGGGAACCGCATCCCGTTCATCCAGAACGGATACCGGTCCGGCGTCCCGAATCGGAACAGCATCACACACGCTTCACACAGTTCATCGCGTCCGCCGAGTCCTTTCGTACGGGCGTCCGGCGTATCGGCGATCTCGACCGCGAATGACCGTCCGTCAGGCAGGACCACGATGGGATTTTTCGGAACGGATTCCGGCGTCCAGGCTCCCTTGTCGTAAAAAAAGAAAAACCACGCGACCGCGACGGCGACCGGAAGCATCACGAGCGCATACAGTCGTCCGGCGCGCGGATTCATGTTCATAACGGCGTTTTCGGATCAGATACCCTCCCGAGTCCGGATACCAGGAATACGAAACCGGCGGTGAGGGCCAGGAGAAAAAATGCCTTCCCGGCGGCCGGAAGTCCGAGTGCCGCGGCTCCGGACACGGCCGAGACGGCGGTATAGGCGATCATGATCGACCGGTCGGACCAGCCTGATCGGCGCAGACGGTCGTGTAGGTGCCGTTCGTCCCCGCCGCGGAAGGGAGACTGTCCCGATCGGATCCTGGTAAGGATCACGAAGCACGCGTCGAGCACCGGTACCGATAGGACGAGCAGGGTCGTCGCGATCTTGGCTCCGGAAAACAACGCGAGTGCCGCGACGACGAATCCGAGAAAATACGACCCGGCAGTTCCCGCCAGAAGACGCGCGGGAGGAACGTTGGATACGAGGAATCCGAGGGAAAGCCCCGCAGATACGGCTGACAGTATGGCGACCGTCGGCTGGTTCACTTCCGGTCGGAGACTGACGAAAAACAGCGTGACGAATGCGGAAAGTGAGACTCCTCCTAACAGTCCGTCCACTCCGTCGGCCCAGTTCATCGCGTTCATGACGAGCAACGTGAACAAGACCCCCACGAGGAGACTCGGCCAGACGGAGGTCTCCGGATACAGGAACCACGGATCCCCGAACGGATTCGTGAGTACCCACGCACGCATGCCGGACACGAACAAGAGCAGGGAGAGACCGACCTGGAACAGGATCTGCGTCTTCCATCCGATCGGGGAAAAATCATCCGCGGTCCCAAACAGGAGGATAAGGACCGAGCCGACGACCAATCCAAACAGGGGTCCGGACATGACGAGGTGCCGGTCGAACGCGACCGTCAAAAGAAACGCCGCGATCAACGCCGTACCACCGAGCCGCGGCACGGACGAATGGGAACGGCCGCGTTCGATACGCGGAACGGACATCCTTCGGAACAGTCCGGAAACGACGGACAGGAAAACCGTCGAAAGAAGAAATGCCGTCACCGACGGAAACAGATAGTGTTCGGGCATATGCGCGGAGCGGACGGGATTCCGGGATCAGTCGTCCTTCTTTCTGACCTTCTCGGTCACCCAGAATTCACCGAAATAATGCTTCGTCAGGATACGGGTCTGCGCGTCGAGGGCTGGAATCGCCATGAGCAGTGCGACAAACGGCGCCAGGAACCACTGCGCGAACATGAGAACCGTCCGGGATCGGCCATACCGTTTCGGTCGCTTCGGTAGCATGAGAAACGAAAGGAAGACGACCGTGACGAGTCCGCCCATCGAAAGGGTCATGAGTGTCCGGGTGACGAGCGGGAGATTGTGCGCGAGCACGCTCTCGTTGAACGCCGTCCCACCGAGAAACAGGGGGAGCCAACCGAGAAAGGACAGAATGAGCGGTGCTGTCGCCCAGGAAAGATGCCCCTCGAGCGTCTCTTCGGTGACCCGGAGTTTCTTCCAAAACGACACCTTCGGATCCGGCCAGAGCGACCGCATCATGACGGGGAAGTTCTCTATGCCGTAGGCCCACCGACGATTCTGCTTGTACGCGTTCCCGAGCGTCTTCAGGTAGGAACCGGCCAACACCGCATCGAGCGAGACCGGAAGCGGAACCAATCGGACCTTGTAGTCGCCGTGAAAATAGGAGAATGCCTTCCAGTAGATGACGGAGTCCTCGGAAATCATGTTCACCGGCCAGTATCCGACCCGGACAAGGGTATCGAACGGTTCGGAATGCGAAGAGAACGTGACCATCTCCCGCCGGGTCCCCTGATACATGTGCCAGAACGACGAACCGGTGACCGTGACACGGACAAAGGCATTCGTATCCCAGAGATTGTTATGATACATCGGAAGCGGCTGATACGCGCGCCTCAGGCGGTCCGGATCGGTGACATACAGGTAGGCGAGCGCCGAGAAGTATTCCGGGTGTGCCACCGTGTCGCAGTCGAAATTCGAGAAGATGACGCGCTCGTACGGTATGGACCGCTCGTCGAGATAGGAACGGAGCTTCTTTGCGGCATAGGCCGCGTTCGACGCTTTGCATTTGAGTTCACCCGCCGCCACCTCGTGCGTCGTCACCAGGAAGTCTCGGAACACGCCGTCGAAGGTCTTTTTGAGCGATTCGATCTTCGGCAACCGGGTCTCTTCCGGCTCGCGCTCCTCGGTGGCGAGTACGATGACAATCTGCGAATTCGGAAAGGTGGAATCCGCGATGGATCGGATCGCCGGCTCGATGATATCCGCACCCTCCCCGGCCGTCGGCAGAAGCACTGCCTGGATGAGCTCCCGATGATCCATGATCGACGTCTTGTCGGCGGCAAGCGTCGCGAGCTCGCGGGCATGCCGAAGAAGTTCCCGCCGTCCGCGACGCACGGCCAGGCGCTGCCGCAGTGGCATCTGCTCTTCCCGAAGTACCCTGCGGAAATAGGCGGCACGGTCGAGCAGCTCACGACGATACCCTTCCGGATCGCCGGAACGGACGAGTCGCTCCCACCAATTGACCCGCATGCCCCGCCTGAGTTCGCGATAGGACAAGACCGAGAACAACGCCACGTATGCGGTCAGGAACAGCCAATAGATGTCGTAGACGATAATGAAAAGGGCGGCGGCGATCGGCGCGAGCCATGAAACGAGCACGATGCCGGAAACCACCGTCCACGAGAGTGTTCCGGGAATCACTTCGAGCCACCTCTGGACGCGACGCTCCGCCGTGTCCGAGGTTTTCGGATCGGGAAAATGAAACGGCTCGTATCGCGGGGCGGTCTTGTTCATATCGTCCATGGTTCGTGGTCAGGAATTGATGAAGGAAAGCGCCACCGTCACCACACCGGCGGAAAGGGACGCGAAAAAGGACGCGAAAAGCAAGATATGCGCGGCAACCCGTTCCCGGACGGCATAGAACCGGTACGCGAGCGTGGTATTCATGAGGAGGAATAGGAGCGACATACCAGGGATAAGCAGTGCCTGCCAAGGGCTCCCGACTATATCAACACCGAAATAGACGTTGAAGTGCAACACGATGACCCGATCGGCTCCGCGGATGACGAACAGGAACATCGCCAGGAACGACGCGACGATGATGACCGACGAGGATGCGAGCAGGGACCGGACGAGTGCGTTCCCGAAAAAGGTCGCTCCGTCGTCCGTCCCGGATCCGGCACCCGTCGGTTCGTCGACAGATCCCGGCCCGGAACATCCGGACCCGCTCCCGTGATGAAACGGAGGTATTGTCATACGGCATGTTCCGTTAACGATTCCGGAATAATCGGCGGAACATCGTCACCCTCGCCGTCGACCACAGACGAGGACCGGACGCGGTCAAGCTGGTCGGCGACCTTGCCGAGGCGTTTTTCCGCGTCGTCATACCGCTTGTGCGCGCTCCCGATATGTTTGCCGAGAATCTCGAACTCGTCGAGAAATTTCCCGTGTTCCACGGAAAGCTTCCCGAGTTGCCCCAGGATCTCCTGCGCGCGCTTCTCGATCTGCATCCCCTGCAACCCGATAACGATCGTCTGAAGATACGAATAAAAGGAGTTCGGCGATACCGGAATGACGCGCTTCCCGAAAAAATATTCCGAAAGTCCCGTCCCATCCTCGTCCTTGATGATGATCTCGTAGTACACGTTCTCCGCCGGGATGTACATAAGCGCGAAACCGAGGGTCCCCTCTTCGGGAAGGATGTATTTCGAGGCGATGGAATCCGCATGCTTCTTCACGTCGGAAACGAACTGCCGGCGTGCGGCGCGTCGGTCCTCGTCGCTTTCGGCTCCGATCATCCGCTTGAAATTCTCGAGCGGGAACTTGGAATCGACGCTGATGAGTCCGCCTTTGAGCCGGATGACCGCATCCACCGCTTCGCCGCTTTTGAAACCGTACTGGAGATCGAAGTGTTCCTTGGGTAGCATCTGGGAGAGTAGGTTTCCGAGCATGAGCTCCCCGAACCCGCCGCGCATCTTCGGCGCCCGAAGGATTTCCTGGAGCGAGGACACTTCCTTGCCGACCTCGAAGATCTGTTTGTTCGATTCGCGAACCTCGGCAAGCGCCGCCCGCACCTCCACAAAGGATTTCGCCGCCCCGTCGAGCCGCTCGTCGAGTCGTTTGGTGTTCTCACCGAGACGCCGGTCGAGCGCGGTGTTGAGCGTGCCGATCTGGCCTGCAACCGCCGAGGAAAATTGGTGCATTTCCTGGCTCAGGCGCCGATCGAGATTTTCCATCCGCTCGAGCACGAATTTCCGATCGGCCTCACTGTTCCGGCGGGATTCCCTCATCGCGTTCACCGTGAAAACGACCGCGACAGCGGCGATGACGGACACCAGTATCGGGAGAAGAAAGGAAGACATGAGTGTCTGTCGCGACCCTTCCGCGACCGGCATCGGGATTCCGTGCAGGAACCGCCGCCGATCACGAACGGATGCGGACGCTATTTCTTGAGTCCGGCGACGAACCGCTTGAGCTCGGGTACGCGGTTGACGATTTCCTGATGCGGTCCCTCGAGAAATTCCGTCAGGAACCGGTCGAGCATATTGAGACGGTAATGCAATCCTTCGGAATCCATAAGGACGTACCGGATTTCCCGCCCGACCTCCGCCTCGAGCTTTTCCATGACTGCCTTCAGTCGGAGCTGATGCGGATTGTCGATGACGAGGATCATATCCGCTTTTCCCTTCTGATGGTTCAGGAACAGCCCTCCGATGAGAACAAGCTTCACATCACCCGTGGAACGGAGCTGCAGGAACATCCGATGGGAAACGCCGACATTCGATTTGGTCACGAGACTCTGCAGTTCCGCAAGAAACGGAAAATCCGGACGGATCCGGTACGCCTTGACCTTTCGGCGAGAACGTTCCTTCAGGAATCCGAGCTTCTTCAGCCTGAGCACCTCGCGAGACACCTCGGCCTTCGGCAGGAGCGTTTTCGCGGAAACCTCGGCGGTCGAATATTCGGCTTCCGGATTCAGGATGAAAAGTCGAAGCAAACGAGCCCGGACCTTGGAGCAGAACAGGGACTCGAACAGGGAGAAAGACATAATGCTTGGAAAATGGACTGAAACCCCCTCTTCATCCACTGTACCCGAGTGTGGTGCGGAAGTCAAAAGGCGGATCCGACCGAAAACGGGAATTATCGACGGATTCGTGCTATACTGGAAAAAGCCTATGATAGAAAAACACAGGGAACCCGTCGAGCCGTCCGAAAGCGTCGAGACGCGCGCGACGGAGATTTCCGTCGCGAACGGACGCGCCGTCGAACCGTTCGTCAAGACATTCTCATTCTCCCCCGAAAATATCACCCAGGAACCCCTCGGTGCACTCGTCGGGGTTTTTTCCGTATCCGACCGGTCGGAATCATCCGCCTATACGGTGAACATAATCGCGGCCGTCGCGAAAAAAGAGTATTACGCCAACCCGCACCGTGGGTCGATCGAAAGTTTCGAGCTCATGCTTCATCGGGTCAATCTCTCCCTCTCCGAAATGGTGAATCGCGGAAAAATGTCGTGGATAGGAAACCTTCACGGGGCCATGGCCGTCATCGACGGGGATATCATACACTTCTCCGTCACTGGAAGCGGGAAGGTCCTGCTCTTCCGGGACCAGGGACTTCAGGACATCGGGGACGGACTCGCCTCCGAAGAAGCCGCCTCCCATCCGATCAAGACCTTCCTCGAGATATCGAGCGGGCGTCTGGTAGCAGGCGACTGCATCCTGCTTACGACACACGAACCGCTCACCCTTTTCTCGCTTCGCGAACTCGAACGGAACGGAAATCGTCTCATCCCGGAAGGGAAATTCACGCGATTTCTTGAGACCGCGATGCGAAACGAACTCCGAACGGGGGCGGTCGTCGCGATCGATGTCCGCGAGACAGACCGAAAACCGAAGCCGGAAACCGGCCGGAACCCGAAGCCGAAAGTGACGGACACCGAACCGATGATACCCAATGTCTGGAGCGATACGATTTTCAACGAGTTTGCGAAAAAAAACGCCGATGCCGTCGCGGAACCGTATCATCCGGAGGATACCCTCGTCGACCGGCCCACCACCGGAGAATCGGCACCGGTCACCGGTCCCGTACCGAACGAAATACGTATTCAGGGCGAAGTACCGGAAAACAACGGTGAACACCCGATGCAGACGCATATCCGATGGATACTCGAAGACGGACTGTATGCGTTCCGGAACGGGATGATGCGGATGTTTCGACACATGCTGCGGAAAGGGACCGCCGCCACCGAAGCTGTTTCAATATCCTTTTCGACCGCTTCCGAATCCTTCAGAAACAGACGATCCGATTGCGAGACGACGCCCCGATCAAAACCGACTCCGTCGGAAACTCCGGCAGAAGCAGTACCGCTCCCGGGAAAAAACGGATTTATCCCGTCTGCCAAACGACTGATCGACGCGAAGCTTCCGATTATCGTATCCGAAGTCCGACGATTCCTCGTCCGGCAGGCGAGGCCCGCAATGGAAACCGCGTATCACGCTCTCGTCCGCGTCACCATGAAGATCGTGGGGAGATGCTCCATCCTGTTCGTATCGGCATGGAAACGTTTCCAAAGTCTCCCCCAAAAACACCGCCTTATCATCGCCGTCTCGATGGCATTCCTGCTGATCGGATCCGTCGTGGCGATAGGAAAGCGTGTCGGCACGCCGGAGACGGTATCGGTATCGGAACCGAACGCACCAGAAACGGTCATGGACGAGACACCCGAAAAGGAGTCGTTCCCTCCGACCGGAGAACGGAACGCGCGACTCGCCCATGTTTCACCGATTCCCGCATCGGAGCATGACATCGTCACTCCCGTCTACCTCGGAACATCGTTGTTTCTCGTGACAGCGACCGGCGTTGTCGATGCCGCGGACGGAACCGTTTTCACGATCCCGACATCGGATACCGTCTCGCTCGGAGCGGGCATGGCCGACATCGGCACGATATTTCTCCTGACGGAACGCGACGAGCTGTATTCCTTCACCCCGTCAAACGGCGTCTTCACAAAGAACGCAATCATATTTCCGGACGGGTTCAAGGCGGTGTCCATGGGAGATTTCCTGACCTATCTCTATTTTCTCGAGAAAGGGACTGGAAATGTCTACCGGTATCCTCGGGCCGACGGCGGGTTCGGAGACGGATCCCTCTGGACGAAGAAACCCCTTTCGGCGGGCATGATCGCCGTCGACGGCAATCTCTATGGCTCCGACGGCTCCTCCCTGACGGCATTCGCCAAGGGCGTTCCGATTGACGGCTTCTCCGATCGGAAACCGACGACGCCGAGGACGATCACCACGATCTGCGCAAATGGCGACGCTCCCGATCGACTCGTCATACTCGACGCTCCCGCGAAGCGGGTCATCCTCATGGGCCCGGACGAGACAATCGTCTCGCAACACTTTCACGAATCGTTCTCCTCGGCGACCGCGTGCGCCCTCTCCGGAGACGGGACCTCGGTCGCTGTCTCGGGTGGAACACATGCCTCGACAATCCGGGTCACAGAATGACCGGGCCACCAGAAAAACCGAAAACGACGCCCCGAGACATCGGGGCGTCGTTCGTATCATCCGAAAGAAAACATCGGGAATCCCGTTTCCGGTTGGAGCTCGGAGTCCTCGGGCAAGCCCGATTCGTCCGTTTTCACTTCGGCCGGCGTAGGAGGGGTGACCGGCGTTCGGCCTCCAGCCGGAAACGGGATTCCCGATCGTCTGAACGGTTTTCATGGTATCGCCGGAAACGGGCGTCGTCAAGCGGTGCCGGTCCGGACACTTTATTTCGAAGACCCCTCGGAGCCTTCTCCGGCCGGTTTTCCGGATTTTTCGACCTTCGTCACATCGGCCTCGACCTTCTCGTCGAGTCCGGCGATCTCGGCCTCGGTCCGAGGCGCTTCCACAAGCGCGACGACCGTCTCGGGATCTCCTTCGATCTTCACGCCGGCGGGAACGACGATATCGCCGACCTTGATGACATCGTCGAAGGTCGCGAGCGCGGACAAATCGATGACGAGTGTATGGGGAAGGGTCGCCGGAAGAGCGGTGACCTCCACCTCGTCGAGTGCCCGGACGAACACGCCTCCGTGCTCGCGGACAGCCGGAGCCTCACCGACGAATTCAAGCGGAACGGCGGCGGAAATCTCCTCGTCCATGCGGACCTGGAACAGGTCGGCATGCGTGTAGCGGTTCGTAAGCGGATGCATCTGCGCCTCCTTGACCAGTACGTTCACCGGCTTTCCTCCGTCGATGGAAAGGGCGATGATTGTGTTCTCGCCGGCGGCCCGGAACGCGCGGGTGAATTCCAAACCGTCCAAAGACAGGCTCCGTGCCGTGATGCCGTGCCCGTACAGCGACGCCGGAACGGCCCCCGAACGACGGAGTGTCTGTAGGGCGACGCCCGCCTCGCGGAGCGAAGCCTTGAGTGTGATCGTGTCGGACATATTCCTCTCTCGATAAAAATATTAGGTGATCTGACCGTGTATGGATATCAGCGGACGGACGGGAAACATTCCTTCACTCCCCCCCGGCATGCCCTGAGAAAACGGTGTGCCGCGAGCGTGTCGTCGATCGAGACCGGGTCGCTCCCGTAGAATGCACGCACTTCCTCCCGACCGAGATCAGTCAGAACACCGAAACTGACCGCTCCCATCTTTCCCACCGAAACGAAGACGAGTGACGAAATGCCGCACGACTCGCAGGCGATATGGAACACCGTCTTCCGATCGTCCTCCGACAGGAGCACGGCCTTGCCCGGATCGTACTTCTTCTGGCAGACCGGACAACGGAGAAGCGGCTTCAGGTTTTCCGGGGAATGTCCCATGGCCTTCATATCGCTGGAAAACGGAATCTTGGAAAGGTCAGATGATGATAACACGGGAAGAACCGACCGTCAATCCCGGTCGGAAACCGACGTTCTTCGCCTCCCTAGACATCGAGATTCGTCACCGTCTTCGCGTGCGTCTGGATGAACTTCCGCCGAGGCTCGACATCGTTGCCCATCAGGACATCGAACAGTTCGTCCGCCGCTTCCGCATCCGCAATCGTCACCTGAAGCATGAGCCGGCTTGCTGGATTCATGGTCGTTTCCCACAGCTGCTCCGGGTTCATTTCACCGAGACCTTTGTATCGCTGGATGGAAACGCCGCCGATCTTCTCCTCCCCTTCGGACGGAGCCTCGTCGACCTCCTCCTCGGACGGATCGATCTTTTTCGCGGACGCGACCTTTCCCTTCTTCGCGGCACGCTCCTCGGCATCCTTGCGGATATCCTCCAGGATGCGTATCTTCTCGTCGTCGTTGTACGCGTATCGCACAGTCTTTCCCTTCTGCAGACGGTACAGCGGCGGCTGTGCGATATAGATGTTCCCATTGCGGACCAGCTCCTCGTAATACCGGTAAAAAAAGGTAAGCAGAAGCGTCCGGATATGCGAACCGTCGACGTCGGCGTCCGCCATGATGATGATCTTTCCGTACCGCAGACGGGAAGCGTCGAACGTCTCCCCGATACCGGCACCGAGGGCGATGATGATCGGTTTCAGGGTGTCCGATTTCACGACCTTGTCGAGCGTGGTCTTCTCCACGTTCACAAGTTTTCCACGAAGCGGCAGTATCGCCTGAAACTCACGGTTCCGCCCCTGCTTCGCGGAGCCGCCGGCAGAGTCGCCCTCTACGATGTAGAGTTCCGACCGCAGCATGTCCTTGGTGGAACAGTCAGCAAGCTTTCCCGGAAGCGTCATGCCTTCGAGCGCACCCTTGCGGATGACCGCATCCTTGGCCGCACGCGCCGCGATACGGGCACGGACCGTGAGGAGACACTTTTCGAGGATCGCCTTGGCGTCCGCCGGGCGGGTCTCCAGATATTCCGAGAGTCCTTCCGACAGGACGGAGGATACGATGCCACGGACCTCGCTGTTGCCGAGTTTCGCCTTGGTCTGCCCCTCGAACTGCGGCTCGGGAAGCTTGACCGAGATGACCGCGGTAAGTCCCTCCCGGAGATCGTCCGATGTCATCGCCCCGTCCTTCTCCTTCAATAGCCCGTTCTTCTTCGCGTAATCGTTGAGCACCCGCGTCAGCGCCATCTTGAAGCCGGTGACATGCATGCCGCCCTCGGGATTGTAGATATTGTTTGCGAATGCGAACAGATGCTCCTTGTATCCGTCCGTATACTGGAGCGAGATTTCCACATAGACGCCGTCGACCGTCTTCTCGATATAGACCGGGACCTCGTTTCGGACGTCCTTTCGTCGGTTCAGGAACCTGACGAACGAGATGATGCCCGAATCGAAGAAGAATCCGTACCGTCGGGCGAGGTGCGCTGCGCCGGGCGTGTCAGCCTCACGCAGGTCCTCGATCTGTATGCGGACGCCCTTGGTAAGATATGCCTGATACCGGAGGTATTCGAGAATCTTGTCCCATCCGTATTCGATTTCCGGAAAAATTTCGGCATCGGCCTTGAAGGTGATGATTGTTCCGGTTCCCTTCGCCTTCCCAACCGCCTTCACCGGACCCTGCGGGATACCCCGCTTGAATTCCTGCACCCACAGCTTTCCCTCGCGTCGAACGGTCGCCCGGGTCCATTCGGACAGTGCATTCACGACCGAAACGCCGACCCCGTGCAGGCCGCCGGAAATCTTGTAGCCGTCCCCGCCGAACTTGCCGCCGGCATGCAGTACGGTGAGCACCGTCTCGAGCGTGGACTTTTTCGTCTGCGGGTGTATCTCAACGGGGATACCGCGACCGTTATCCTCGACCTCGACGACATTGTCCGGCAAGAGACGGATATCGACTTCGGTGCAGTATCCGGCCATCGCCTCGTCGATCGAGTTGTTCACGATTTCCCAGATAAGATGATGCAGCCCCTCGATCGAGGTTCCGCCGATGTACATGCCCGGGCGTTTCCGCACCGGATCGAGTCCTTCGAGGACCTGGATGGACTTTGCCCCGTACTGGGATTTTTCGGAGTTTTTTTCGTCATATTCGGTATGTCGTACTATCCGCGGAAATGAGAAACGATTTTTTCAGACGCCCCGTCATCGGGTCCCCACGCCGGACGAATGCCTCCGGACGGTGAATTCGACGAGAAGTGCCAGGGCGAACCCGAGCAGCGCGTTCCACCAGGCAAGTATCCCGAAGCGGGAAAGAACGGGCAGGGAAACGATGGAGGCTGACAGGATGAACCCCTGCCGGAGCAGCGTGTGAAACGATGCCGACGCCGCCGATTCACCGAGGAACCGATGAGTGAGGCCGACCAATATCAGTGCGAACGATCCCGTCAAAAACGAGAACATCGTCCCCAGGAACAATGCCATGCCCGCGATGCCCGCTCCGTCCGGATCGACAAGCAGGAGTATCGCCATCCAGGCCGAAAAGGACAAGGCGGTAAAAAAACGGACTCCGATACGGAGTGTCTGGAATGTCATAGGTTCCCTCTGTTTTCCCATGTATTCCGCCATGGAGAGCGGATCCGGACGATCGAAAAACCAAAAGACGACCGTTTGCCGAAACCCCCTGCTCCTCTCTTATGATAGCGCGTCTTCGGGATTCCCGCAACCCGAAGCCCGGTTCGCGCAAAACGACTATTCGTCACATGAATACTCCGAGAATCAGGTCGCGGATATCCGCCCGCAGACATGCCGTCAACGGAAAAACACGGCCCGGACCCCGTCTCAAACGGGACCCGGGCACAAGCGCGGAACGATGGGGAGAGACCCTACATTCCTGGCGCCGGTTCGGTCCAGTTGAACTCGCAGTCGCGCGTACCGTACGTCGAGGAGCACGTCTCCGTCTGCTGGCAGGAATTCTCGGTCACGAATTCCTCGTTCTCACAGTGCTGGTCGGCCTCGGCGGAACACCGCGACTCACAGTTCTCGATAACCGATATGCCGAGCGTGTCGGAATACGACGTTCCCGCATCGACATAGGCAGCGGACACCGTCTCAGAAGCGGTCTGCCGCCCGGTCTGATCGAATAACGGACTGACATAGTCGAGCGCCCGTACGGTAGAAGTCGCCAGGGAAACGGTATCGTTCGAAGCTCCATCCGCAATCGACTGGGAAAAGAGCGTTCCGGCGGTGGCGTCGGCATCGGCCGAGTCCGAACATCCGGAGCCGGTACCGAACCGGGTCGAGAGCGTTCGAGAATCGCCGGGAGACAGGGCGACATCCGAAAGCGATGCCCCGTTGACACAGAGTTTCAGCGTCTTCGCTTTCACCTCATACTCGAAATCGACGCAATCATACGGATCGCTCCATGCATTGATACTCGTACACGCTTTGGCCGCATATATCCCCGGAGCCTGATCGGTCGGAATGACGACATTTTTCGAATACGTGCTTGCCATCACTCCGGAGATGACGGATTCCGATCCGTTCACGACCGTTTTCAGATTGGAAGAGGTATGGACACCGTCATTGCATACGGCGTCGGTCAGCGTGGTCGTGACGGTCATCGTATCACCGGGAAGATAATACGCATCCGGATACCGCCTATCGAGGTCTGCGGTCATCGTCACCGAAAAATAATGGTTGGAATTGTCGTATACCCTGTGCGTCCTAGTCTTCGCTTCGACGGGATGGACCGCTCCGAGCAGGGCGACGGCGCCAAGCAGGACGGATACCGCTCCGGTCACCCTCCGCTTCCACAGGAGAATCGCCACGAACGCCGCCATCGTCAATATGCCGATTACAGCATATACGATCGTCCGTACGGGAATGGGGTCGGTCACGCCGGCTTCGGATGCCCGCGAAGCAAACACTCCGGCGATGGCCGGATCGCGATCCATTCCGTCAAAGATACGCTCATCGAGCACGTTTCCAGAACCGTCGACAAGGGAGAGCGTCAGTCTCATCTCCCCGTACTCATCCGGGATCACAACGCTCACATGATTCATTTCCATGCCAGAAGCACCGGGGTCGAGCGCCAATGTGCCGCTCGAAAAAATCTCCTCGCCGGAGGCGGTCTCCCACCGTGCCAAAACGGCGTACTCATCCGCCCGTTCCGGAACGACCCGACTCTGAAAGTGGGAATCCGCCGACTTCATCCAATCGAACGAGACCTCGACGCTCTCCCGTTCCGTATCGACGTCGTATCCGGACTGACGGAGTGTCGCACTTTGCCCGCGCATCACGTAATGGAATTCCGCCTCATCGGAAACCTGCGTACCGGACGCGTCCCGAAGCCGCATGATCGCACTGTACGCCTGCGGATCCTTTACCGTTGGAAGAACAAAGGATATGTCCTTCGTCTCTCCGGAGGCGAACGGAACGACCTCGCCTGTCATCGTCTCTGGCCGCACGATTTCCCCGATGACCGAACGCCACCTTGTCTCAAGCATTATCCGCACTTCCACGTCGCCGCCGGAGACATTCTCCACCGTACAATGCCCCCTGAGCGTCTCTTCCGGATCGACATCCACCCCCATGGACAGCGGATACCGTTCCGAATCACCGTCCACGGTCAGATAGCACTCGTCGGGTCTGACCGAGACGTACGGAGCTACCCGCTCCAAAGAGACCGTCCCGGCCGAATTCACCGTATACAGCATGCCGTTCGTGTCATTGACGCTCACCTGCAGATCGTACTCCCCCCCGAGAAAATCCGGGGCCGCATATGAGACCGATCGGGAGACCCTTCCCTGCGGCGCACGAAAGGAGGCTTCTTCCACCCAGGAGTCCTTGACGATATTCACGTTCTCGACGAGCTTCACCAGATCGACGCGCACTTTCAGGTTATCGAGAGATGCGCCGTTATTCACGACATCGAAAGAGATGCCGAATGTCCGGGACTCCCCGACCCGCTCCGCCTTCAGATGGGACAGGTAGATATCGGTGACGCCGGCTTCCTCCGCAATGACCGTCCGTCCGCCAAACCCGACCGTCATCGCGAGCAGGCCCGCGAACAGAAACATCAGGTATCTCATATTCCTTTTTTCCGTTATCCGTTTACGTGTTCATCCGACAGAGAAATGATACCACCTACTCACGAAAAATCGAAGCCCGAAGGCGAGGATTATTCCTTCGTTACGCGGAGCACTTCCTCGATGGTCGTGACTCCGGTCGCCGCCTTGCCGAGTCCGTCCGCGATCATCGAGACCATGCCGTCCTTCCGTGCCTGCTCGTCGACTTCTTCCGTCGTGGCGGAGCGGGATACGAGCTTCCGCATCTCCGCCCCCATTTCGAGCACCTCGAATATCCCGACCCGTCCGCGATATCCCTCCCCGCCGCACCGGTCGCATCCGACGGGATGATAAAACGTGAAATCGCACAGCGACGCGGACTTCGCATCCCCGGCCGCAGCGGCGGTCGCGGACCGGACATACGGCAACACCTCGTCGATGTCGATATCCCGTGCAAGCGCCTCGGCTTCCTTCGGATCGAGATGATACGGTTTCCGACAATCCGGACACAGTTTCCTGACGAGTCGTTGCGCGACGATGACGTTCGTCGTCGATGCGATAAGAAACGGCTCCGCACCCATATCGAGCATACGGGGAAGCGTCGCCGCGGCACTGTTCGTGTGCAGGGTCGACAGGACAAGGTGTCCCGTCATCGCGGCATGGAGCGCGATCTCGAGCGTCTCCTTGTCCCGGATCTCGCCGACCATGAGAATATCGGGATCCTGACGCAGCAGGGACCGGAGCGCGGCCGAAAACGTCATGCCGACCTTGGGATTGATCTGTGTCTGGTTCACACGCGGCATCCGGTATTCGACCGGGTCCTCGACCGTCGAGATATTCACCTCCGGCGTATTCAGGATATCCATCGCCGTATAGAGCGTCGTCGTCTTTCCGGAACCGGTCGGCCCCGTCACGAGCACGATGCCGTTCGGTTTCCGGATCTCACGGTGAAGCGTCTCGAGCGCTTTCCCGGAAAGGCCCATCTTCTCGAGCGTCAGCCCCTTCGACGACTCGTCCAAAAGACGCATGACAATCTTCTCGCCATCGAACACCGGCAGGATACTCACGCGGAACGCGATTTTGTACTCGTCCTTCTCGATCTTGAACCGACCGTCCTGCGGCTGACGATGTTCGTCGAGCTTCAGGTTCGACAGCACCTTGATGCGCGCGACAATACCTGGTGCGGCGTCATGCGGCAGCGTCATCGCGTCGTGCAGCACGCCGTCGATACGGTACCGGACCAGCACATCCTCTTCCGCCGGTTCGATATGGATATCGGACGCGGACTGCAGGATCGCGTGCTTGAGCAGGGTATCGACGATACGGACGACCGGGAGATCCGCTGCCATCTTCTCGAGGTTTCCCCGCTCGTCCTTTTCTTCGGACGCCGTTTCCTTCACGGTCAGGAAATCCCCGAATTCGGCCCGCAGGGTCTTTTCGTAATGTTTGAGGGCCGCCTGGATGCCGTCTTTGGTCGTCAGGCACGGAACGATATGGTATCCGCTTTTCTTCCGGATAAAATCAATCGTCTGCAGGTCTTCCGGGGCAAGCATGGCGACCTTGAGATTCCGATCATGCCGTTCGAAAGCGACGATATTGTATTTCCGCGCGATCGGCTCCGGCACAATCTGCAGGATATCGATCGGGATATCTTCCCGGGACAGGTCCACGAACGGGATACCGAGCACATAGGCATACACCTTCTGAAGGCCGGTCTCGTCGATCAGATCGCGTTCAAGCAGCATCGGCCCGAGGTCCTTCCCGTCGCGATCAGCCTCGGAGACCGCTTCCTCAAGACGATCCTTCGGGATCATGCCGGCATCCGAAAGGAACAGCTTCAACTGTTCGTTCGTTATATGCATACTCGTTTCTTTTCGTGTCTTCCCTTCCTTTGAAAACAGTATAACACGAAAACGCACGGTTCTCACCACGCTCCGATCCGTTCGCGCCCCATCGGATAAAAATCGAACAGACTCCCGGAAGGGAGCCTGTTCGCATCATCCGATTCCGAAGCCGACCGTCTACATCATCCCGCCCATGCCGGACATGTCCGGCATTCCCGGCTTCTTCTCCTCGGGTGTGTCGACGACCGCCGCCTCGGTGGTGAGAAGCAGCGCCACGATCGACACGGCGTTCTCAAGCGCGGTCCTCGTCACTTTAAGCGGATCGATGATGCCCGCCTTGATCATATCGTCGACATAGGTCCCCTCCGATGCGTCGTATCCGAAGTGTGCGCCCTTGCCCTCGGTCACCTTGTTCAGGACGACCGCCGGATCGTCTTCTCCGGCATTTGCCGCGATCTGACGCATCGGCTCGGCGAGTGCGCGAAGCAGGGTCTCGTATCCGGTCCGGAATTCATGTCCCTCCTCGATATTCGCATGTGCCGCAGCAACGACCGCCGCCGCCCTGACAAGCGCGGTTCCTCCTCCAGCGACGATACCCTCCTCGATGGCAGCCTTGGTCGCCGCGACCGCATCCTCCATCTTGTGCTTCATGTACGTGAGCTCGGTCTCGGTGGAAGCGCCGACGCGGATGACCGCCACGCCACCGGAGAGTTTCGCCACCCGTTTCTGCAGCTTCGTCCGGTCGTATTCGCTCTCGGTCCGGTCTATCCTGGCGCGGATCTCCGAGACACGAGCCGTGATGTCCTTCTTCTTCCCATTTCCGCCGACGATGGTCGTATCGTCCTTGCCCGCTATGACCTTCGTGGCAGATCCGAGCATATCGACGGTCGCTGATTCGAGCTTCATTCCCTTTTCTTCGGAAATGACCTGTCCTCCGGTCAGTATCGCGATATCCTGGAGCATCTCCTTGCGGTTGTCGCCATATTCCGGGGCCTTGACTGCCAGCACGTTGAGCACGCCTCTTAATTTATTGACTACGAGGGTCGAAAGCGCCTCGCCGTCCACGTCCTCGGCGATGACGACGATATCCTTCTTCCCGGACTGTGCAAGGCTGTTCAGGAGCGGAACGATGTCGGATACGGCGGAAATCTTCCGGTCCGTGATGAGAATGGCCGGGTTCTCGATCTCGGCCGTCTGTGATTCGGCGCTCGTCATCATATAGGGCGATATGTACCCCTTGTCGAAGCTCATACCGTTCACGACCTCCTTGGAAAGACCGAGTGTATTGGACTGCTCCGTCGTGACGACGCCGTCCTTGCCGACCTCGTCGATGACCAGCGCGATCATCTCTCCCATCTCACGCGACTCGGCCGATATGGTCGCGACCTGCGTTATCTCCTCCTTCGACGAGATCTTCTTGGAGTGTTTCTTGAGCACGGCGATCACCTCGTCCTTGGCCGCCTCCATGCCGCGCCGGATACCGACCGGATTGATACCGGTCTCAACGAATTTGAGCCCCTCCCGGGCAAGCGCCGCCGCGATGACGGTCGAGGTCGTCGTCCCGTCTCCTGCCGCGTCGTTGGTTTTCTCGGCGACCTGCTTGATGAGCCCCGCTCCGAGATTCTCGTACGGGTCTTCAAGTTCGATCTCCTTGGCGATGGAAACGCCGTCGTTCGTGATGGTCGGCCCGCCGTATGACTTGGCCAGGATGACGTTGCGCCCCTTCGGACCGAGCGTCACCTTCACCGCGTTCGCGACCTTGTCTACCCCGGCCTTGATCCGCCGCCTGGCGTCCTCGCCGTATGTGATCTGCTTTGCCATATTCGTCTTTGAGCGAAGCGAGAAGCTACGAATATGAGCACCCCGCACGCTTTCATTAAGATGATTATCAATTACCGACTACCGAGCCGCAGGCGTTTCCGAGTGGATCACGAGATATACCCCCCCACGCTCACTCCGAAAGCGTTGCGGGGTAGCCATACCCGACGTTCACTTACGACTTACAACAAACAACTGATAACCGGAAAAGCCCTACATGTTTCCGATCCCCGTTGTGAGTTGTCAGTTGTGAGTTGTCAGTTATAGGTTACTCAAATTAGCACTCACCATTATAGATTGCTAAACGGTAGTGTCAAGACCTGCCCGCATGTCATCGCGAGCCGAGTCTGCGAGGCGTGGCAATCCATACATTTCGATATTCCATCCTGGGATTATTTCGCTTCGTTCGTAATGACATCAGGACGTTGTAAGTTGTCAGCTGTCGGTTGTCAGTTCAGCATTTCAGATCTTGAACACCATGACATCGCCGTCCTGGACGATATAGGTTTTGCCTTCGAGACGGACCTTTCCGAGATCGCGTGCGGCGGACCAGCTACCGGCCGCGATAAGCTCTTCCCAAAAGATCACTTCCGCACGGATGAATTTCTCCTCGAAGTCGCCGTGTATCGCGGCTCCGGCCTGCGGCGCGGTCGAGCCACGGAGAATCGTCCATGCGCGACTCTCGACTTCCCCCGTCGTGAAGTAAGTCTCGAGTCCCAAGAGCGAGTACGCCTCGCGGATGAGCTCCGGCAGGCGGGACTCCATACCGAGTTCCCTCGCTTCCTCTTCCGTCATGTCGATGAGTTCCTCCTCGAGCTTGATGTCGAGGCGCACATGTGGGAGCGACGCGAGCTCCGGCGGCAGTGCCGCGTCGATATCGTTCATATTGAAGACATACAGGAACGGTTTCGCGGTCAGAAGCTGCAACCCCTTCAGAAATTTCGCCGTCTCGGCCGGATCACCCGCAAGCGGCACGCCGTTGGCGAGACGCCCCTCGTTCAACGCCACCTCCAATTCCCCGAGCCAACCCATCTCCTCGGCCGCGCCCTTGCGGTTCGCACGGACCTCCTTCGCGGTCTTGTCCCTGCGCTTCACGATCGTTTCAAGGTCGGCCAAGACAAGTTCGGTATTGATGATGTCGATATCCTGTTTCGGATCCACCCTGTCGTGTACATGGATGATGTTGCCGTTCTCGAACACACGCACCACCTGGATGATGGCGTCCGTCTCGCGGATGTTCGCGAGAAACTTGTTGCCCAGCCCTTCGCCCTCGCTCGCCCCCTTCACGAGTCCGGCGATATCGACGAACTCGAACACGGCCGGAACCGTCCTCTTGCTCTTTCCGAATTCGGTAAGTTTCCGCAACCGCGAATCCGGAACCTCGACCACGCCGACGTTCGGTTCGATGGTACAGAACGGGTAGTTGCTGATATCCACAACCTTGCGGGTCAGCGCCTTGAACAGTGTTGATTTGCCGACGTTCGGAAGCCCAACGATACCTGCTTTCATATGGAAAAGGAAAAAAAATCACACGGTCTCCGAAACGAAAAACGCACACGCCTTCGGATCGCGTATCATATCCCGATCGGACATTCTTTTCAAGTCGCCCGCCGGAACGGACGGCTCCGGAGCTCGACTCCGGCCGATATCCGCTACCTCCCCCGGCGATTAAGAAGCGCCAAGACGACGAGCGGCAGGAACAAC
>FUWD013418782.1_pt5 | contig 23915 bp, 23 predicted proteins | sample 1063281 | NCBI WGS metagenome assembly FUWD01 (sample SAMEA79048168, study PRJEB19326) | metagenome | biome: marine | reverse complement strand
AAAGTATTTAAAATGTTTTTAGGGGATATTATCCACAAGGAAAAGACGGATACATCTGAACATAAGGTAATTGTAAAAGCAATTCATTATAAAGTGAATGATGACGATTTTAATGAAATCAAGTATGATTATCGCGGGAATCCACTATACAGTACGATGATTTCCAAATTGTGTAATTACAATCACCGGTCAGAGTTTATTTTAAAAGTATTACATACTGAATTAGAAAACAATCCAGACCAACAAATTATGATTTTAGCACACAACAAGTCATTGCTTACCTATTTACATCAAGCAATTGAACATCGTAATATAGCGACAGTTGGTTATTATATTGGTGGTATGAAAGAAGCAGATTTGAAAATAAGTGAAGATAAGAAAGTAATTATAGCGACTTATGCGATGGCATCAGAGGGTCTAGACATCAAAACATTGACTACGTTGATTATGGCCAGTCCAAAGACCGATGTGTGTCAATCTATTGGTAGAATTTTGAGAACGAAGCACACCTCACCATTAGTAGTCGATATAATTGACAGTCATGATATATTTGAAAAACAATGGTATAAACGAAGACAATATTATATGAAACAAAAATATAATATCATTTCAACCGACAATACACGGTATTTGAATAATAAATGGGAAACAAGTTATGACCCAAGTAAAAGCGAGGAAAGTATTAAAAAAATCAAGAAACAAGAAGAGCCATTAAAAGGGATTTGCTTGATTAAGATATAATTTTATTGTATGGAGGTGTATCGCCCAGATGCTTCCACGAATTTAGACAATCATTTTTTGGTGTAAAAGGAGGAGGACTAGCCAATGCGGATTCACTCGCACTTAATGATGGGGGCGCGCCGGTAGAATAGCTAGGTGTGTTGGCTACATTAGACATATATTGACTGTATCCGCCTCGTTGTCTATGACTTGATGCACGCTTTCTTTTGCCTGCCTTTTGTTTCTGGTGGCAGTTTTTCTCTTTTTGCCTGCCTTTTGTTTTCTGGTAGGAGTTCTTTTTTTGTGTGAGCGATTTTTGTGAGAGCGCTTTTTCGAACTTCTCTTTTTGCCGCCACACTGGCTATTTAATCCACGTGAAATGGGAGGATAGCCAGACCCGGCAAACACGGACAAGTTCTCACCTTCGGATGGTTTATACGAATAATAAGGATAACCACCTGTACCATAAGAATATCCGTTAGGGTCACCACCACTACCACCACTACCACAGATTGATTTGATTGTTTGGAAGCATTCATATTTGTATCCGAATTAATACCATTATTAACTTGTTTTGTAAATTCAGCTAAATGAACTGAACTGCCCTCATTAACACCAGATGTAGCTGCGAGTGACTGGGTTTGAGAAAATCCATAGCTATTACCACCCTTGAACTTTTTACCTTTTCGACTATGTCCTTTTCTTTTTCCACCTGTCTTTACAACTTGATATAACCCCTTTTGTTGTAATGATAAGTCACTTCCTGAACCACCGCATCCACTTACAGCTCCAACTTTACTTGAAAACCCAGGGTTTGAAAAATGGGCATTTTGTGAATTAACTAATCCTGCTGATTGAACTAAAGACATATGTATATATATACTTCTTATAAAAAAGTATAATTTAATATTTTGATTTAATATTTTGATTCGATTTAATATTTTGATTCGATTTATTGGAATACCTTTGTTGTGATGAATAATTCATTTTAGTTGAATTTGGCAGTTCTTGCGATTTGTTTAATTGAATGGATTGCCTAGATATAATGTTTCCTTGTGGATCAATCTTTAATGGAATATATTTGTCAAATTTTTTAGAATAGACACATTCCATTTTTACGCACTTGTCTAAATATACAAATTTATCTTCATTCATATTTTCAAATTCGTCTTCATCATCACTTTCCTCTAAAGCGTCTAAATTATCATTTTCTTTAATTATTCTAAACAATGAGTTCATCATAACACTCGTTTTATAATCTGGTATAGCAGCAATGTCATATAATTCCAAACCATTACTTTTATTTTTTACATATAAATGATAGATGTCATTTTGTATATCAGGTTTCACTGAAAATATAAGAGGGTCTGCGTCCACAGTATCATATGTTGTTTTATAAAGAGTTGAATTATACAAATTAGTCGTACTATGAAAGTTACGATTTTGTATAGACGAAATTTCATATGGTAATTGTTTAGCACACGATAAAGCATTATCAAACGATGATTCAATAATAGGTAATCCAAAACATACTCCTGTTTTGGTAATAATTGACTGTTTCAATTCCGTGTTAAAAATATGCTGTATTATATTTAACTTGAAATTCTCATCATTATGTTGAACATTTCTTCCTTTATAATAATGAATATTCTCAAGCGAAAAGAACTTATTTTCGTTCATAGTAAATAATGTCCCATAGAATATTGTCCCCAATGCCAGTTTTTTTTCAAAAATTTGCGGAACAATGTATATATTGTCAATTGATTTCTGTGATCCAGGAGTAATTTCCATAAAAATACACACTTTTTTATCTTCGAAATATGTAAACCATACTAAATGTTTTTTCCCCTTTGGAATTAAATAATACATTTCACTAGAAACTTTCTTATGAATATTTTCATAAGAAAGTTTTAAATCCGGCAGACGCCTTAATAAATCATTTTTCTCGGTTGGTAACAGCCGCATATAGTGTATTTATAATGCTATCTTTAACCAGTTTACGATGATAATATATTCTACCACTATACGATACAAAATAGATTGACATATATCCGGGCATTTAAAAAGATGAATAACTATTCGACGAAAAAGAGCCAGCCATCACATTGTCACTTGTTAACAAACCGCCCATATTATTTACATTGGGTGTAGTTGATATGGAGGTAGGACCTGATGATACGGAGGCCGTTGATTTTTTACTTTCACTTAATTCTTTCAAATAATTTTTTAGTTCATTTTTCATATTAACATTATCATTTTCTGATTTAGATGGTTGAATTATTGTTTCCTTCATAGTATCAAATAACGCTTCATACTGCTTTTGAGGTTTATTTACTAAATCCTTTACTTTTGGTATGGTTAAATTAGTTTTAAAGAAGGTGAACAAGTAATGAACCAATATAATTAATATTAATGATATAATACTCATTTGAATAATCCATGGAAGCATATTATATACTATTTATAAAGTTTTAATATCGATAAAAACGTAATCAAATCTTCTTTTATCGATGATGTAACTTCGTTTTCACTCGTTTCAAAATATACCTTTTTATTATTTTCTAAAAGTAGGGTCAATAAACTGTTCGGGGTCAATTTATATTTTTTTATTTCCATTTTACTAGACGTGTAGTCTAACGGGATGTGAAATATCTCCTTCTTAGCATTAACGTCATTATTTTGTAGTCTAAGTGAAATTTCTTTGCTAAACGGAGAGTGTTCAAAATCGTCATTTTTCTTCATTTTATATATTTTATTGTTTATAATCTGTAAAATCCCATCGCTTACATCAAACTGTAATATATCATATTTAGTTTGGAAGTAGTCATTCAATGCGTGTGTATCGTTTGTCTCGTTATTTACAGACATATTATTTTTATACATTGGATATATCAACATTAATTATATATTAGCATAAACCATTTAAACCTATTACATAAAAGATTAATAGTTATGGTCAATATCATATTAGTTGAAAAGACTGGCGAATTAAAAACCAGCAAATATGTAAGCGAAAAAGATGAACTATATAAGAAATGTAAGTTCAAGAAGGACGATAATTTCGTATTGAGACATTCTTGGACCACTAAGAAGGACAAGTTTCCTTTTAAAAATGTTTCATTATATGCGCGTGATATAGGCAAGGCAAATACGGAAAATAAATATGATTTCCCACCTCCTGTAGATACTATTTTATATTTTGGATGCTGTGCTCTAGTAGCGCAATCAGATAATGATGAATATGTAGATTTATCTATCGAATCTTGGGAGAAATTTTACGAAGATTTGTTTGGAGGATTTGAAAACCTTGCCGATACAGCACAAGAAGATGAGAATGAAGAAGACGAACTAGAAAACGTTCCTGCTGAAATGAAAACAAAATCAGGTTATTTAAAAGATGGCTTTGTCATAGATGACAATGATAATGAAACCGCTAATAATACGAGTAGTAAGGATAGTTCCGAAGAAAATGATTGGGAAGATGATACGTCGTCTGAAATAGAACTAGAATTCGAGGAATATATTTATAGTGACGAAGATTAGAGAAGAATACATAAAATAATCTCGCGATAATTACATATCAAATAATAATTCTTATTTAAAATGTAAAAAAAATTGATTAAAGAAATGTTGCTATAAACATAGTAATAGTATAATATGCGTAAAATCGAGAATTCAGAAGATTTCAGAAAAAATATTGTTGATAAGTTAAAAACTATATTAGAGGATGAGACAATCTGTTCTAATTTAGAAAAAGGAATATTTAATTATAGTCTTGAGCATGCTGCCAAATTAAATGTAGTAAAAAAGTGGGACAACAGTTATTTCGTAAAAATATATTTGGACCGACTACGAACCATTTACATTAATTTAAAGCATGATGGAATTAAACAGGCGATGATAGATAAAACGATACAGGCGCATACATTGGCCTTTATGTCTCATCAAGAAATGAGACCAGACAAATGGGATAATTTAATTCAAGACAAGAAAATTAGAGATGAAAACAAATATGAGCCCAAGTTAGAAGCATCAACGGATGATTTCAAGTGTTGGAAATGTAAATCAAAGAAATGTACTTATTATCAGCTACAAACGCGTTCTGCGGATGAGCCAATGACAACATATGTGAATTGTTTAGATTGTGGTAATAGATGGAAGTGTTAGTCTTATTACTTACTTATATTGAACTGATTAGTAATAATACAAAAAATGTGTAGCTACACTTTATTTTTTATGATATGAATACGTAAAGTATAACTAGTCAGGAACTATGTAGTAAAATCTATCAACATAGTATTTCCAAATCCTTTAAATGCCAATATTCAGAAGCACCTCCAGGTAATGGTCTTCGGATAATGACCGGAATCTTTTTCTCTTCAAGCTCTTTCAATGCTATTAAATAACCATCTATGATTTGAGTAGATAATTTTACAAGTGGTCTGGCACCATTATTCAATTGCTTTGCCCTCTGTCCTAAAATTCTTGTTTTCTCATATTTTGTTAAAATGGGAATAGTTTTATGTAAATTATCAACGATAATATTATCTTTATTTCGCTGGACCGTTGCTAAATTATAAATTTCATCATAATTATGATTAATTGATTCAGGATGTTGTTGTATGATGTAATCTTCTCTCACTTCTTTGTCAAATTTTTGTAAATAATCGTCTTCTTCCTCTTCGTCAGAACCGGATTCATAATCAGACTCGTTTTTTTCAAATTCAACGGGTATATCTAACGTAGTTGTTGTAGGTAATTCATCAGTCACCTTTGTTGTTTTTTTACGCTAATCGGTTTTGGTTTATTCTTCTTATTAATTATTCCTGATTCTTCGTCTATACTCATATCATCATCAACATCGTCATCATCAGACTTTAAAATGCTTTCATCATCATCATCATCATCATCATCAGCATCATCAGCATCATCAGCAGCGTCATCGTCCGCATCATCATCACTGTATTCAACTACATCGTCGACTTTTTGTAAAACTTGTTTTAAGTCGGGAACATGGTTTCCATCCTTTTTAGTTGTAGTTGAAAATGTAGGTTTAATTGAATTAGAGGGTTCAGTTACAGAATCCTCATCGTCGCTTATATTTTCAATATCAGATTGTTCTAAATCACTCATTCTTATAATAATATATTATTTTTACTTTTAAATTACATCAATTTTTAATTAAAAAAGAAACAAATAAAAATAATATTATTCATTTCTTTTTAGTCAGTTGTATTATCGAATGGTTCCTTTTATTGAAGAACCCCTAATTGTTGTGTTCAGTATTCCATAAAGTATCGCAATTGGCGCATAAATAAATATACAACTTATTCGTATCATCGTATCTAATATATATCACTTCTCTAGACTTGCCTTCCTTATTACTAGCACACTCACTATTTGGACACTTGATACTATTAATTCTAGGTAGTGTTGGGTCCAATTTGGTATATTCATTCACAATATGATTATATTTCTGTTCGCTCTTTTTTAGATGAGTTTTTGAGACACATATGTTATTTTTGGTCAAATTTGTATCTTCGTTTCCACAATTTCTACAATAATATATTAACGAATTCTCATCTTCCGATGATACCCGAATATAATACATGTTGTCGCATTTATCGCAAAAGTGCATCTTCTTGAATAATATATATATCTATTATTATTTATTTCATTTCAATTTTATATTAAAGTTTTGTTAAATTCCGTTCTTCCATTTATAATTTAATTTGTAAAAATGTATTATAGGTATTTTCCCAATTTATAGGTATGACCATTGAATAAATACCGGTTTTTATAATATCGGGCGTTTGTCCTTTCTTTTCCTCTAAAATGGTTAATATGTCTGCCCTGTTTTTTGTAAATTGTTCACCCATTTCTTTTTCAAAAATGTCATTAAAAGGAGAAATATTCCATCCTGAATCCTTTGATAAAATACTATTTACCGAAAAATCAAAATTTTTAAAGTAAATTATTTGATTATATTTTACAACATCTGGGTGTTTTTCTGTAAATCCAGGCTCATGTAATAGTGGCATATTGTCCATTATGCTTACGATTGTTAATAATATCGTTCGTATACTTTGACAGCCGGTCCATTGGTCGCCTCTCCATGTATTTAAAATAGATAAACACAATTTCCCGGAGCGATACATATTGGGGTGAAATCGTGTAATACCATCATTTGTTTTAAATTCGACCTTTGGTGGTTTATGGGGATAATCATATGGAAATGTAAATTCAAAAAAGTAGTTTCCTCCGAAATACATTGTATCCTTGGGACCACAAATATATACATACCCTTTTAATATATTACTTTCATCATGTTTATAATATATACCATGGTTATCCAATGGGTGTTTTATCAACTCTTTGACGTCTTTCAAAAGACGTTTGGTTGTCTCTTTTGAAAGAACGATTATTTCATTGGAAATATTTTTTGTCGCATTTAATAATTCGGACATATATTCGTGTATAATAAACTATATATAGCCGTCGTTTTATGTCGTTTTATGTCGTTTTATATTAGTATCTATGACTACAAAATAGTTTTTCAGTTTTCGGTAGATACTTTATAGGTAGATATTTCATAGGTTAGATGTTTTAGAAACAGAGTATGTCTTATTATCCCTTATTTTTTTAGTATTCATTTGCTGGTAATTAGTTTTTGAATTTAAAGGGATTAAATTATTAAAAAAATTGACCTAAAAATAATATGTTTATATATATCATATTATATGTCAAAAATGAAACAATCATTTGATTCTTATTTAAATTCGTGTTATTCACAAAAGGGTGAGGGACACACGCACACAAGAATCGGTGATAATGCTTTGTCTATTAAAGGAGGTTCATATACAATACAAGATTTGAATGAATTTTATTCCAAATATATAAAGCACGTGTTTCAAGATGGTAAGTACGAATTTCTTACTGAAAAACAGCATATCGAATCTGGACCGATAATGGTTGATTTTGATTTTCGATACGACACTTCTATCGAAAGAAGACAACACAGCGAGACGCATATTAATGATATGGTTGATTTATATTTTCAAGAAATTAAAGATATGTTGGACATTCCTGTAAATAGTAATATTCCCGTATTTATATTCGAAAAGGAAAATGTGAACATGTTGGATAAAATTACCAAGGACGGTATTCATATGATTATCGGTATTCATATGGATAGAACTTTACAATTGATTTTAAGGTCTCGTATGGTTACAAAACTCAAGGATATCTGGTCCGATTTGCCTTTACAAAATACATGGGATGAAGTATTAGATGAGGGTATTACAAAGGGCACCACCAATTGGCAATTGTATGGTTCGAGAAAACCAGGTAATGAAAGCTATATGCTAAAATATCATTATACACTCGAATTAGACGATAATACGGATTGGTGTTTAAACATCAATGACATAACCAAATTTGATGTGAAAAGTAATTTTCAACTCCTAACCGCACAATATAAAGGCCATCGCGCATTTGATATGTTAGAATGTATTAAAGACGAATATAATACAGTCAAGTACGCTAAACAAAATAAGCCCAAGAATCGCCTTAAAATCATCGATAGAAATAAGAAAATCGATATAACGGATGTTACCAGTCGAGATATGTTGGATGATGTGGTTGAACAACTACTAAGTGAGGTAGATTCAAAGGACTATCAAATCAAAGAAACACACCAATATACAATGTGTTTAACTGAAAATTACTATAATCCATATGATAAGTGGATTCGTGTCGGTTGGGCATTGAAAAACACGAGTGACACACTATTTGTTAGCTGGATTGCGTTCAGTGCACAATCAGATAAGTTCGAATTTGATAAGATTCCTGAATATTATGAAATGTGGTGTAGGTTTGACAGATGTAATGACGATGGACTAACATTCAGGTCTATTATGTATTGGGCTAAGAATGACAATTACGTCAAGTATAAGGAAGTCAGAGAAGAAACAATTGGGTATTTTGTTGAGAAAACAGTTGAAAATCCGACTGATTTTGATTTCGCAATGGTATTATATCATATGTATAAAGACGATTATACTTGTGTTTCTATCAAGAAAGATATTTGGTACACGTTTATTAATCATCGTTGGGAAGAAAATGAGGGTGGAACCAATTTAAGAATGGCTATTTCAAAAGAATTATTCAAGATATATTTCGATAAAATGCAGATATTATACTCTCAAATGACATTGGTTGATACCGATAAACGTGAAGCCATAGAAAAACAATGCGGCAAATTAAGCAAGCTATCTAATGACCTAAAGCGTCGAGGAGTGAAGGATAATATTATGCGTGAAGCGAAGGAGATATTTTATGACAGCGATTTTATTGACAAGGTTGATGCCAATGCGAAACTGCTGTGTTTTAATAATGGTGTTATTGACTTTGAACACAAAACGTTTCGCAAAGGTAAACCGGATGACTATATTTCCAAATCTACCAAAATTAGTTATGTAAAGATTGATATTAGCAAACACAATACTATTATGGGCGAAATTAATGATTTTATGTGTAAGTTGTTTCCTGAACAAGATTTGCGTGATTATATGTGGCAACACTTGGCATCATCGCTTATTGGAGAAAACAATGACCAAACGTTTAATATTTATAATGGTAATGGTAGCAATGGTAAGTCAAAGTTGGTTGAACTTATGTCTGCTTGCTTAGGTGATTACAAGGCAACTGTTCCAATTACTCTTATTACCGCAAAGAGAAACTCCATTGGCAGCACATCTTCGGAAGTAGTTCAACTTAAAGGTGTTCGATATGCGGTAATGCAAGAGCCGTCAAAAGGCGACCGTCTTAATGAAGGTATTATGAAGGAGATTACTGGTGGCGATCCGCTACAAGGTCGTGCTCTATTCAAAGATAGTATTACATTCATTCCACAATTTAAGCTTGTAGTATGTACCAATACGTTACTAGACGTGAATAGTAATGATGAGGGTACTTGGCGAAGATTATGTGTATGTGAGTTCAAATCCAAGTTTTGTGTGAAAGAGGAATTTGACGATGAACGCGAATATCAGTTTGAGATTGATAAGAAACTAGGTGAAAAGTACGTTCAGTGGTGTCCAATCTTCATATCTATGTTAGTCGAAAAAGCATATACGACCGGAGGATTAGTTAAAATATGCGACGCGGTCAAAGCAAGTAGCTCTAGTTATAGAAATACACAAGATTACTATAGCGAATTTGTATTCGACAAGGTGAAGAAAACTGCTGGTGGAAAAATTAAGGAAACCAGTCTATATGAAGTATTCAAGATATGGTTTCAGTTACATCATGGAAAGAATGTACCCAAGGGACGTGACCTATTTGAATTTATGAATAAAAAGTTCGGTAAGAAACAAAGAGGCATTTGGAACAATGTGTCTATTATTTATGATGAATTTGACCCATCTCTAGATGAATATGAAGATGATTAACAATCTTTATAAATAAATAAAACAAGTGGTTAGCATAGATGATAATAAATAATAATAATAAATAATAAATAATAAAAAATAATTTAATAAACATAAATTATTTTTTTCAACTTATAAATGTAAATAAACCCATTTGGTCTTGCTCATTAGCCAATCATATATTCCTAATATAAAATCAATCACATAATATGCTAACATTGGATACAACGCGAGAGAGATAATTATTGCCCATACTTTTGGTTCATTATATCTTTTCTTAAATATTACGAACAATATCAATAACAATATCAAATATTTGTAATTTTTTTCGAAAAGACTCGCCCACCACCCAGCATATCCATTTTGTTCGTTTTCATAATACGTTTTTCTATCCGAAATTTCAATGGTATGTATTTCACTTTCTACTGAACTTTTTAATTTGATGTTTTGAGCCTGTAGCATTTTATACAAGTCGTCTGTATTTTTTGCGCTTTGTAATTGGGATTCATATAGACCAAATAGTTTGTTTAATTCGGCTATCATTTTTTCATGCTTTTCTATCATTTTTCGTTGTTCATTTAAAGCTGTTTGTCTATATCTATCCATTTCAACCTGTAGTGTAGGTGGTTGAGGTGCTTGTGATTTAATATAGGAAGTTAAGAAACCATTTACTGTATTACTTGTATTCGTTATCATTTTGTTAAATGTATCTATATCTAATACACTTGATAAGCTATCTATAGTCATACAATTACTATTATCTTCTGGTTGCGGTGCTTTATTATTGGAATTAAATTCAGACACATCCGCCATTTACTAATATACTAATATACCAAAATATTTAAAACTTGGCATAATTATCACTATTTTCGTTATAACCATTGATTACATTATTATTCTTAAATATATTTACGTTGAAATCTGCTTTATCAAAAGAATTTTGTAAGCACCTTTCACCTACGAACCCCTCACTATCCCTATCACTCTCTTTATATGCCGGGGTAACACATTGTTTATTTGTAGCATCCCAAACCGTACCGAATACATTCCCAGATGGACAACATGCTTCACCAGCACACGATAATGACATGTCTATCTTCATTGGTTGGTCAGCGTCATTGCCTGTATAACTCGAGTTTGCGTTTGTTGGAACAAATGGGAAGTTATATTCAGAGAAATTCATATTATCTCTACTCATTATGTCAATAATTTGTAATACAACTACCACGATGGCTAAACCAATTATTATAGCTATAATAGTTAATGCTATATTTTGAGGTATCATCTCTTTTTTCGTTAAAATTCCTAAAATTAAGAGAGGGATACAGAAATATACAATCGTTTTCATTACTTTTGCTTGTGTGTCATATTTATCACTGTAATAGTTGTTTATTTCAGCCATTCTGAGTTTATTATTTTTGGCATTTTTTACGAGGGATAGATTACGCTGTACATTTGTCAATTCGTGTTCTACTACTCCACCAACAGCCATTTCATTCACTAAACTATTTCTTGACATGGCTACATTTGATTGTGCGGACGATAAATTGTTACTTAATGAGGTATATAAACTGGTCTTTAGTTGTTGTAACTCTTGGATTTTTTGTAACATTTGATTTTGTTTATTTACATCGGGGTTTGGTTGAACACTTAATGCCTCTAAATCATTGTACATTGTTTGGATTTGTCCATCAATTTGACCAAGTGTTTGTAATGTTTGATCCGAACTTCCATTTGCTGGTTGAGGTATTAGATTATCCATACTATATATTATGAATAGAGATTATATATAATATTTATTTATTCGTCAATTTCTATATCATATAAATTCATCATTTTCATCAATTTCTACTTCATCAGTTTCATTGTCCCGGCTGTAACACCTAATGCGAGCATACTCCATAATATATATTTTTGGTTATAACTTAACATTTGAAGATTTGAATCTTCAGCCATTGCATCAGTTTGAAGTATCATATTTTTTCCACTCCGTATCTCTTTATAAGTATCCTCGTATGTATTTAATCGGCTTTTAAGCAACTTATATTCACTCAACATTTTCTCGTTTAAGTTTACATCTTCTGCACTTAATTCTAGTATTTTTTTATGTATCTTATCTAATAGTGCGTTTAATTTATTATATTGTTCTCTAACAAATTGGGTATCTCTTTCTGAAATAGAACCTAGACCACAAGTTGTACTCATGTTCATAAAGCCGGCATTAACGTATCCGTCTATTTCACTTTGTTGCGAAAATGTTACTTCTTTACTACAACTATTATTATTGTTTACGGTGGTAGTTCTCACGTATAAATCACCGCCAGTATATTGACGGTTTCCATTTGGCCACATATTAGAATTTTTTATCCAGTAATTATTACCATTTACATAAAACCCAGCCGCACCAGGTGTTTCTATACATTTTTGTTTTACTTGCTCGATGGATAATCCAGAACCAGAAACAATATCATTTCCATAAGAATTATATCCCGATAATAGTTGAAATTCGTTGCCGTTTCTAGATACCATATAACCGGGATATTCCTTTCGGGTTAAATCATCTGTTATATGATACGTTTTACCCAAATTTCTATTACCGGCACCTGTTGTTTGGTATGTAGCAAACCCATTATATCCAGGAATCCACCTATAATTCCATCTCCACCAACTTCGTCCAGTTCTTTCCCAACGGCCTGGATAAGCTACTCCCATTTTTCCCGCACCAGGAACATTTGGACATAATTGGTCACTAAGTGGTGCACCACCACCATTGACATAACAAGTACCTCTACCTCCACCATTATTGGGTCCCAATTGAAATACATTTGACCCCATATCTTCTGCTCTCTTGGCACAAATTTCCGCGGTGGTGGAGCCTAAATCAGATTGATACGAACCCGGACTTTGCGAACATTCGACATATCTTCTGTTTGATGTATTACTTGGATTGGTGATATATACATTTTGTCCAGCAGAGCTACACGATTGATTCGCAATGGTGGGACTACCTTTTACTATCGAAACACCCCCCATTTTTATAATTTCCCCTTCAGAAGCATTAAAAATAGAAGCCGTTTGTCCATCATCAACCTTTGCGCTCTGAGCACTAGACCAATTTGCCGGACAGCTATTTTTTCCCTGCATCGAATTACCCATTTGTGGATTCGGTAAATGTTTCCATACACCTCTATCTGTAACATATCCAGTCTCTCCAGATGTCTGGTCTTTTAAATACATATTCGCAAATCTATTGTTGTTTCTATTGCTTGCGGCTACATATCCACGCGAATTTTCTATCAAATCCTTCACTGCTTGATTATATTCTTGTAATTGTCTATTATACGTGGTTTGTAGTTCATTTAATTCGTCAAAATCTGAAATATTTTTCTCGGCAACCGGTCCTCCACACGTTGATGTCGGAATACTAATAGTAACAGTTTGTTTATTCGCATTTTGTAATGGTTTTGTAACAAGTGTATTATGATATTTGTCCATTACATCTAATTGTATATCGTCAGTTTGTTTTCCAAAGGCGGCGTCAATCGGTGTTGTGTCAATATAAACTACTATTTTTTTAACGTTTACTTCTTTTCCTAAATCTACTTCCCATTCGTGTGGCACGTTTGAATACTGACTAACAAAACTATTTGGCCATGGTTGAGTTCTACCGGTTAAAGGCTTGTATGCATCTGTAGCCTGTGCTGCTAATCCACTAGATGATGCTGTCGCGGTTCCTGCCTTTCGTTGTTTAACACGACATATAAAATTTTTGTCATCATCCCCTATTATATTTGGCTGATTATACGTCCAACATTGATTTAAACCTTCAGAATTTAATTCATTTTTTATTCCAAATCCTGTACAGTTCGTATCAGCATTACATAATGACTGACAATTATTGCTAGTTACTTGACCACGATAATTTCCAATTAGTGTTTGGTCATGCCCGTCTGTTATAGGTACTGAAAGCTTACATTGACCTTTTGTTAATTCATATTCATTTATATAATTGTTATTACTGGTTATGGCTACATTTTGTCCATTTTCGTCATACACGTCGATGCGTTGTATTGATAAAGGAGCGAATATTTTTTTACTATTTCTAGATATTTTGATATATCTAGCTTTGTTTTGCTTACACATAACCGTTTGTCCTGGGTCTAAACCGTCTGGTATGGCAAATTTGTTCGGATTTTTTAATTGAAAACTTCTCGACACAACTTCAAATCCTTCAATTCCATCTAAATCTTTTTTCAAATGTTTCTCCATATTCTTTCTATTATTTACATAAAAATCCCCATCATTTACTACTTTTGACATTATTAATATATTATTATAATAAAAAATTATAGTAATATATCCTACATATTACATAATATCTCAATAAATCTTCAAATAGGTAGGTTTGGTATGAAAGAGGATACATAGTTCCATGATTTTCTGCCATATTCTTTACTTTCACCATAGTACGGGTTTACTATTATTACAATCCAAACCACTATAAATACATACGCCCATATAGATATATCATAAATTTCTCTCGAGTAGATGTGGTAAGCAACAAATATTGAAACCATTACTAATAGCATCCATAGCGCATATGTAGTATAACTAGATGACTGTCTTATACTGCTATCCTCTTCTCCTGCCGTCTCATCCGGTTCACTCAACATTATATTTATTTCATTTCTATCCTTCTGTAATTTATCCAACAATATTTCCAATACGTTGTTTTGGGTCGATAGTTCATCTGACAATAAATTCCTTGTTTTATATAATCCACTTCCATTTTTCTTTGCCTTTTTTGTTAATGCTGTTATCTCGGTTTTAAGTTTTTTCATCTCTTTCAATAATCTTCCACCTTCATCCCCACCTAATATTGTTGTCCCATTGGGAGCCAATGATGTGATTGTTTTAGGTTGCGGCTGTGGATTGATATTTTTTCCTTTTACTCCACCAAAACAAGATTTGTTCCAGTCATTACCAAAATCAGATGGATAATATACTACACTTGAGAATGCTGTATTTTTATCCTCTACCGCCTTTAATTTACAATTAGTCAAATTATCTGTTTTTCCTAGGAATTTCCAGCTATCTGTGCTTCCTGTAGGACTCGCAACCATACCGGTTTGGTAATTTTTATCTGGTATATCTGTCCAATATCCACTTGGTTGTATTGGTTTATCTTCCTTTTCGCATGTATCACATGTTTGTTGACAGTTTTCTTTCATCCAATCGCTTGGACCACAAGTAACTGAACTGTTACTTCCTGAACCACCCGGACAACAGGATTTCCATTGAGGACAGCTGGCATTTTTATCTATACACGGTTTTTTAACTTCAACGCTAGCACGTTTACGATTATTATTCTCATATTGTAACAAGGTATCATATTGATTTTGAATAGCCTTGTATTGATTTAATTTCATTTGTAATTGTTTACCTAAAATTCTCGATTTCAATAATGTCTCGTATTTATCTGGATTATCTTGGATTATTTCATTGGTTATTGACATTTCTAATATATATATATTATTTGTTAGAAATTAAATATTCATATGTGTAAAGATATTATTTATTGTTAATCATTCACATTTTTACTTTACTTAACGCTTCTCAATAGTTTATCATATTATTACTCAACTTTTTATACAAGTATATCAAAAACATTAGAACAAATATAGCTATTATCACGTAAGATATACCGGACACTTTGTCGTCGTCATTCGTTGATACCGCGACAGTTAAACTTATTATAAAAATCATTATGAAAATCCATATGATATAGCTATAGTAATTTGAGGTCATTCTTAAACTGGAATCTGTTTCTTCACCACCTACTTGCATTAATATGTTGTTATTAGATGTTATATCGTTTCTATCATTATCAATAGTATCAATATAACTTAATAGTTGCTGTCGTTTATTCATCAACTGCTGTTTTGATTCGTTATCTTCTAAAGCTAATTTGTTAATCTCAGCGGTAAGTTTTACTGCTTGATTTTTTAATTGAGTATTTATTTGCTGTAAACGAGACCATACTTGAGGATTTACATCTAAAGCCATACATGAGTCTGTTCTAGACATGGCACTTCCACTTGGAATCAAGTTATAGTCGCGACTACTCATTTCGATTGACTGGGAAGAACAACTTGCGTTTTTTTCCAAATTACTATACGGATGTTTAACACCTTTGATATCTACCCAGGCCTCTTCTTTTGTATCTTGGTTTTTTATATTTTGACCGGCTATTTTACATGGTTGTCCTTGAACCATAGGTAGTGTTGTTTGAAAATCATTCATTGAACCACCATATGATACCGAGGTAGATGGACAAGAACTATTATTATTTTCCCAGGCATTTGGACTATATTTATGAGTGAAACCAAAATTATTTACATAATAGTTATTTCCGTCTGTATCGGCCACAACTTTACCTAAATAATCTACTATCTTTTCACTAGACTGTCTTTTCGTTAAGATATCTTCATTCAATTGTTTATAGGTTTGGGCGTATAATGCAAGCGTTTGATTAAACTGATTTTCAATATTTTGTAACCCTTCTAATGCTTTTTTATCATTATAAGACATGTTTGCTCCGTTTAATCCCTCAATTAACGTACTAGTTTGAATTAATTTTAAATGCGGGCTTACAATTTTGTCCATATCATCATTATAAGTTAAAATGTCTTTTCCTTGGTCTAAATTAAATTTTAATATACTATTTTCCCGAGTATGAAACATTTTACTATAAATTAGTCATAGAAAAATGTTTTTACCTGATGATTTTTATTGCTATTGTTATTCCAAAATAGAATAGTATTAGTATTTACCTCGCAGTTGTTGTTTGTAGATTATAAAATATTTTTCCACATGCTATGACTCCAATCGACATAACAACTATTGTCTGTATTTGTAGTCTATACCATTCTATTTCTTCATCATATAATCCTTCTGATGTTAAAGCCTTATTTTCTAATCGTTTTGCTTGCCTACTTAAATTACCATTTTCTACCTTTAATTTTTCAATTTCAATATTCTGTTGTCTCGAAACTTGTTGAGACGTTTCTATTGTTGAATCCATACTATTTTTTAATATGAAACCATCTGAATGTATTTTATTTACGACAGAATTCACATGTTGTATTTCATTTGCTACGATTGAATTCGATGGTTCTTTTAAATAGCTAATATAATTGGGAACAAAATTTTCTAAAATTAAAAAAAAACGTTGATTCAATTCGGCAATATTTGTTTTTGTTTTAGTTACTATATCCATTATATTATATTACTGAGAACATAATCTGTAGTAATCGGCTGTAATTGCGGTTTTACTTGGCCTAATTATCTTACAAATTTGTCCAGGTCGCATTCCAATAGCTTGTGCTACAGGGTCATATCTTGATATTTCCGGCAATTCGGTATTTTTCGTTATATTATATCTTTTTTTCATTTCATTAATCTCATTGTCGTTTAATATTATATGCTTTGGAACATATTCGTGGTCCAATATATTAAATTGAAGTCTATCTAAATTATAAATAACGATAAATATTCCATCTTGTTCCCATATTTGATTTAATATATTTAACAACGTGTCATGCGGTTCTTGTTTGATTACAATTACCAATGTATCGGTTTTTGTCAATACTTGCTCTAAATTATATAAATCGTCTATGTAATCATTAATATTTTCTCTTCTCAGAGTTTTTGCTAAATGGTATTTTACATATACCTTCTTAGTTTCTCCTTCTTTTTGTGAGGTTAGCATCATATCTAGTTGTTTATTGTTATACATAATATGTGTTTCGTTTACACTAAATTCTTCATAATCTTTTATATCATATCCTTGTTGAGATAATAATTTTAACAAGTTTTGTCTTGATTTAAATACGGTTGAGATAGTTCCACTTGACTGCGTCATTATTACTTATAATACAAAATTATATTTTATTTTTCATTTCAATTTTATATTATAATTCTCCTAATTTAATTTAATTGTTTTCTTTTCTCCATTTTCTTTATTTTCTTCGTCTGATTTATCTAGGTTAATTTCTTTTTCAGGTTCAGTGTTTATAATTAATTCTATGCCATCATCACGTTTCGGTTTTGTTTTTTCTATCATTTTTCCTATATTTTCTAGTTCGCTTATATCATTTGTTTCAATCTCCATTTCACCATCTATATGTGATTGAACTTGAGGCTGTCTACTACTTGTTTCAATATGTGTCTGTTGATTTGGCATAATAACAACTGGATTTTGAGAATCTAATACGAACACTCTACTGCCTCCCGCCATTGGTGGGGGTGTATCCGGACTACGTGGCCAATATTCTGGGGAACCAGGGGCATAAGGCGGCGAACCTGGACTACCATTTGGATTGTATACTGGTGAACCTGGCGCATAAGGTGGAGAACCTGGACTATTCGGATTGTATACTGGTGAACCTGGACTATTCGGATTGTATACTGGTGAACCTGGACTATTCGGAGGATAATCGGGTGATATGGGAGGAGGATAATCGGGTGACATGGGAGGAGGATAATCGGGTGACGTGGGAGGAGGATAATCGGGTGAATAAGGTGATACTAATGGTGATACTAATGGTGATACTAATGGTGATACTAATGGTGCTCCCAAGGCGAAGAATTTTCCTTTATCTTCACGTCGTATAGCGTCTAGACTAATATTCCAATTGTTTGGTTCTTGTGTATTATTTAACTCTTCTATCATAACATTGGGTACAATAGGTGTTTTATCATTATATATCAACGATTTTACATTCCAACCAGCCGGATATCTATTTGGTAATTGGCCGTCATTTTCACCTACAAACCATATTTCCGTAGCATCTCCTTTATTATTCAAAAGAATCGATTTATATGCTTCGCCTCTTTCTTCATCATAACTATAATATGACCATCCGTATGCTTCTGGTTCTATAGGCATTGTTTTTGTTGGCTCTTCAATTGGTTCATTCATTTTTGTAGGCTCTTTTATATCGTAGGTTGAACCTACACGCAACACATTTTTTCTATTCTGAACTTCACTCAATATACTTAATTTTAAAACGTCACTTGTAACTGCGCCTGTTATAGTTTCATCGTGTCTTAGTTTTAATACGTTATTTGAATATGTCATACTTGTTAATTGGTCAATATTATCCTCTGTAATTAATCTCATCTGGATATTCATAGTTTGAAGTTCCTGTATCAACAATTTAAACGCATAGGGTATTTTCAATATACTGAATTGTCTTCCGTATTTCGATACATTTTCTATATTTAAATTTTTATCAATAGTTGTGTTAAATTTAATAGGACCATCTGCCATCGGACTTAAGAATAAATTCTGGCTACTATTATAAATGGCCACTGTTCCCGTATTATTACAAACCGCCATATAATATTCATCTCCTCGAGTAAGCATTGATTCTTGTAAAAATCTAGCCGCTCCGTGAGCAATGACACCATCACGTTCCATCTCTCCTATTCTTAGTCCACCATCATTCGCTCTTCCACCTACTGTTTGACGTGTTAGTTGTTCCATTTTACCTTTTGCACGATAATTAATCTTGTCTTTCACCATATGTTTCAATCTCATATAGTAAGTAGGGCCTATAAATATATCTGCTTGAAGTTGCTCGCCAGTCATTCCATTGTATAACATTTGATTGCCACTCGAATTATATCCATTTTGAGTAAGGATTTTTCCAAATTCTTCATGTTTTGAACCCTTGTTAATAAATGCGGTGCAATCTCCATACCCACCAGTAGTGACACATGCTTTTCCCATTAATGTTTCTACCAGTTGTCCAATTGTCATTCTTGATGGTAAAGCATGAGGATTTATGATAATGTCTGGTCTTATACCGTCTTCTGTAAAGGGCATATTTTCTTCAGGTATAACCAGTCCGACTGTTCCTTTTTGACCACATCGACTACAGAATTTATCACCAATTGCCGGAATTCTTTCTTCACGAATTCTTACCTTGGCCAGTCTGAACCCAGCCTCATCTTCCGTCATAAAGGTCTTATCTACAAATCCAAGTTGTCCCTTCTTTGGATAAACTGACGCATCGATACTAATATCCGGATTTGCCAAGTTCGTTTTAACCTTTCCGATGACGACCTTTTTATCATCCATCTCCGTATTTTCTTTGACTAATCCATATTTATCTAACACACTATAATCATATCCATATTTTTTACCATCTATATTTGCGTCTTCTATATTTTGAAAGTGCGAGTCCACCGTAGTATCTCCTACTTTTGAACTTTCTTCGCGTGTTTCATACATGTTGTAATATGTTGTCCTGAACATTCCACGCTTTAAAGAACCTTCGTTGAATAATATAGAATCCTCCACATTGTAACCTCCATAAACCATAATGGCCACGATGACGTTTTCACCATATGGATGTTCCTCGTTATTAATATATTGTAAATATCTACTTTTAATCAATGGTAACTGCCCATAATTTAATACGACGCCCATTTTATCTATTCTTGAAAAGAAATTAGAGTGATATAGAGATACAGCTTGTTTGGCTTGACCACAGAAAAACAAATCTCTAGGTAACTGATTGTTTTCTGGAAATACGATTTGATTACCCATTACACCCAACATCAATGATGGATGAATTTCAACATGTGTATATGGTTTATTTTCGTCTAGTTCGTAGTCCATTGATATTAGTGTCGTTTCCTCCTCTGCCGTATCCAAGTAATCTATGACTCCTTCCGTATTGTCTAATTTACTAAAATCATCCGTATCATACAAGTCGTCGATTTTATAAATCTTACATGAATTCACATTATAATTTTCATCCTTCTTTTTGGCAAACCCGCTAATTAAATTAGACCACGTAAATGTATTATTATTGATTTTTTCTAATATTTCCTTTCTCTGAAAACTCACCTTGTTCTTTTCATCGACATAAAACACTGGCCTACATAATCTACCCGAGTCCGTGAAAATAATTAGTTCGTTCTTTTTAATATTCCAACTGACACTTGTATAAAGTGGTAATAGACCGTTTCTTTTATATTTTTTTATTAATCTGATTGTTTCTTGAGGCGTGGTAATTACACCAGTCCAACTACCATTTACAACGACTTTTGTACAACTAAACAAATATTGTTTGCTACACTCCTCTAGCAATTTCATTTTACAAATACTTCGCATAAACTTCATAAGAGGATAACTGGAGCATCCGCTTGTAATATGAGTTGAAATGGCCATATGTTTATGGAACCCTATATTACCACCATCCGGTGTATCTACAGGGTCAATTATACCCCATTGCGACCCATGTAATAATCGTGGCTTTACCACTTTCGCGCTCGAATCCATTGGTAAATTGATTTTTCTTAAGTGAGAAATGAAACTGTTATACGACAATCTATTCAAATCTTGAACCGCGCCTATTCTTTTAGTATGCTCTTCCGACCCCCAGTTCCCTTTAAATGCCTTTTTAAACCCGGTTTCTACGACTCTTTCATTAAAGATTCGCTCATAATTATTCGTAATTAAATCCTTGAATGATTCGTTTTGATAAATCGTTTTCGATTTTTTCATATTATATTCACTATCTAATCTCAATTTAATATTGTCTTGTTGAAGTTTGAAATATTCCTTAAATAAATCATACAGCAATATACCAGGCACTTCTACACGTTTGAATTTAAAGCTGTCTCGGTCGGTCGGTGCTTCTAATTTGGTAAACACTAATAGTAAACTATTCACAATGTATCCCAAAAAATACGCCTTTTGTTGAAAATTCAATTCACCGATATTTGGTAGAAAATAGTTCATTAAAATGTCTAATACATAACTGGTTGTATGACCTTTGGTAAATGTTTTAATATATTCTAATGCGGTTTCTTGCGTAAAGATTTTCCCGGCATCATGAATAGACGGAACAAACAAGTCTATCATTGAACTATTTGCTTCCAAATCTAACAAACAATATTCAATAATTTCCTTGTCAGATATTACACCCAATGCTCGAAACACAATAAATAGCGGTATTGGCTTTCTTACGTTCGGTATATTTACAACGATTTGATTGTTTGAGTATTGTGTTGTAGGTGCTACAATTCTTACGGACAATGTTCTTTCTGGTTTGGAGGCGTCTTCGGATACAGTTCTTATGTCTGCTCCGTGACTATATATTTCATTGTAATTCTCTCGAATATAAAGCATATTGTCCGCAAATTTCTCTTGACTGATGATTACCTTTTCTTTGCCATCGATAATAAAATATCCTCCATAGTCATTGCGACACTCTCCCATATTGTAACGAACTTCACGATTTAGTCCATTTAATATACATAAATCGGATTGGATCATAATTGGAAATCTACCTAAAAATAACTTTTCATATGTTATACTTGATTCTTGGATTTTACCCGCCTCGTCCATAATTTTAAATTCCACTTCTAAATCATAATGAACAGTAATCCCATACGTCATATTTCGGAGTCTTGCCTCATTTGGATACATAAAATGTTCACGGTTATCGTCATATATTACTGGCTTCCCATAGTAAATATTCGACCCATCCTTACCCCCTAAATATAATTCACATCTATATTTGAACTCGTTTGTATTTGGATTTTGTTCCTTTTGAAGAACAATTGGATTTTTCTCTTTAAAAACACTTTTCATACCGGTTCTAAAAAAATCGTTATACGAGTCTATATGATGTTTCACTAATACTTGCGGGTTGTCATTGAAAAACTTATCAATTATGTTCCATGTAGCAGTACTATATTTAAGGCTCATATATATTATATCATAGGTATATTTTTTTATAATGTAATCGTTAACATATATATTTTATTTTAGATTTCATAAAATATGAAATCTGAAATACAGTAGAGTGTAAATATGGTGTAATATATTTTCTCATTCAAACATGTCAAGCAATAATATAAAGCGATTTTATATTACTAATATGATGAATAAGATAGCTAATTTGTTTGAAAAGCTTCCATATGAATTAGTAAATATCATATGTGAATATGACGGGCGTATCAAGTATAATTATAAACAAAAAAATCACATAGATTATCATAAATTTGTAAATGTAATTCATAAATACGACGAACGATACAATATAATCACACCAATTATCGATAAAAAAAAACATATTATAATGAATATATATGTATCACATGTTAACACCGGGTTTTTTTTTGAGGTCATGTTTGATAATAAACCAAATGTAATGTTATGCTATGATTATAATTGGTCTTACAATAATCAATTTGAAATATGTTATACTGATATGGGAGATACTGATAGATGTTTCGGACACGTTTTGGGATGCGACCAAATTAGAACTGTATACAAATGAGGGGTTTGAATGAGAAACTGGGTAAAAATTAATCTCATAACAAGTAGTAATATAAAGATATTTTATATTATTAATGTAATATTGAATGATTGCTTCATTTTTACACCATTGAAGATTTAAAACGGAACAAAATATCCGTAAAAATAAACAATTGGATGTAGTTATGTTAGATTTATACATATTTAGTTCAATACGTATTTTATTTGTCGACGTTTTCAATAACAGATAAACGACTATCAAAATTATTTTATTTGCTATTATTTAGCAAATAAAATATATTCAAAAATGGGTCTTTTCATACCCATACTGGAGGTAGGTTTAAGGACTTTGATTAAAAACCCCTTTTCCACAATCATAGGTTATTATGTTTGGATTTTCGGCCGAATAATACCATTGAATT